>Ga0172379_10002352_pt1 | contig 33769 bp, 22 predicted proteins | sample GrowelOW334metaG_FD_119756 | JGI IMG/M metagenome (GOLD analysis project Ga0172379, IMG submission 119756) | Groundwater microbial communities from an aquifer near a municipal landfill in Southern Ontario, Canada - Groundwater well OW334 metaG | ecosystem: Environmental > Aquatic > Deep... | reverse complement strand
CTAGCGCAGTCCGAATTATTCATTCCATTGAAATCGTAAAACTATGGCAAGAATATTATTGATTATCGGACTGATACTCGTTGTACTCTGGTTGCTGGGCGTGGTGGCTTTTCATATCACCACACCGGTGCTGCACGCGGTGATCGTTATTGGAATTATCCTGATCATCATTGATCTGGTCAACACCCGCAGAAACTGGTACTGACGGTACATACCGCAAGGTGACAGATGGCCCCGCTGGATATTTCCGGCGGGGCCATTTGCTTTTGTGCCGTGCATGGCGAATAACTTGACGGTGAAAGTCCGTTATGGGGGACTGTAGTTACCAACCATTAGCCAAGAGCAAGGGTGTCTACCGTGAGGTGGAATCTGAAGGAAGCTGGCGGCAAAGTTCCGGTCCGAGGAACACGAACATTATCAGGCATCCGATGGGGTGAGTTTGCAAGACAAAACGAAACCCAATAACTACATGGACATCGGGGTGTAAATGATGCGGGTACACGGGATGAAGGTTATTCGTCTTACCACGGGAGATCTCACGGACGTGATGAAACGAAGTATGAGTCACGGTTGAAAAAGATTTACTGTGAGAAGTCAGCCGAGATCATAGTACCGGATGCATCGACAGCATTGGGGAAGGATCGAACCTTAAGAAGTGAAAGTAAATGAATGTTACCCAATGAAGGGAGGAAAGCAGAAAATATCGCAAGATACCTGCCAACGGAAGGATAGGGCGGAACCCGAAGGATATGTTGGAGGGCAGACCTACATGGGGATAACTGAAAACAACTTCACTAATGCAGACCAGACGGGTTATGGATTGCTTGAACAAATCCTTTCTCCGACTAATATGAACCAAGCCTACAAAAAGGTAAAGGGGAATAAAGGGAGCGGAGGTATAGACAAGATGGAAGTCGAATCTTTAAAGGATTATCTTGTCTTGCACAAGGAAGAGTTCATACGATCCATAATGGGCGGGACTTACCGCCCCAATCCGGTACGACGGGTAGAGATACCCAAAGAGAACGGGAAGATGAGAATGCTTGGCATCCCCACGGTAGTCGACCGTGTCGTCCAACAAGCTATTGCACAGATTTTATCACCTGTTTACGAAAGACAGTTTTCAACAAGCAGTTACGGGTTCAGACCAAAACGGAGTGCGCATCAGGCATTGAACAAATGCAAGGAGTATATCACAGAGGGTTATAAATCTGCTGTGGATATGGACTTGGAGAAGTTCTTTGATACGGTCAATCAGAGTAAACTGATTGAAGTGCTATCAAGGACGGTAAAAGATGGGCGGGTTATCTCGCTTATCCATAAATACCTTCATGCCGGGGTCGTGGTGCGGAATAAGTTTGAAGAGACCAATGTAGGAGTCCCGCAAGGAGGGCCTCTGAGTCCTTTGCTGAGCAATATCCTGCTCAACGAATTGGACAAGGAGCTCGAAAGGCGAGGACACCGCTTTGTCCGTTACGCCGATGATCTGATCATCCTTTGCAAAAGCAAACGGAGTGCAGCCAGGACATTGGCGAACATTGTCCCGTACATTGAGAAGACTCTGTTTTTGAAAGTAAATCGGGAGAAAACGGTAGTAGCTAATATCCGGGAAATTAAATTTTTGGGTTACTCCTTCTATGTTTATAGGAAAGAGGGACGGCTACGGGCACACCCCAAAAGCATCGCCAAGATGAAGGAGCGGATAAAAACGCTCACATCCAGGAGCAATGGATGGGGGGATGCAAGACGGAAAGAGGAACTCAGGCAATACATTATTGGCTGGGTTAACTACTTTAAACTGGCAGATATTAAGAGCCTTCTGCTACAGGTGGATGAATGGTATCGCAGACGTTTACGGATGGTAATCTGGAAACAATGGAAATGGGTAAGAACCCGCTTTCGTAACCTCCTCAAGCTTGGCCTTCCAAAATTAAAGGCTTGGGAATATGCGAACACCAGAAAAGGCTACTGGCACTCTGCCAATAGCCCTATCTTATGCCGCTCCATTACCACCGTCCGCCTTCAACAAGCTGGCTACATCTTCTTTTCGGATTATTACCTTAAGGTCTTTCGCGTAAATTAAGGAACCGCCGTGTACCGAACGGTACGCACGGTGGTGTGGGAGGACAGATAGGGATTAAATCCCTATCTTCCTACCCGATTTAACGTCAGCCCAAATCAATGCGTGTGGCGACCCGGAAGTGACCAACGAATTTGAACGTGCGGAAATATAGTTGATGAACCAACGAAAATAATTGATTAACAGGAAGATGGTGGTTAGGTTACAAAAAGGGTAAGGCTTCAAGAGCAAGTATTGCTGCCAATAGCAATCCCGTTAAAAAAAATAAAAAACAATTGAATTGTTATCAACAATTTTATTGTGAAATGTTTATTAATTGTTTTCATAAAGAATAAATGGGGACCAAAACAATGGGTGTTTATATATACCGGAGTTTAAGAATTTCCTCTTTGAAAGAGTTAAAGCTTGGGCGTAGTTGTATCCATTTATTAACTGATTATAGAAATGCACTATAAATAAATATGATGAATCGTCAAATATTTTCCACAGAGTACATATATAGTTTTTCGTGTTGATATTGGTCATACTTCTTACAAAAGATATAAAACCAGTTGATGTATTCGTTAAGTTATTGCCAGTCTCACAAGCATTTAGAAGTAATAATTCATTCTGGAATGGGATATTAGACAAAACCGGAAGAAATAAGCAAAATTGTTTACTATCTGGAAATATTTCTAGAAAACTTAAATTTAAGTTTATATTATTTGTAAAGCTATGAGTGGATATATGTAGAATCCTTGGATTTAATCTGCTACTAGCAACATTATAAAAAGTTGCAGAATCACCAATAAGTTTGGAAGCGTTGTATCCCTTTGACCTATAAAGATTGACTATATCAACGACTTCTTTTACACTACCTTTAAGATTTTGGCTATTTGTGTCTTGGATGTTGAATGGTGCTACACCAAGAAGATCCTCAGAATACTTTTCATTTGGAATTATGTTATAATAGTTCCTAGTTAGAATTGAAAATCGATAAGAAATGAATTTGCAATTAGCCAAGTAGTTATAGTTAAATGGATCAGTTGTTGGATAAGGCAGGACTTCAAAAGGAATCTCGGAAGTGCATGGATCAGTGATAATCGTAATATTATTATAGGCAATTAACTCATTACTTATAGGACCCAAAAGGTACTTCCAAAGTACATTTCCAAAGGATTCTGTAGACTTTTGATCGAGGGATTTGATAGACCTTAAAAAACCTACAGTTGCCCCCGTAAATTCTTGTCCTGCTGGAATTGATTTACACGAGAAACCATTTTCAGAAATTGTCTGTATGATTACTGCGTCTGCGCATATAAATAAATCAATAAGAATTTTATCTAGAAGTTTTTTCCCATTCGACAAAATGGAATCTGAAATATTGGAGTAGTACTTTTTTAATTTTATTCTCAGAAAGTCTAATGATTCTTTGCTTTGGATGTCAATTTCCAAAGCACTATTTATTAAAGAATCAATAATCTGAATATTAGAATCACTATACGTCTTTTTTGTATTTTCGATCAATTTGTTTTGCCACTGATAATAATTGTTCAGGTTATTGAAATAAACTATTGACACAGAATCACCTTGTGAATTCCGAATTTCAGATTGACTGTTTAATAAGGAAAGACTCTTATAAGTTTCTGAAATAATTAATGATCTTGGACAGTTTGCTGGGTTTATCGAGTCAAGTATGAGAGAAGAAAGTAGTGAAACATCAAAGAATCTTTTGTGCTCATTTAAGAAAACATTTGTCGAAAAAACTGAATTATATTTAGTAAGTTGATCGATTATCAAATTTACTACCGGATTGAAAAGTTCATATGATTCTATTAAGTAATCTGAGTTTTGGTTGGAATCGAAAATCTTATAATTTATTTCAATTCTATCAGCAATTGAAGTTAAATAATCCGAAATGGAGAAGTTATTATAAACGCTTTTCTTTCTCAGTTCAATATTGTTTAAATTAGTAGCCCGTATATTAAAGAGTCTCGCTGAATCTAGAATGTTCAACTTATTAAATATAAATGAAAGATTATTGTAAGAAACAATGAGATCTGTGACCTGTTTTTCAATAGAATTCTTACGAATTGAAAGAGATTTTAAATAATAGTATTTTGAAGTATCAAGAGATCCTTTCTCTAAATACATATTCCCAATATTGTTTAAAATGAATGCTGTTTCATCTGGATTAATTATTGAGTCCTGTAGTTGTAGACTTTTACTGAAATACATCAATGCTTCCGAATATTCCTTATTCTTTTGATAAACAAGCCCTATATTATTGTAGTTAATGGCTAAATCTTTCAAGTGGCCAATATTTGTCTTTATTTTGATAGATTCATTAAAGAATTTTTTGGATTCAACAATCATTCCAAGTTTATAGTAGCTTAATGCTAAATTGTTGTATATATGCGATATACTTTCTAATGGTAATGAATTTGTGGATCTATAAACTGCATCCGCTTGTTGGTAATAATCTAATGAATTATTATAGTCAGATTGATTGTAATAATTTATTCCTATATTTTGTAATAAATGAAATATATTTTCGTAGTCTTTTGAATTATATCTAAGTGTTATTTCTAATGCTTTTTTTAAATTACTATTTGCCTTTTCATAATTATCACGAGATGTCAATATTGAACTGATATATGAGTATGACAACCTTATTTCTTGCCAAAAATATTTTTCTTCTTCTTGGCTTCCAATCAGTGAGATGAACTGATTATATAATTCCAAAGCAAGTTCGTTGTTCTGATTTTTGTGTGCACTAATCGCGGCCTTATAAACTTTAATTTTGGCCGGATTAGTGGGTTCTTCGATAGAGAGTTGGGAGTTGAGATGAGTTTCTGTTGTTAATAAAATGTCAACAACATTATAATTGAAGAATTCAAACTTATTTGAGCGAATAGACGCACCAACGGAATCTTCAACATTGAATGGTAAAATGATAATGAGGATGAGAGAGATTTTAAGCATTTACTATACTTTGGGTTGATTGAAGTATTACAATACTTAAAGATACCCGAATTTGGACTGGCCGAGGGAAAGAATTTCCGTGTTAGTCAAATAGTATGAAATGTTATTCTTCCTCCCCTCTTCACCGGGGGCCCTTGGGAGGAATGGAATTACGCAGGAAAGGATGATAAGGGACCCCCGGAGAATGAGCAGTGGCAATGTGGGATTGCCAATCAGGATTATCTTAGGCTTTACAATAAGATCAAAGCTTTCAAATAACTCGTACCTTAGCAGTACACCTATTAATCCGGTTCACTGTGGAAAGGTTACCCCTTTTTGAAAGAAATTTGATCAAAAAGTTTGCTGAACAGCGGACGGCCGCGATAGCAGAGGCTTTGAGGGATCGTATCCAGTGCGAACCGGAGCCAGGGTTCATGACCGGACTGGCCGGTGAGGCGCTTTTTTTGTATGTATATGGTCGCAGCGCCGGCTCCTCGCGCTCCGAAAACCTCGGATTTCTCGCCCTGGAGCGCGCCCTGGGAATGATCAACCACGGATTCAACTGGCCCTCCTTCGCCGCCGGCCTGGCCGGCATCCGCTTTACCCTCAAGTATCTCGCCTCACGGGGCTATATCTCCGAATCCGACGGTTCAGCCCTCGATGAAATCGATACGTACCTGACCGATTTCGCCACCGACCGGTTCGCCTCCGGCGACTACGACTTCCTCCACGGCGCCCTCGGCATCCATCTCCCCATGTTATCCATCCCTCACGCCCTCACGTCCTCACCTCTTAACCTCCTCACCGGCGCCCTGCGCAAGCTCGCCATTTCCCCCGGCCCCGGTCATCTCGCCTGGACCTCCCGCCATCCCCAGACTGCCGTCACCGAGATCAACCTCGGCCTCGCCCACGGGGTCCCGTCGGTCCTGCTGGCCCTGAGTCGGAATGCAGGCGACCCGGTGGCCGACAGGATGATCGCCCAGGGGGTGGATTTCCTGCTCTCATGCCGCCTGCCCGATTCGGCGAACGGATCGCTGTTCCCGCACCGGATTGTGGACGGGGTATCGGACAAATCGGGCAGGCTGGCCTGGTGCTACGGCGATCCCGGGGTGGGGGCCGCCCTCTGGCAGATCGGGGTGAACTGCAACCGGCCCGACTGGCAGGCCGATGCGATCGGTATACTCCACCGAGCGGCCGCCAGAAGGGATACTAAAGCCAATCGGGTGGGGGACGCGTGTATTTGTCACGGTACGGCGGGACTGGCCCTGATATTCTATAAAATGGCCCTGATAAGCGGTCACGAGGAGTTTCTCGATGCAGCCGGCCACTGGACCCGCGCCACACTCGATCATGCCCAGAATGCCTCCGGTGCAGCCGGGTACCTGTTTTATACCACCGGCGACCGCTATGTGCCCTCCTGGTCCCTGCTCGAGGGCATCAGCGGGGTGGGATTAACCCTACTCGGATTGCTGGATGCGGATACGCTGGGGTGGGAACAGGGAATATTGCTGTAGAGACGGATTACAATCCGTCTCTGCACGAGATCCTGCGTGAATTCGTGTAAAAGGAAAAGGCCCCGTCCCAACATCGGTACGGAGCCTTTTTTTATTGTTAGTAAGATGAGAGTTCCAATTGAAACACGATGTTGAGACGGATTATAATCCGTCTCCACACGCTCTCTAATAAAATTTGTTCCGTTTATCAACCACCTTGGCTGTTTTTTCCAGCGCGGCGAAAATTTCATATCCTGCGCGTGAGGTATAGGATTGCTCGAGACGCGTGCGGCTTTCGTTCCGGTTGGCGGCCAGGTCGGGTTCGGTGATATTCGTTACCTGGATGACATATACGCCGGAAGTCCCTTTGATGGGTTTGCTTACCTGGTTCAGCGGGGCAAAAGTCAGCGCTGCCGAAACCTGTGGTTCCATACCCATGCCGTTGATGGTGTAGGAGGTGAAATAGGCCCCTGCGGTGGGTGATACGTTGGAGTTGAATTTCGCAGCCAGCGCATCGAGAGTATTCGATGATTTCAAAAACTCTTCAGCCTGGGCGGCCAGATAATCGGCTTTCCTGGCGTTGCGTACGCTGTTCTCCACTTGGGTGCGTACCTGGGCGAGCGGCGCGGTGCCGGCTTCACGCACTTCCGAAAGCTTGGCGAGCACAAAGCGCGGACCGTATTCTTTCAGTTCCGACAGGTCGCCTTTTTTGGCTTCAAAAGCCCAGCGGACCAGTTCACGGGGGTTGTCGAGACCGGTGATGGCGGCGTCGCCTTCACGCAGGTTGGTGGCCAGCCGCTTGTTCATGTTCTCTTTTACGATGCCGTTCTCGAATTTGGTTCCGTTATCGTACATGGAAGCAAATTTGGAGGCGACATTATATATATCCTGAACGGTTTTGTCGCTTGCCGTGATGGTACGGTCGAGGATGGCCAGCTGGACTTTCTTCGATTTGCCAGCCTGCTCGGTTACCTTGATCACGTGAACACCATAGGAGGTGCGTACCGTAAGCACTTCGTTCTTTGTGGCAAAGAAACAGGCTTTCGAAAATTCGGGGATCATCTTGTCCATGGTGAACCAGCCGAGATCGCCGCCTTTATCTTTTGTTCCGTCGGTGCCGAACTGGGTGGCAAGAGCTCCGAAATCCTGTCCGCGGTCGATGAGGCCCTTGATGCTGTCGGCAGTTTTCTGGGCGGCATCAAAATCGGTGTCATTTACCGGACGGATGAGGATGTGACTGGCTTTCACCGAGTCGGGAAGTTCCTTCACATCGGTTATCCGGGCCAGCTTCCACGTCATGCCTTCCTGATAGGGTCCGAATACCATGCCCTTATCGGCTGCAAGAGCCCAGGCCTTGATTGTTTCAGGTAAATCGAGGTTGCCGTAGTAGACTTCGCTGAATGGGCTTTCACCGGTAGCGGCAACATACTGGGCAGCATTCTCGATGCGTTCAAATTCGGGTTTCTGCTCATTGATCCATCTCACTACCACATCTTTGTCTTCCTGTGATGGCAAGATATCCCAGACAACATATTCCAGGTCGCGCGATGCATCCTGCTGGAATTTTTCGAGATGCTCATTATAATATTTTTGTACTTCGGACTCTGATATCTTGATCAGGCTGTCGGGCGTGGTGGCGTAACGCAGCGGCACAAAATTGAAGTCGAATTTCTTGTTGCTTTCAACGAATTCAGCATCAACCATTTTGCGGGTGACATACATGCCCTTGGTGATCAGGGTCTGATATTTGGTATACACCCGGTCCTTCATCAGTTCTTTTTCATAATTCACCCAGGCTTGCCTCTGACGGCCGGTGGGATCCTGATCGAGTGATTTCAGGAACTGCATCACCAGGTTACGGTCGAATCCGCCGGTTTGCTTGTTCTGGAATATCTGGGCCTGCTGGATCTGCGGGTGAATGTTTTTACCCTGAACCATATCAAACAGTTCATCGGGGGTGCAGGCCAAACCGAGTTTGTTGTATTCATCCGAATAGACGAATTCATTCATATAGCCGTTCCACACCTGATTACGGATGGAAGCATAGGTCTGCTCGTCGACCGCGCTGATGCCGGAACTCTGCTTGTAGTTTTCAACCCCTTGCTCCACACGGGTAGAATATTCCTGATAATTGATTGATTTGCCATTGATTTCGGCTATTTCAGTGCGTTTGCGGGTCATGAATCCCGATCCTGAATTCAGAAAATCGCCGAGAATAAACGCAAGTAAAGAGAGACCGATAATCACCGCCAGGAGTACTCCTGCTTTGTTCCTAAGTGTTTGTAATGTTGCCATGTTTATACCCTAAAAAAATCAGGCTACGAAGATAGAAAAAGGTTTGATATAAACAGGCAGATCGGCAGAATTAGTCGTCGGTGAGGGAGAGGGCGACGACGCTGATTTTTTTGCGGTTGCTGTTCATGATGCGGAAAGCGAATCCCGGAATGGTAATGGTTTCGTTGGTTCTCGGGAAGGACGGGTGAAAATGCAGGATGAGGCCGGCGAGTGTCCCGTATTCATCGGATGCCGGCAGGTTCAGGCTGTAAGTTTCATTAAGGTAATCGATTTCCAGCCGGCCTGAAAAGTGGTACTCCCCATTTTCCAGCCTTTTCTCGATCAGGGTGGTATTGTCGTGCTCATCCTCGATCTCCCCGAAAATTTCTTCCAGGATGTCTTCGGTGGTGACCACGCCCGAAGTTCCCCCGAATTCATCGATCACGGCGGCGATATTGCCGTGATCTTTCAGTAGTTTGGTTAACAGGCGGTTGGCCGGCATGCTTTCCGGGACATTGGGAATGGCGCGGATAATCCTGTCGAGATTTTCAGGATTCCGGAAAAGTGAGCTGTTATGGACATATCCGATGATCCGGTCGATATCATTTTCGTAAATCAAAATCCTGGAGTAACCGGTTTCAATGAATTTCTGCCTGACCTCTTCCAGGGTGGCCTCCCTTGGCAGGGCGGCAATCTCAGTTCGCGGTATCATGCAGTCGCGGATCCTGACCGAGGAGAATTCCAGCGCATTGTGAAAAAGTTTGATCTCTTCCTCGGTCCCTTCTTCGCCGTTATTGTCGTTCAGGTTTTCCAGTATGAGGTTGTTAAGGTCGACCTTGCTGAAAACCATCTGGCGGATCTGTTTGGAACCGGGTGATTTAAGGATCTTCCGAAGCAAAAAGTCGGACAGGCGCACCGTGAACCAGGTCACCGGCAGGAGCAATATGTATATGATGACGAAAGGCAGGGAAAAGATTCTCAGCATCTGGTTGGAACGTATGCGGAAAACCGTTTTGGGAAGGAATTCCGCGGTAAAGAGGACCATCGTGGTGGCGACCACAGTCTGGATCAGGAGGATCCATACCTCACCATGGATATATTTCGCCAGGATGGGTTCAAAAATCTCCGCCGCTTTAAATCCGAAAACCACCAGACCCACATTCATTCCAACCAGCGAAGTGGCGATCACCAGCTCCATTCGTTTGGCCAGCCAGCCCACAATACTGCCGGATATGCCGCCCTGCTTACGGTCAAGCTCAACCCTCAGCTTGTTCGAAGCCAGAAAGGCGATCTCCATGCCCGAGAAAAAGGCCATGAGGAGCAGCATGGAAACGAAGATGAGCCAGGAGGGCATGGTTAATATGCTGATTAATTAATATGCTACTATGCTAATAAAAGAATGTGCCAATGTGCTAATGTGCCAATGAATCGGTAACGACTTCTTTAACCTTCATTTGCCCATGCGACTGCAAGATACTGTATCTTGTGAAATTCTGATCCGCTTCGAACCCGGAATCTCCATAGGTGGTTCCGCTGGCGGTGATGATGGTGACCGCCTGGTCGGACCAGATCTTCTCTCCTGCCTCGTCCCACCAGAGCATATTGGTGTGTAGTTCCTGATCCTGGCTAAAGTTTTTAATCACCACCTCCCTGCTGGCCTCAAAGAGCTGTTTCTTGATATGGTAAATGGCGTATCCTGCCACCAGGGTTGATTCCACCTGCATGGATTTATTGTAAAAAGTGGCGGTCAGCCCCTTTGGGAATTCCGTTTTGGGATCGAGACTGTCGGCCTCGGGGAATTCCTTGAGTTCGGGGGAGACAATTTTTATCCTGACAAAAAAGGAGTCGCTGACGATGATTTCCACGTCGCTGGCATGAGCCGCAGGAATGGTATCGATATTTTCGATCTTATTGATTTTCTCGATGTCGTTCCTGCATGAAAAAATGAGGGTCATCCCCATGATAAATGGAATGACCCTCACTGCCGATCGGGTGGTGAGCCTCATCGGAATTATAATTTTTTCGATCTCACTTTCGTGGTTTCATTGATCCATCCGCCAACGGTATAATTATCGCCATCGCGCATGGTGCGGAAGAAGACCACTTCGTTGTTCGGAAAATAATCAGAATAGGTATTGATCAGGCCGTTGGCTTCATCGGCAACTTCAGGATCAACGGATTTTGCTTTGATGAATTTATCAACGGCAACCCAGAAAACGGTCGATTGGTCCCACGAATCGCTGAAGGTCTCCTGACGTGCATCAATATATATTTTGCCGATCAGCAGATAAGGCCTTCCCCAGTTCGGACGGGCTTCAATGGCTTTGAGGGCCAGCGAGCGGGCTTTCTGGTAGTTTTTCAGGCGCTGGTAATTGATCTGGGCCAGTTCAAAATACATATCCGCTAATTCCTCCGACTGCTGTCCGATATCGATTCCTTTTTGCAGGTATTCGATGGCACGGTCGGTTTCTTCGCGGCGCAGGAACATATAGGCCAGGTTGTGGGCGGCTTCAGCACTTGGCTGCAGGGCGAATAATGCTTCCGATGCTTCGGAGAAAATTTTGGCATCGGTACAACCTGTTTTTCTGAGCTGTTTGGTAATTTTTTTCAGCCAATCGGGATCGTCTTTCAAAGCGGCGAACTTGGCGGTGAAAAGTTTGGTCAGTGCCTCGCAGGTGGCTGCACCGGAATTGGTGAAAAAGATTTCCACCTGATCGCGGGTCATTTTAAAGCCCTCATCTTCAGGATTAAGCTTGATGTTTGCATCGACAATGTCCATGACCGTTTCGTAATCGTTGAGCACTTTCTCGGCATCGATGGCCCCGTCCTTGAACAATTGCTGGCTGGCCTGCATATAGGTTAGAATAACGGCGGCAGATGATTGGGATCCCATCAGACTGATGGATTCGCCGAGAATTTTATAACTGGTCGGGTAATCTTCCTTGCGGTATTTCTGAATGGCGGTACCTTTTAGTCCAAGGATATATCCCTTTCCCGATTTTGGATCATCGCCAAAATAGATAATCCGCTGATCATAAATCCAAAGCATGGAATCAATCAGCACCGATTTTTTCTTAGGATCGTTTTCCTTTTCGACTTTGTCCTCGAACATCGTAACCCCCCTTATATAGAGGTTTTTGGTGGATTTTGGACAGGTTTGTAAAGCAAGTTTCCACCAGGGCATGGCATCCTTGTAGTTCTGTTGTTTGAAAAACTCCTGATACAGTGACAGGTATTTCGCGCAGGATTCAGGGTCGCTGCCCATTTTGTCGGTGGCCTGGGCCATCAGGCCCCCCGCCATCGTCATCATTCCAACTGCAAAGGCAAAGAATTTCGCTTTCATGATCAGTCCTCTATTTTAGTCATACTTTGGTTTCATGAACCAATAATCGTGTAGTGATAGTTGCAATGTCAAAGACCCGAATGTTTCCCGGATCAGATCGTTCTTGACAGTTCCTCGTTTCCCCAGTTCAAAGATGACGTTCAGGGTCGATTGAGTCCGCCAGGGTCTCCTGGTCCGGTCGAGCATCGGAAACCCTGCACCAAAAGTGATGCCAAGTTCCGTGAGCTGCGATCCTTTAAGCTGCAGATAGGATTCGGAATAACGGAAACCGGCCCGGTAGCGCACCCTCTGGCTGTATCGGGTCAACGAATTAATATTTGGAATAAATTCCAGACCGACAATATAATCATGACTGTTCGCCATCGAATCTTTGATTCCGAGGAATTCCGACTCCGACCAGTTCTGCGTCCGGTAGTCGAAACCGGCGGTAAACTTGTTTTTCTTGCCGATTGTGAATCCTGAAGCCCAGCCCATCGGCATGATGACTGAATTATCGGGGTTCTCGGAATATAAGAGAGTATCGGTCATTGCCGTACCGTAGGAGATCAGGGTGGTGCGCGACAGGGCGTGTAAGTTGGTGGTGCCCTGGAAAGTTCCGCCTAAAGTCAGGAAAAAGTCATTCTTGAACGGGATGTTGATTTGTGCGCCATAACTCATGTTGACATCACCGATAACGGCCGTCTGTACCGATTTTGTGCTGAAATAGAGCGAATCGGCAGGAATGATCAGACTCCGCGAGTGGCTGATCGGTCCGAAAAGATAAGAGAAAGTCGCTCCCAGTGATAAAAATGGGAAGGGGGATACGGCGCTTGAAATAAAAAACTGGCTGATTCCGCCGCTGCCCTGGAAATTATAATTTATGGTACCCATCACCGGATTGCTTTCGGAGGCGGTCATGGAATATCCGACGTTGCTGAGGGGGAGAATGCCCAGACTGGCTTTCCACCATTTGGTTACCGGGAATCCGAGAGCCAGGTAGGAGAAGCCCATGTTGTTGACTGTTTTCTGAAGGTCGGTGGTGGCGAAATGGGTGACTTTATCAAATCCGGCCACTTCAAAAACGAAACTCAGGGTATCGATCCCACCCAGGCTGGCAGGATTCAGCAGGTTGAGGTTGGTTGTGGATCGCAGGCCGCAGGAGAGACCTCCCATCGCCTGGCTGCGGCCGGTCGATTTGTTGACCAGATCGCCGAGCCCAAATCTCGAATAGGGCGAGGTCGAAAGATTCTGTGCAGACAGATCTTGCATGCCTGGCCAAAGCAAAAGCGCCAGCAGCGACAGTTGCAGAATGTTCAAAAACCGGTTCTTTTTGCTCATTATCGGGATCACTTTTGGGCTTATAACGAAAAGTTGCGCAAAATAGCGTTCAATCCGCTTAAAACCAAGTTTTCCTCCACAAATATCGTGTTTTTTAGACGTTTCGACAAGAATGGGGCATCGCCGCCGGTCATAATAACCTGCAAATCGTTGTATTTGTTTTTCAGCGAGTTGATTGAGTTGTCAATCTCGTAGGTTAATCCGTTGATTACACCGGCAAGGATGGCATCTCGGGTATTTTTTCCGATCAGCGGAACCACTTCATCGGGCGCAATATCAGGCAGGCTGAAGGTTTGCTGATGAAGGGCCGAAAAACGCATCCTCATCCCGGGTGAAATGTTGCCGCCTTCAAACAGACCGGCACTGCTGACCAGGTCAATCGTAAGGGCGGTTCCGGCATCAATCGCCAGTACATTTTGTCCCGGAAACCGGTCGGCCGCACCCGCCGCAGCGGCAATCCGGTCGTTGCCCAATGTTTCAGGCGTTTCGTAACCGATCCTGATCGGCAGGGGCAACCGGTGGGAAAGTTCGTGATAGGATATATTATTCTTTTCGATCACCTTCCTGAGCCAGCCGGGCACCTCCCGTGTGGAACAAATCAGGCAGGATTTGATATCCGGATGGCTGGACAATAGGGATGAAATATCGTCGGCGCTCCAGCCGGCATGGGATTCAAGGGTAACCAGATCGGCAGAATTATATACCGCTATCTTAATCAGGGTGTTGCCTGCATCGATGACCAGGTTTTTCATGGGGGCAAAGGTAAGAAAGATCGGGAGACGAAGAAGAAGATCGTGAAGCGAAGAAGAAGATCGTGAAGCGAAGAAGAAGATCGGGAGACGAAGAAGAAGATCGTGAAGCGAAGAAGAAGATCGGGGGACGAAGAAGAAGATCGTGAAGCGTGAAGCGGAAGAAATTTGGTCCGGAGCAAACTTAAATCTTAAATCTTAAGTCATAAGACTGATTTTTGCCTTCTGCCTTCTGCCTTCTGCCTACTGCCTTTGTACCACCCGCCCCGGCTTTTCCCCCGTATGCTCCCCGTCCCTGATCACCTGGGTGCCATTGACAAAAACATGAACCATTCCGGTGGAGAATTGCTGCGGTTTGGTATAGGTGGCAGGATCGGTAATTTTGGAAGGATCGAAGATCACCACATCGGCATAATAACCGGCCGTCAACTTGCCGCGACGGTCAAGACGGAGGTTCTCGGCCGGAAGCGAGGTAAGCCGTCTGACAGCTTCTTCCAGCGTGATCACCTTTTCATCACGGACATATTTCCCCAACAGCCGGGCAAAGTTTCCATAGGCACGGGGATGAAGGTTGGATTTCAGGAAAACACCCTCGGGTGACTGGGATTCGGCATCGGAACCGAAACTCATATAGGGGAGGCGGATCTGCTTTTTGACATTTTCCTCAGACATCAGAAAATAAACGGCGCTGACATCCTGGTGATTCAGCGCCACCAGGTCCATGATGGTTTCAACGGGATCGGATTTGCGCGCAGCGGCCACTTCGGTGAGCGTCATCCCGGTATATTTTTTTAATGAATCATTGGTGAACCCTGCCAGCAGGATGTTGTCAGGAGTTCCGGCCAGCTCGTAAAAGTTTTCCCAGTTCTCGCCCCGGTCACTGATCTCTTCCTTCAGGCGGGCCCTGACCACAGGGTCCTTCAACCGCCTGGCCCATACCTCATCGCCATTTTCCTTCACCCACGGCGGCATGCAGGCATTCAAACCGGTGGCAGCCGCCGTATAGGTATACATGTCGGAGGTGATGGCCAGTCCGGCAGCCCTTGCCGAATCGATTTTGGCAATGGCCCGGTCTGTTTTATCCCAGTTTTTGGGACCGGCCGATTTCATATGGTAGATTTCCGACCGGATACCAGCCTCGCGCGCAATGGTTATCATCTCATCAAGAGCCTCGAGGAATTTATCTCCCTCGCTGCGCAAATGCGTAATATATAATCCGTCATATTCGGCTGCTACCTTGGCCAGCTCAATGATTTCATCAGTTTTTGCATAAAAGGCGGGTGAATAAATCAGCGCCGATGATAACCCCACCGCCCCTTCCTCCATGGCCTGCCGAACGAGCTGTTTCATCCGTTCCAGCTCGGCCGCGGTGGGTGGCCGGTCGACATACCCGATCTCATGAATCCTTACCGATGTGGCTCCCACAAATGAGGCAATGTTGCATGAAACGCCCCTTTTTTCAAGGAAATCCAGATATTGGCGGAGCGTAGTCCACGGGATGTCGTATTTGATATCCCCCTGCAAACGCTTGCGCATCTGCTTCATCATTTCATTCAGCGGACCGTCGGAATTTCCTTCGCCAAAAACCTCCAGGGTAACCCCCTGACGGATATCGCCCTGCGACCGGCCGTCTTCAATGAGGGTTTCATTGGCCCAGCTGAGCATATTGATGAATCCGGGGGCAACGGCCAGACCGGTTACATCGATGGTCATACCGGCAGTTGCATCTTTCAGGTCCCCAATGGCTGCAATGGTATCTGCGGCAATGGCAATATCTGCTTTAACCGGGGCTGAACCGCTGCCATCATATACGGTGCCGTTCCGGAGGATAAGATCGTAATTGGCTTGCTGCTGGCAGGATGCCAGGACGAGGAGGAGCAGGAGGGTGGGGATGCGGAACATAAGAAGGTTAGAGGTTAGAGGTTAATCCAGCAGGAATAATATCTTTTGTAACAATATTAATAATATTGAATCAAATGGGAGTATTTTGTTATAAATTGCTTCGTATTAACAACTATCAACCTAGTAATGAGCAATATAATCGAAATCGATGAGGTAACCAAGACTTTCGACAGCCATGTTGCGGTGGACAAGCTGAGCTTATCGGTGCCGGAAGGGTGTATTTACGGTTTTATCGGCCCCAATGGCAGTGGCAAAACAACCACTATCCGGATGATCATGAATATTCTCTATCCCGACAGCGGAACCATCCGGGTTTTCGGTCAGCAGCAAACCGGTAGCAATATCAGTGGGATAAGTTACCTGCCTGAAGAGCGCGGCCTGTATCGTAAAATGAGGCTTCGTGAACTGATCATGTTTTATGGTGAGTTGAAAAAAGTCCCGAATCCGGGAAAGGAAGCTGATTTTTGGCTCAAAAAATTTGACCTGGACCCATGGGCAACGAAAAAGGTGGAGACCCTCAGCAAAGGGATGAGCCAAAAAGTTCAGTTTATCATTACCATCATCGATAAACCGGCCGTCATTATTCTTGATGAACCCTTCAGCGGACTGGATCCGGTTAATGCGGAGATCATCCGGGAGGTGATCCTTGACCTGCGCAAAAGCGGATCTACCGTGATCTTCAGTACTCACGACATGAGCGTTGCCGAGAGAATGTGTGATTTTATCTTTATGATTTACCAGGGGAAAAAAGTGCTCGACGGGACCCTGCATTCCATCAAGGACCTGTATGGGCAGGATACCATCCGCCTGCAAACGGATCTTGGAGCGGATGCTTTGATAGGAATTGACGGAATTGATAAAATCAACGATTTCGGACAGGTCCAGGAGGTCAGACTCCTGTCGGGTACTGATCCCCAGACTATTCTCGAACAGGTGATTTCGAAATCCCGGATCAACCGGTTTGAAATCTGCTCGCCTTCGCTAGAGGACATCTTCATCCGTATAGCCCGTCCCGAAAAAAATGACAGCCATGAATAAAACCATCGTTATAGCCAAACGCGAATACCGGGCCGCGGTCCGGACCAAAGGATTTCTGGTAACACTTCTCCTGCTTCCAATTTTTATGGGAGGGAGTCTTATCGTAATGGCCCTTACAAAGGACAAGGTTGATGTAACCGACAAGAGGGTTGCGGTGATCGACCATACCGGAATATTAGGAGATTACCTTAAGAAAAGGTCCGTTGAACGAAATGAACGGGATCTTATGGATACCGTCACCGGACAAAAGAAATCCCCGGCCTATTTCATCGACCTGATGGTCGCCGATACAGTGGACCCGAACGGCCAGAAACTGATGCTCTCTGATAAGGTTCGGAAAAATGAAACCCAGGCTTACATTGAGATTGGGAAGGCTGTGGTCCATCCTGTTCCGGGTGATCTGCAATCACGCATTTTTTATTATTCCGAGAATTCGCTGATGGATGAAGCCCGCAACTGGATCGGATATGTGCTGAATGATAAAATAAGGGAGATCCGGATGGCTCAGATTGGAATTGAGCCTGAAAAAGTGAAGGATCTGTTCTATTGGGTGAACCTGGAGGGCATGGGCTTGTCGAAAATGGATGCCCGTACCGGAAAAATAAAGGCAGCCCGCGAGTCCAATTTCATGGAAGCCATTTTTATACCCATGATCCTGATGTTTCTCATGTTCATGACTTTAATGATGTCGGCCATTCCGCTGCTGACCGCAGTCATGGAAGAAAAGAGCGAAAGGATAGCGGAAGTTTTGCTGGGTACCGTTTCCCCTTCACAATTCATGATGGGCAAGGTGATCGGAGGACTGGCCGTATCATTGACCACCACCGGTATTTATATCCTTGGAGCCATACTGACTATTAATTATCTCGATCTTGGGGAAATCATCCCGTATTCGGTACTGCCCTGGTTTTTTCTTTATATGCTTCTGAATATCATTATGGTAGGTTGTGTTATGGCGGCATTGGGTTCGACTTGCAATGATTCAAAGGATGCACAGGCGGTACAATTCCCTGCCATGCTTCCGGCGATCATACCGATGTTCGTGATGATGCCGGTGATTCAGAATCCGCTGGGCAGCCTGGCTACCACCCTGTCACTGATCCCGCCTTTCACGCCCATGCTGATGCTGGTACGGCAGGCCACACAGGTGACAATACCCATCTGGCAACCCATTGCCGGATTGGCAGGGGTGTTGATTTTCACTCTTTTGTCTATATGGGCAGGTGGCAGGATTTTCAGATCCTGCATCATTATGCATGGCAAACGACCGAAATTCGGGACGCTGCTCAGGCAGATGCTGAAAGGATAGAGAAGCAGAAAACGCACCAAAGGTTGAGATTCCAATTCAGAATTCCGAATGCTGAATATGAGATTCAAGTCAGCATGAAGGATTAACCGTACTACAATGAAGTAGTCTGTTTCAACTTCATAAATACATGAATCTGTAAACTCGGCATTCGGAATTCTGCATTCGAATCCCTACTTTTCTCCTTCAATTTCAAATCCCCCTTATGATCTCCAGCCCCCGCCTCACCTCTTTTATCCCTTCAAAGCTCAGCGTCAACTTCCCGCCGGCTTCTTTCATCCTGCAGGTTTTCGGGTGTTTCTGGACAAATTGCAGGACGCGCGAAAATTCGGGCGACTGGTAGTAGGGTGAATTCTGATTGCTGATGAAATAGCAAACCATGCGGCTGTTTTTCAACTGAATACGTTCGATCCCAATCTCCCGGGCGGCCCATCGAAGTCGGACAACATTCAATAGGTCAACTGTTTGCGGAGGCATTTGACCAAATCGGTCAACCAGCTGGCGGGCAAAGGTTTCCAGGGCCGGTTCATTGGCGGTTTCGTCCAATTCGCGATATAACCTGACACGTTCCCTCGTACTTTCAACATATTCCTCGGGAAATAAAACCTCCAGATCGCAGTCGACCGTGGTATCCTGAACAACTGCCGGCCGGCGGGCGCGGGCAGGTGAAAATCCTGCAGCAGCTCCGCTCCCCTCTCCCGTGAGCGCAGCGAGCGCGGGAGAGGGGCCGGGGGTGAGGTTGATCTGTGCTCCAGCGTGCGCGGGAGAGGGGCCGGGGGTGAGGTGGATTGACCCATCCGAAGGAGAGAGGCCGGAGGTGGAAAGGTTGAGATTCGAATTCAGAGTTCCGAATTCCGAATTTGGAGATTCAGGGGTGGACGAAGGCTGCGATAAATAGTCGGCTTCCTGAAGTTCCTGCATCGCTTCGGCGAGAATTTTCTGATACGTTTCAAAACCGATATCGGCAATAAATCCGCTTTGTTCAGCTCCCAGCAGGTTGCCGGCTCCACGGATATCAAGGTCCTGAAGGGCAATGTTGAATCCGCTGCCAAGCTCGCTGAAGTCGGCTACGGCCTTAAGCCTGCGACGCGCTTCGGGGGTGAGCAGATGCAGCGGCGGTGCGATCAGGTAGCAAAATGCCCTTTTGTTTGACCGGCCCACCCTGCCCCTGAGCTGATGCAGGTCGCTCAGGCCGAAATGGTGCGCATTATTGATGATAATAGTGTTGGCATTGGGTATGTCGAGCCCGTTTTCGATGATCGATGTGGCAATCAGAATGTCGTAATCACCATTGATGAAGCCCAGCATCCTGTCCTCCAGCATCTGACCTTCCATCTGCCCATGGGCCACAACGGTCCTGGCTTTCGGCACCACCCGGTTCACCATCGCCTCCACTTCCCCGATATTCTGGACCCGGTTGTGAATGATGAATACCTGGCCGTCGCGGCTCAGCTCATAATCAATCACATCCCGCACCAGCTCCTCGTTTAAAGAGAATAGTTCGGTGATAATGGGGTGCCGGTTGGGCGGCGGCGTGTTGATAATGGATAGATCCCGGGCCCCCATCATGCTGAACTGCAGCGTTCTGGGGATAGGTGTGGCCGTGAGCGTGAGGGTATCGACATTCAGCTTCATCTGCCTGAGTTTCTCCTTGACGGCCACCCCGAATTTCTGCTCTTCATCAATGATCAATAATCCGAGATCTTTGAATTTTATGCTCTTGCCGATTAATTTATGGGTGCCGATCAGGATGTCGATTTTTCCATCTTCCAGTTCTTTTAACACCCGGTGCTGATCTTTTGCGCTGCGTAACCGGCTGGTATATTCCACATTAGCCGGAAATTCCTTGAGCCGCTCACGGAAAGTTTTATAATGTTGCAGGGCCAGTATGGTGGTCGGAACCAGAACCGCTACCTGCTTGGAATCGGTTACGGCCTTAAAGGCAGCCCGCACTGCAACCTCTGTTTTCCCGAATCCTACATCCCCGCATACCAGCCGGTCCATCGGGTTTTCCGATTCCATATCGGCCTTGACATCCGCCGTGGCCTTATACTGGTCGGGGGTATCCTCGTACAGGAAGGAGGCTTCCAACTCGTATTGCAGGTAGGAATCCGGGGAGAAGGCAAACCCTTCGGCTGATTTTCTCTTGGCATAAAGCTCGATAAGCTCTCTGGCAATATCCTTGATTTTCGATTTGGCCCTGGCCTTCAGGGCCTGCCAGCTGCCGGAACCGAGCTTGTGAACATGCGGGCTCTCACCTTCGCGCCCTTTATATTTTGATATGCGGTGGAGCGAATGAATGCTGACATACAGCACGTCCTGATCACGGTATACCAACCTTACCGCTTCCTGCCTCTTCCCGTTGATCTCTATCGTTTCCAATCCCCCGAACTGGCCGATCCCGTGATCCACATGAACGACATAATCCCCGGGATGGAGATCGGTCAGTTCCTGCATGTTGATGGCCTCTTTTTTACCGAATGAGGTCCTGACCTTGAATTTGTGATATCGCTCAAAGATCTGATGGTCGGTAAATAGGGCAACCCTCAGGTCATGGTCGTAAAAACCTTCATGGAGGGTGGTGTTTATGGTCTCAAATCCCTGCTTTTCCTTCTCATCCGGATCCAGTATCGCCTTCAGCCTCTCCAGTTGCTTGGGGTTGTCGGACAAAAGAAAAGTGCGGTAACCATCTTCCTTGTTGAGAATGATTTTCTCTTTCAGCAATTCGAAATTCTTATTGAAAGCGGGCTGCGGGGAAGTATTGAAGAACAGGCTCTCGACCGAGGGAAAGAAATGTTTTTGCCCGAATTCAACGAGCTGTATTCGGGAGATCCTGGTCAGGAGCTCCGATACATCAACGAGTTTCTTGCGAAATTGAGCCGGGTCCACCATTCCTTCTTCCTCGTCGATGGTCACCGCTTCGCTCAGTCTCCTCAGATCGTCGCTTGCGCTGATGTCGATGCCCTGAAGGATGTTTTCCATCCGGCTGATGGAGTAGGTCAGGTCACGCGTCCATACCTGGCTGTTTTCGGGCAGGAACTCAAACAGGGTCTGGATGGCGCCGTCGGTCAGCTGATCATTCAGGTTTGGGATAATGGATATCCGCTCCAGTTTGTTGCTCGACAATTGGGTCTCCACATCAAAGCTGCGGATCGTTTCCACTTCATCCCCGATAAAATCGATCCGGTACGGGTGTTCGGCTGAATAGGAAAAAACATCAATAATCCCCCCGCGAACCGCATACTGGCCGGGTTCCCAAACAAAATCCGACCGCTGGAATCCATATTGCTGCAGCAAATCGATCATGAAATCCATATCGATCTTCTCGCCCGGTTTCACATGCAGGGTATGCGATTGGAGCTCCTTTCTCGAGACCACGCGTTCCAGCAAGGCTTCGGGATAGGTGACAATCAGCGGTTTAACATTGGGAGTGGCGAGCTTATTCAGGACTTCCGTCCTCATCAGCACATTGTCCTTATCGATCTGCTGCATGCGGATAGCCCGCTTGTAGGTCGACGGGAAAAAGAATACATGCTCATCACCAAGCAGATGCGCAAGGTCATTATGAAAATACGCGGCTTCCTCCCGTTCGGGGAGTATGATGAGCCGGGATTGACGGTGGATCGGAGCCAGGGCAGCCAGAAGAACGGATGCACTGGATCCGGTCAATCCGTTCAGATGTAAGGTTTTTTCTTTCTCCGAGACAAAAAAATCCCGCATCCGCGGGAGATTCGGATGTTTTGACCAAAGTGCGATCAGGTCAGCGTTCTTCATTTACCGCGGCAAAGATAGAAGAAAAGGCACAAGGCGCAAGGCACAAGGCTCAAGGCTCAAGGCGCAAGTAAGGGAAAAGTTTAAAGTTCAATCGGCAGCAGTGTCATCCCCGCGAAGGCGGGGACCCCTTCCCTCGGTACGATAATGACATATTTCTCTAAAAATCCTAACTTTCAACCTTCAAATCATCTCCTATGAAAAAGCTCCTCATTCTCTTGTCGGCCGCTCTGCTCCTTACCCGTTTTTCTTACGCTCAGCAATTATGTGTCGGGAATTACTGGACCGAGGCACAGGGGAAAGCTCATCTTGACAGCGTACTGAACCAGGTTAAGAACAAGGCCCAATGGCAGGACCGGGCAAAAGCCATCAGGCAGCAGATCCTGGCCGGAACGGGATTGGCTGATCTGCCGGCACATAGACCGGTTCCAAAAATCCGGACCGGAGCCGTTCATGAACTTGACGGTTACCGGGTGATCAATATGGCAATCGAGAGCACACCGGGTTCATGGATCACCGGTAATCTCTATGAACCGGTTGAGTTGAAAGGTCCTTTTGCAGCTATTCTCTGTCCGCACGGCCATTGGTCGGACCCGTCTGATTACGGGCGTTTCAGGCCCGACATGCAAAAGCGCTGCGCTGTTCTATGCCGTATGGGTGCCGTCGTTTTTGCTTACGACATGGTCGGTTATGGCGATAATAAACAGGCTCCGGAGCATGAAAACCCGCTGGCCCTGCAAATACAGACACGAAACAGCATCAGGATAGTCGATTACCTGGTCAGCCGTAAGGATATCGATAAGCAAAGGATCGGCATCACCGGTGCATCGGGCGGCGGTACCCAGACTTTCATTTTAACCGCCATTGATGACAGGATTGCCGTGTCAGTCCCCTGCGTTCAGGTATCGGCCCATTTTTTCGGCGGCTGTATATGTGAAAGTGGAATGCCCATCCATAAAAACGGCACTTTCCAGGCCAATAATGTTGAAATCGCCGCCCTTGCCGCCCCAAGGCCAATGCTGGTCATTTCCGACGGAGCCGACTGGACCCGGAATACCGCTGTGGTGGAATACCCGTTCCTGCGAAATATATATAAGCTGTTCGGAAAGGAAAATCTGGTGGAAAATGCCCACTTCGCCAACGAAAAACACGACTACGGATTCAATAAACGACAGGCTGCCTATGCCTTTCTTGCCAGATACCTGAAGCTGAATGCCGATCCGGTAATTACAGGCGAAGCGTGGGTTAGCATTTTACCGATGGAGAAGTTATAGGTTAAGGTTGACTGAAGAATTCACGTGCTGAATGTTACTTTATTTGTATATTTATACTGTCCCCGGATTAATAACCAGCCCCTATGAAAGTCCGGTTTTTTACTTCTCTGCTCTTCCTTCTGGCAGTTTCCTGTGAACAAGATAACCTGGCACCCATCGCCACTTTCTCCTGCTTTCCACGCGAGGGCAACATCAGGACCTTGTTCGATCTTGATGCCGGTGCGTCCGATGATCCGGACGGGCTGAAACCACTCCTGCAATTCCGCTGGGACACCAATGGCGACGGAAAATGGGAAACCCCCTTCGGTCCTTACGAAATTTTTTCCAGCAAATACGACGTACCCGGCGACTATGTCATCAGACTGGAGGTCATGGATTCCCATGAAGGAGTTTCCTCCAGGGAATTTACCATACATATCGATAGTTTACACCATATGACCGATCCCCGCGACGGTCAGGTATATCCGGTGGTCAAGCTGGGCAGTTACTGGTGGATGGCCCGTAACCTGAATATCGGACAGTTGATTGTCCCTCCGCAGCGCCAGGCGACTAACGGCCAGATTGAAAAATACCACTATCCTGCAGCGGACCCCGATGGTTTAAACGGGGGATTATATTCCTGGGCGGAACTCACCGAGGGTGGAAACCCTCCTGGAACCGGAAATATCTGTCCGCCCGGTTGGCGCATTCCGTCGGATGACGATTGGCGGAACATGCTCTCGGTTTTCAGGTGGGCAGCCAACCGGCTGAGCCAGACTTACCAAATCACCAATGTGAAGTTTGTGCCCGATCAAAGGGTGACTCACGATAATTATCAGACTGACGGAGCAGTATGGAGATTACTGAGAGAAACCGGCAGCGCCGGTTTTGATGTGGTGCCGCTTGGCTATTGTGATCCCGACGGATTTTTCGGCGAACGCGATTATTACTTTCCCGGCAAAACATCCACGTTCTGGACCTCCACTGCGTATGGCGATTATGCCATCAGGGTGAGATTGTATATGACCGACAACCATGTAGGCGATGTATTCCGGTTTGCCGATCATCCGGGTTTTGCTTTTTCAGTTCGATGCGTCAAGGAATCATTATAGGGGACCGATGAAAAAACTAACCTATCTGATATGGATTGTTCCGATGCTGATCACCTTCGGCTCCTGTGAAAATGATATCCAGCTGATTAATAAAAATCAGGATAAAACCTATGTTGTTTTTGGTTTGCTGAATTCAACCGATCCTCTGCAGCAGGTCAAGATCAGGATGACCTCCATTACCGATGCAGCGCTGCTTGACATTGCGGCCGACTCCACCGAGTTTTCGGCGAGTCCGGATTTGCAGGTCACCATTCAGGAATGGCAGAACGACTTTTACGCCACATTCCCGCTGAAGCCCGTGCAGTATCCCAAAGAGCCCGGAATTTTCATGAACACCCGCAATGACCTGTATGAAACGATGATCACACCATCGAAGGACATGTCCTACAAATTGATGATCGTGAATCCTGACAACGGGGACCTTATTACTTCAAAAGTCGTTCCGGTTCCGGTTCCGAAACTGGGATCGCCTAACTGGTCGTGGGTCCGGTACAATTTCAGCCTTCCTTCGGATCCGTTTAATATCCGGTTCTATGAGGTTCCGCGGACAAACGTTTACCTGATCCGGTTTACCCTTCACTATATCGAGGTATTTACGGCAGGTGATACACTGGTACGAAGCAACTCATTTGTTTTAAGGCCAATATATGTCGACGATCCGCCGGAATACAGTGCAAAGCATGATAATCTGGGTAATGAACACAACCGTCACATGACCAAGGGTTATACTTATAATGTTTTTGATGAGCTGATCGCGGACAATGATGCGGTGAATTTCCGGCAGCTGATCTGTTTTGAAGTATCGGTGTGGGGCGGGGATGAAAATCTAAGGAACTATACCGAACTGGGGATTAAATTCACCGACAACCGCAAACAATATTTTTCGAACATCAATAACGGCATCGGTTTCTTCGGAGCCTGCAGTCATGTTGATTGCACGGGTGTTCTGCCCGACCAGGATTTCATGGATTCCTTGCCACTTTACTCAAGGACATCGCATTTGAAATTCAAAACCGAGCTTTTTAAAACCACGCATGTCCCTGCTCCTTTGTCGTCCGGTCAGTTTTTCTCACTAATCAGGGAGATCAGGTATGAGGAATAAAATTTTGATCGTGCTGCTGTTGATTCCATTGAACCTGATCCAATGGATACCCGCCCTATCCCAGGCGCAGCAGGTGATTGTAAAGGGGGAACTTAAAGGTTATGTGTATGAGCAGGAAACCGGTTTTGTTGTGCCCCTGGCCACCATTACCCTGCTGAATACCAACATTGGCGGTGTAACCAATGAGTACGGTTTTTTTGTGGTCAGGAAAATCCCGCTTGGGAAATATACGCTGGTTGTCCGGTGTGTGGGCTACGAAGAGTTCAGGATGCCGGTCAATATTTCATCAGAAGAAATGGAAAGCCAGATTATCAGGCTGACAAACAAGAGCTATGAACTGGAAATGGCTACCATCACCGCTGCCCGTAAACGCTGGGAGCGGATGACACCGGTCGGTACCCAGCGGCTGACTGTTGAATCGATGAGCAAAACCCCGACACTGGGCGTGCAGAGCGACCTCGCGCAGGTACTCCAAACCATGCCCGGGGTTATTTTTACAGGAGATCGCGGCGGACAGCTTTACGTGAGGGGTGGCGCACCCAGTCACAATAAGGTGCTCCTGGATGGTATGACCGTCATCAATCCCTTTCATTCCATCGGATTCATGTCGGTTTTCGATACCGAAATCCTCCAGAGCGTTGACGTGTTTTCTGCCGCTTACGGGGCTCAGCATGGAGGCCGTGTATCGTCGATCATGGACATCCGGACGCGGCCCGGTAACCGGACCAATTTCAAGGGAACCGCAAGCCAGTCAAACATCGGATATGGTCTCCTGTTCGAAGGGCCGATCAAGAAAATGACGGAGAACAGCATTGGTTCCATCTCCTATGTCCTGTCGACCAAAGGATCGATATTGCGCTCTACCGCCCCGGTCGTCTATCCCTGGCTCGACTCCCTTGGCCTTCCTTACCGGTACAACGATTTCTACGGCAAAGTTTCCTTCATGGAGAAAAACGGGAACCAATTTGATGTTTTTGGTCTTCATTATTCCGATGCCGTAAATTATAAAAACTCGATACGGTCAACATGGAATACCACCGGCGGCGGATTTGGATTTATCATCTCCCCGGCGCAAAGCGATTTCCTGTTTATCAACCGTCTGGCCATGAGCCGGTATGCTGCCCTTTATGAAGATCCTGCCACCACACCGAAAAGTACCATCTATGATAATCTGGATATGAGCATTAAGGGGATACATATCCTGGAACGGTTCGAATTGACCTGGGCAGCGGAGTTTTCGGCCATTCATACTCAGTTTATTCATACACAATATGATGGCATGCGGATAATGGATGATCTTTATACCAGTGATGCCATCATATTGTTCCAGACTAAAATTCTTTGGCCCCGGTGGATTTTGGAGCCGGGACTTCACCTGCGGGTATACTCGGCCATTTTTTCCCTTTTACCTGAACCGAGGCTGAAAGCACGGTTCAACATTTCCAAGAACCTGAGTCTCAACCTTGGAGCCGGACTCTATTCACAGAATCTGACCTCTACATCATCCGAGCAGGATGTGGTGTCGGTTTTTCAGGCTTATAATATCGGTGTGGAAAGGGTTCAGGATTATTTCAGGGGCCAGCGGATCTATAAACCTACCCAGCAGGCCTGGCATGCGGTTGCCGGATTATCCTGGTTCGATCAGAATAACCTGAAATTATCCGCTGAGGCCTATGTGAAAGATTTTTACCGTCTGATCAATTACAATCACCATCAGATTTATGCCTATCTGGGTTATAATCCTGATTATCCCGAATATTTGTCGGCCACTTATATTTATGAAACCGGATGGGCTTACGGGATCGATTTCCTCCTGGATTATTCAGCCAGGGATTATTCGCTTTGGGCGGCGTATTCTTTTGCCTATGTCACCCGGGAGGATGAATTCACCAAATACGTGCCTCATTTCGACAGGCGCCACAACCTCAACCTGTTGGCCAGCTACCGCTTTGGCAAGGACCGCTGCTGGATAGCCAAAGCCAGATGGCAGATCGGATCGGGGTTCCCGTTTACCCAAACCACCGGTTTTTACGAAGAATATAAAAGTGATGAGGGTACCTTCTGGATCGATCCGTATGGCGAGGGAAACCTGGCCGTCCTTTACGGACCGGTCAATGAAGGCCGGCTTCCGGCTTATCACCGCCTTGATCTTTCGGTAAACCGGGCGTGGAAATTTCCATCAGGGCAGCAGCTTGAATTGGGAGCCAGCGTGTTGAATGTGTATAACCGACAGAATGTTTTCTATTTCGATCGAGTCGCCCAGACCCGTATCAATCAGCTCCCCATCATGCCCAGCCTTGGGGTGGTTTTCAAGTTTTAAGCCCAAATTTAAACAATAACACAATCGGCTTGTTAAAAGCATTATAACAACAGCTTTTAACTAAATGCCGATGATATGAAACAAACCCCTGGTCTTTTACGGTACACAGCAGTACTGCTTCTTATTTGCCTTGCCTCGTTTTCCGGACAGGCACAATCGAAAAAAAACCCTTCCGAAAACACGCTCTTTGCCAGTCAGTGGGGTATTGGTCTCAATGTTTCCACCTTTGGGATCGGTGGGGAGGTAATTAAGGGTTTCGGCCCTAAAATCGATGTACGTGCAGGTTACAGTACCCTGAACCTGAAAGTTAATCAGAACATGGACATCCAGGGCAGCAGCCTGGCCCTGAAGGGCAGGCTGTATACCGGCGGAGCACATGTAAAGTTCAACTACAATCTTGCGGATTGGTTTCACCTGACGCTGGGCGCAGCTACCAACAGGACCAGCTTGTCAATAGCGGCAGGGGCAAATGGTGCTCTTCCTTATGAGGATGTTCAGGTTAAACCGGAGGATGTAGGTAATCTTGAAATTTTACTTTACCCCTCATGGAACATTTCCCCCTATGCCGGGATCGGCTTCGGGCATACACTTAGCCGATCGAAAAAATTAGGGTTTTCTGTCGAGCTGGGCACTTTTTATCATGCAACTCCCAGGGCCATTCTCATTGGCAACGGGATGCTCACCCCAACTGCCAGCGAAAAGAACATCATGGTAATCGGTAAAATGATCGCGCCCTATACCTGGTGGCCTGTGCTGAATATCGAACTGTCATATCGAATCCTTTAAACCAATCAAACATGAAAAGAATATTTCCAATCCTTGTATTGTCCGGCATGATCCTGTTTTATTCAGGTTGCCAAAAGGACGAATTCGGTGTGGATGACCTGGAACTCGGCTTGTCCAATAACTTCATGAAAACCTATGTGACGGTTGTTTTTGAAGATGCCTCTACCGGTGAAATGGTGGCGCCGGCCGGGATAGATAAAATCGAAGTTTCCTTTGCAGGATCCGACCAATCGCTGACTATGACCCCGGGAGGTAAACGAAAGAATCAGTTTTCCACCGCGACCGGAACCATTGAACTCAATCTCGATCCCTATGCTAAAGTACCGTCAATCGATCAGCCGGTGCAGCTGGTCCTCCAGGCTACCTACCCCGGATACCTGCCCGCAACCAGGCAGATCAGGATCACCAATGAGGGCCAGCACCGGATATATGTATCTATGGTCAAACCTGATGACCTGCCGAGCGGGGTAACTTCTGTCAGGGTGGATGATTTCGCAGGCGCCACGGGTGGAAAAATAGATGCTGCGGTTGAACAGACCTTGGGAACCACCGGTGCGAAAATTGAGCTTGCCGAAGGTGTTGTTCTCCGGACAGCTGGGGGAATCCCGCTTGAGGGTCCCCTTTCTCTTGAAACCAGGTTTTATGATACCCGCGTAGTCAATACTTCGGATCTTTTACCGGGAGGGATAAACGGAAATTTTAAACAGGCAGATGGAACGGTTGTGGATGTTTTTATGGTTCCCGGAGCCTGGATGGATATCGAAATAACGGATAAACAGGGAAATGTCGCCAGTCAGGTGGGTTCAGGCTTAATCGGGCTGACATTGCCCGTGAATCCCCAAATGTATAATCCACTGACTCAACAGGCCATTAAAGAGGGCGATAAGCTGCAACTGATGAGTTTCGATCCTGCAAACGGTAGGTGGCAGGGTGAAGGGGAAGCAACGTATGGCATCGCCGGTGTAAAAGTTGGGTTGCAACACCTCTCAACATGGGGTCTGGGCCTGACAACAGAGCATAGCAACGTGCAAATCAATCTCAGGTCGGCAGATTATGACGCCCTGCTCTTAAGATACAACTTTAACCTTACAGAGGCTGACTTTAAAATTGAGATTACTGTTCCGAATGATGTGTTTAACCCACCATTTATTGATTTCACTTTAAATGAAGGCAGCAGCCAGTCTTCAACTTCCCTTCCGCCAGGGACCTATTCGGTTGCCTTAAGCTTTAAGAATCCATCGACACAGTCGATATTCAAGCTTCCGGAGCCAAAAACAATAACAGTCGCAGGGTCCGAAACCACTCAGGTGGATTTCGACCTGGCTGTGGTTGATCAATTCACCATACTCCATGGACTATTGTCCTATGCGCTGACAAAGGATAATATGACGGTCTACGGTGAGAATGTGACATTCCGGTTCCGGGAATCAGGTACCACGGAATGGAGGAAGATAACCACCGGTTCCGGCGGTTGGATGACCATCCTGATGAAGCAAGGCAGCTACGAGTCGCAAGTTTCAAAGGATGGAAAATGGGAACCGGAAACTCCCGAGGTGGTGGAAGTTAATGGAGAAAAACACCTTTTCACTATTTCCAGAACCGCCGGTACTGGAGAGCCGTTAAAAAGTGGAGACCCCGGATCGAGCAGCCGATTCGCACTCACCAATGAGGAGAAGGTCGCACAAGGGGAATCCATTGCCAGGAGGGCAAGTCAGCTCAACGAAAGGTTATCAAAGATGTTGGATGGGGCACGCCGCGAAAAGGACATAATGCGGGCAAATTGTTTAAGCCGGAAGCTGACGGAATTAAACTCAAATTTAAGATATATTGAAGGACGGAACAGAGCTTTAAGGGATGCGGTTTCCGGAAATGACCAGGCCAGAGCGAACCATGAGTATACTGTTCTTGGTGTTCTGGCTCAGAAATTGGACCAGCTTGACCAGGAGGCGTCTCAATGTTTGGGTCAGGATATTTATGAATCCGGAGCCAGTCAGGTTGTAACCACCTTTGACACAAATGATGCCAACCTCGCATTTATACAAGGTCCATTTCAAACCCAGACGCGAACCTTGTCACCGATCATCATCACTACTGCCGACGGCAAAGCTAAAATTGCCTTTGAGGGTGTTCCGGAGGCCCCGATAGGCTGGGTTAGGAAATAATAAACAAATGACAAAGAAATAATTTCAGCGAATCCGGCCCGGCCGGAAACCTAAAAAAAGAGGCTGCCCTTATGGGACAGCCTCTTTTTTTTTATGAAGGGGTCCCCGCTTTCGCGGGGATGACACTTCTCCGATGTTGCCTGCTGAAAACGGGAGGAGCCGTTGCTCCTCCCCTACGGGCAAAAACGGGAGGAGCCGTTGCTCCTCCCCTACGGTTTATTGCACAACAACTTTTTGAACTTTAACTTCTTTGCCGTTGTTTACCGACAGGAAATAAACACCTTTCGACAGGTTATTGTCGATGGATTCCTGGTGGTTGACCACATTTTTAACCTTGTTCTGATAGACAACCTGCCCCTGTATATTGGTCAGGGAGATTACCAGGTCAGACGGAACGGTGTTGGTGACGGCAACGGTAAAGGAACCCGAAGTCGGGTTAGGATAGATGCTGAAAGAAGCGACCAGGCTGCTCTGTTCGACATCTGAAGCGATTCCGCCGTTAAAGGTGTCGTTCAGGACGTTCCAGTAACGGATGGTGTAACTCCTGTAAGGATTGCCGGTCAGCGGATAAGCTTCTATGACTCCATTCAACCGGTATTTATATTGGAGTTTAGAGTTAACCACAAAGTTGTCGAGGGTAATGGTGTAAATTCCATCAGCTTCAGGATCGGTCATGTGTGCTGATCCTGCCCAATTGTCGAAATTTCCTGCAACATCAACATAATCGGTTCCTGGCTTGAATTCGCCGCTGGCGATATGCTTGTTCATGTCGACATTAAAGGTTACCGGAGCCTGGGTAGGTCCGCCGGAAGCATTGACGTTGAAACCGATCATGGCCAATGGACCGCCGGCTAAACCTGTCCAGCCTGAGGTGGCATAGAACTGCGCACAACCTGCATATTTGGTCGACAAGTCGCGACCGACAGACATTCCAACCACACCGGTGGGGCGATTAGGATCAACTCCCATCATTCGTACGCAAGCGGAATAATTGCCCGGTTGCAGAAATTCGGTTTCACCGTCTTTGGTCATCGGAAGGGTAACCCAGGTGCGGGGCATGGTAGAGTCCATGTCAATCACATCAGAGGTAATCCACTCTTCATAGGTTCCATCAACATCTTTTACAAGAACAAACTGGAACTGAGGTGTTTGTGAAGGGGTCCATCCATAGATGTAAGCGGTGATGGAGTTGATTTCGGCAGGTGCATAAAGGTCATAAGCAACGGCCATCATGTCGCCGGAATTGTTTCCACCAACCCATCCGCCGGTGTTCACACCGGCTTCCGCGGTAAAGTCTGCCCGATGTCCCAGGGTGTCGTTAACCGTAAATTGCATCGAGGTTGAATTGTTGCCCGGCACCTCTTCGGTATTATCGCTGACAATATTGTACAGAAATTTGTAATCACCATAGTCGGTTGCCAGATAAGGATTTACAACTATTGCAGTGTCCCTGTCCAGTGTAAAGATGGTCGCAGCCGGTGAAGCATCGGCGAAAACTTCCGTACCATTTTTCAGAACCTTGAGGTCCAGTTTGACATTTTCAGAATCGTAATTTCCGCTGTTCAGAACAGCGGCTTTGAAATAGTTGGCACCAACGGTTCCGGTAGGATCTCCGGCCATGCCCATCTGGGAAAGCGGCCAGTAATGAACCTGGTCAATCGTGGCACCAAAACCACCGTCGAAATCAAGCCAGGTATCTTCCAATACGAGGTTATTATTGTATGCTTCAACCAGTTTCAGGTCGTCAATCATCCAGTAATACCACTGGTTCCCGTTGTGAAAATAAAAGCGAATGCGCACGTTCGGTGATCCGGCAGCCACATCCGAGATATTGACCTCCGGAGTCTGGAAACGGGTCGGAGTCGCATTGTTAGCTCCCCAGTTGTACTGAACATCATAGGTAGCCCAGTGGACACCCTCGTCAACCGTTACCAGCATCTGCAGGTTGCCGACGTTTTCGCTCAGGCAGCAAAGGTTGAAAACCTGGGTGAATTTTACTACCACCGACGATACCTTGGAACAGTCGATCTGTGGTGTTTCAAACCATGAATCAGCAGGAACGGTGGTTGTAATCCCGTCGCGCTGGTTGTACGATTGAATAGGCAAAGCCAGATAACCGTCGGACTTTGTCGGGAAGAATGACGGCGGATTCAGAGTCCGTTTTGAAGTGCCGACATACCATATCAGGGTGTCGTTCAGCCAGATCCATGGATTCCCCATATCGCTGACGTCTTTGATTGTCCAACCTTCGGGAAGCGACCAACCCCTTGGATTGGTAGGATCTGCCCAGTTGAATGTGGTCTGCCAGATCACGTCTCCACCTCCCTTTTCAACTTTCGGGCTCAAATTCTGATTTTCAGAACCGTCAAGTTTTACCGGCGCATAATCCGCCGTCCGGAGCACCTGGCCGAAGGTAACAGCCCCGGCACAAATGAGAACGAATAACAGTGTAAATTTTTTCATGTTAGAATTTTGAGTGTATGTAAAGTTAATCTTATTAATTCCGAATTATTCCTGCTTTTTAACTATCGTGTTGAAAGATTGGCAAGTGAGCTTTTCGGGTTCGTATGTGCACTTTTTAATAAATGTTTTAAGCGTCCATCTTCACTCTTGTAGCTGAGTTCTGCACCCTTTGGTCGTGTGAAAAAGGGAGGAGCCACGGCTCCATAGCCGTCAACCTAAAAGATTAAATCGACTTTCTTTTGGAAAAGTTTGAAGTCAGAGATTCCAATTCAGAATTCCGAATGCCGAATAATTAGATCCAAGTATTTGTGAAGTAGTAATTTACAACTTCATATTAACCTGAATCTCCAACTCG
>Ga0172379_10002351_pt1 | contig 33773 bp, 31 predicted proteins | sample GrowelOW334metaG_FD_119756 | JGI IMG/M metagenome (GOLD analysis project Ga0172379, IMG submission 119756) | Groundwater microbial communities from an aquifer near a municipal landfill in Southern Ontario, Canada - Groundwater well OW334 metaG | ecosystem: Environmental > Aquatic > Deep... | reverse complement strand
GCACCTACTTCATCCGGCAGTTGGGATTTAACTCCGCCGGATCAAATTACCGGCTTTTCAACCGGCACTACCGGAAATGGGAATATTCCATTACTTTGGTCGGCCATCACGGCACCTTCAGACTTTCAAGGGTTTCACGTTTATTACAAAACGAGCGCAGCGGTAACTTATTCAAACGGAACTTTGTGGTCATCCACCAATGACACAGCTCTGCGAACAGCCACAACTACCGGCACGGACGTTACCGATCTTACTGTCGGAGATTTATATTATTTTATAATTCACGTAATAGATAAGGCTGGAAACTTTAGCACGGCATCTTCGGAAATTAGTGCTAACGCAGCCGCGCAAGGCCGTGCATTCGTGGAAACAACTCCACCGGCAATACCAACCGATATAAAAGTGGAATCCAAAGACGGCAAAGCGATTTTGACATGGGCAGATCCAACTGCCAGCGATTTAGCTCTCATAGAAATACTCCGAGGTAAAAATGAAATTCCGGTGAGCGGAGATATATATGTGAGTGTGAACAAAGAAATAAAAACATTCACCGATAAAGATGTAAAAGTCGGTGACACAGTTAAATATATTTTAAGATCTAAAGATATAAATGGTAATAGAAGTGGTAATTCCGGAACCGTTACGGTTACAATTCCAGAGGCAACGCAAATTGTGACGGGAATTCAAAATCAGCAAATTCAAAACCAATTACCAACTAAAGAAGAAAAACTCACAGAAGATGGAATTGCATTGCTCGAAAAATCAATAGCAACAATGGATAAAGTTTTGGGGCTTTATAATGTTCAAATTAAAAAATTGAGTATAAATAAAACAAAAAATAAAGTTAAAATTGCACAAATTAAGAGCGTAATGCGACGCATTGAGAAAAATAAAGCCAAGCAAGTGATTAAGCTGGAAGAGCTAAAAAAGAAATTAAAATCACAAAATTAAAAAGCAATCTACGGTTTTCCTGTTACGAAAAAGGCCTTTGGCGTATATATTAATATGTAAACAATCTTTAAATCGCAATTTATGAAAAACTACAAGAATTTTACAGTTCTCTTATGTGGACTTATTGGATTTCTTACTTTTAGTATAGGAGAAGCTTTTGCGGCACAGGGAACTCCGGCAATAACCTCCGCAACTTTTAAAGTCGGTAGCGATAAAATGCTTGTAACTTTCAATATGCCGGTTTATGGAAATGCAAATGGTACCGGCGCTTTGGACTGTAACGATTTTGTTATTGCGAGCGGAAATGGCGCTGTTGGTTTTCAAAACTTAAGCGGTGCTGCGTGCAGCCATTCCGCCGGAAATAATTGGGCGGTAATAGAATTTGCAGATGCACAAGCTGCAGATTCCGGAGACAGCTCAGACACTGTTCGAGCGGCAATAAACTCTATTTTTACTGTTGGCGGAGCCCTTTCGGAGGCAACCGTAAATTTAACGCAAGACACAACTGCGCCAACTTTTTCCGTGACTTATAAACAAGCAAAAGACAAACTTGTACTCGCTTTTTCGGAACCGGTTTTTACAACCGATTACAGTTCGCCTGCAACCGCTTTTAGCAACGCGCCTGTGAGCAATGCCGATTTTACTTTTACAGACGGCGACGCTTCCGGATCCTCTGCCTTGTCGTCCGCTGCAATTCAACCAATAGACAAAACATATGCAATTTTGGATTTGGATGCGGAATTAAACGCAGATGATTTGGATGGAACCGGCTCTGCAGATAAAATAAGCGGTCGCGCTGCCGGCGATGCGGCCTCTATTTACGATATTCATGGGAACGCAGTCGCTTCTTCCACTTTAACTTTGGGCAGCACTTCCACTTCCGGCGACACAGTCACACCGCAAATTACCAGCGTGGAAGCGGTAAAAGACAAAAGCAGAATTCTTGTAACTTTTTCCGAGCCGGTATTTACAGATGAATCTCTGGGTTCTTTAAATAACGCGGCAATTACTAACGATTTACTTTACATAGATGTTAATGGCACAAAAACATTAAATGCGGCAACGGCGGTAAGCCATTCTGCCGGAGACAGGTGGGTTCTTTTAACTATTAGTGGCGACGTGAGTGTGTATGATTTTAATATTGATACCGTTGCGGCAGCAGAAGTGGAAGCCGCCATATTTGATGCATTTGGCGCTGCAATGCCACGAAGCCGAGTGTTTTTAACCGACACCACTACCCCGACAATCACCGGCGTCGCTCTTGGTAAAACAAACAACAAAAACACCGTTACCATAACTTATAGCGAAGATGTAAAAACTGCGTCGGGTGATTTTTCTCCCGCATTTGGTACTTCATCTTCTTCATCAATGGGAGACACAACGGAAGCTGGAGTAATTGCCGGCCTTGGCAGATTTGGCACCATCGGAAATGCCGCATATATAACTCAAAAAAACACAGTTGCGATTGATACGACAGGTTCTGTTATTACAGTTACCATGGCCGGGCAAGACCTTGGCATAAAAACTTCCGCCGGAACCACCGAACCATCCGGAACATTTACGCCTGCCGCAGGTTGCTCAAGCTGCGTGGCTGATTTATCTCCAAATTCCAATAGAATTGAGTCAACATCTATAGTAAGAACAATAAGCGGGAACGGGAGTTGGGACCTGACCCCTCCGGCATCGGTTTCGGGCCTAGAGGTTCATGTGAGTTCAATCTCAAGCGTAAATTTAATATGGGCTTTACCGTCAATGCCTGCGGATTTTAAAGAATACACAGTTTATTATCGGGCGGGAACACCCGGCGTCACCATAACTAACGGAACCGCATGGACACGTTTAAATGATACTAGTCTTTCTACTATTTCTTCTTCCGGCTCGACCACAGTTACCGGCTTACGCACCGGCGAGCGCTATTATTTTATTGTGGCGACTCTTGACCTTGCGGGAAATGCTTCATTTTCGAGCGAAGTAACAGGAAGCGTGGAAGTAACTAATCAAACCGACAGCACTCCTCCAAGTCTGCCAACTAACATTAAGGCTACAATTAATGCCGCAGGTAAGGTTGTTTTAACTTGGACAGACCCAACTGCCGCTGACCTCTTGCACATTGAAATTGCCAGAGGGAGAAACGGCGAACAGGTTTCTGGAATATATACGACCGTCTTAAAAAATGCGCAAACTTATACAGACACAAGCGTTACTGTGGGCGACAAAATAAATTATGTTTTGCGCGCGGTAGATACAAACAGCAATAAAAGCACTCAGTCGGACACGGTGGCCATTACGGTAACTGCTCCGGTTTCAAATGCGCAAGATCAGGTACAGACGCAGGCGCAAAATCAAAATCAATCAAATCAACAATCAAATTTAACTAGCCAAAAAACAAAACTCCAAAAACAAATTGATGTAATCAACAAGGCAATTGCAAATTACAATAAATCAATAACGAAATATGATGCGAAAATCGCAAAACTAAACATTAAGAAAAAAGCTGATCGCATAAAAATTGCAAAGTATAAAAAATCCATTGCCAACATGCGCAAGACAATCAAAAAGAAACAAACTCAAGTGGAAAAAATGGTTAAAAAGCTTGGCTAATAGGCAAAAATGCCGTTGTTTGCAATCAATCTTATAGCAATGAACCGCAACAAATAATACAATGGGCGGGCTATGTCGGATATTCCATCAATTTTTGACGGCCTGAACGAGAAACAACGAGAGGCGGCAACCTCCGTTACCGGCCCTGTATTGGTAATTGCAGGTGCAGGTTCAGGCAAAACTCGCGCACTTACTTATCGCATAGCTTATTTAATAAAAGAATGCGGAGTTCGCCCTTCCAATATTTTGGCGGTAACTTTTACAAATAAAGCTGCCGGCGGAATGCGCGATCGAGTAATTAAGCTGCTGGGCAAAGAAAAAGACTCCCCCGACCTACCGACCGTTGGAACTTTTCACTCTGTTTGCGTGCGAATTTTGCGCAAACACATTCACCTAATGGATTATGAAAATCAATTTGCAATTTATGACGACGCGGACCAAATAGTTTTGATGAAACATGTTTTAAAAGACATGAATATTGATGATAAGCAGCTAAATCCACGCGCCGTGTTAAACCACATCAGCAACGCAAAAAACAAGCTCCTTGGCCCGCGAGAATTTGGGGCAATGGCAGGCAGTTATTTTGAGCAAAAGGTCGCGAGTCTTTATGCGCCTTATCAAGACAGATTAAAGAAAAACAACGCCTTGGATTTTGATGATTTGCTAATGAAAACCATCGAACTTTTCCGAGCTCAGCCGCAAGTTTTGGATTTTTATCAGGAGAAATTTAAATTTATACATGTTGATGAATATCAGGACACGAATCATGCGCAATATATTTTGACCAATATGCTCGCGGCAAAATATAGAAATTTATGCGTAATCGGTGACCATGATCAGTCGATTTATAGTTGGCGTGGTGCGGATTTAACAAATATTTTGGATTTTGAAAAGGATTATCCGGAGGCAAAGACAATAAAGATGGAGCAGAATTATCGCTCTACGAAGCCAATTTTGGACGTGGCCCAGGCGGTAATAAAAAGAAATATTAAGCGCAAAGACAAAACGCTGTGGACTCTGCGAGAACAAGGAGAAAAAGTAAAAATTATGGTAACGGAAAATGAAAGACACGAGGCCGAAACCGTTGCCGAGGAAATAAAAACCGCGCTGCGAGGTCATGAATCAAAAGATTATCGGGATTTTGTAGTTTTGTATCGCACAAATGCGCAATCCCGCACGCTTGAAGAAGTTTTTATGCGTTATGCTCTGCCATATAAAATTATTGGCGGCATAAGATTTTATGAGCGCAAAGAAATTAAAGATTTGGTTTCTTATTTAAAAGTTATTTCCAATCCTGCGGATTCAATAAGCTTGCTTAGAATTGTTAATACTCCACAGAGGCAAATTGGCCCGCGCACGCTGGAAAAACTGCAGACTTTTGCGAATATACATGATTGCACGCTGTTTGAAGCAATGCGACGAGTTGCGGAAATTGATTCCGAATTGCCGGATGCCAAGCGCGAAAAGGTGGCGAATTTTGCAAAACTTATTGGCACGCTAAGAAAGACAAACATGGAAATGCCGGCTTCTTCTCTTATTAAATTCGTGTTTGATGAAACCGGATATAAAAAGTTTTTGGATGATGGCTCAATTGAAGGTGAAGCGCGCTTGGAAAATGCGATGGAACTTATTTCTGTGGCTTCCAAATATGACAAGCTTGAGCCCGGCGTTTCGCTGAGCGTTTTCTTGGAGGAAATAGCTCTTATTTCGGACCTGGATATGGTGGAAGAAAAGGATAATGCGGTAACTCTTATGACATTGCACGCCGCAAAGGGTTTGGAATTTCCTTGGGTTTTTATTTGCGGACTGGAAGACGGACTTTTGCCTCATTCTCGCAGCATTTTTGCTCCGGAAGAGTTGGAAGAAGAGCGCAGACTATTCTATGTGGGCTGCACTCGTGCGCAGGACAGATTATTCTTGCTTCACGCAAAAAGCCGCATGTTTTACGGCGAAACTCACGACGTAATCCCATCTCAATTTTTGTCCGATATTCCGGAAGAATTGGTAGAAAACACAGCAACCGAATTTAAAAATCCTTTTGCCGGATTCTTTGGAAACAAAGGCACTCGTTCTCGTCCTGCCATGCCAAGAGGCGAGGGAGCTATAGGCAATAAACCGGTGCCAACGGAAAAGCCTGCACAGGAATTTACTGATGGAGAAAAGGTTAACCACGCAACTTTTGGTGACGGAATTGTTATAAGCGTAGTCGGTGGAATAATCACAGTCGCATTCAAAAATCCAAAAATCGGAATCAAGAAACTGGCAATCGCAATTGCACCGCTGGAAAAAATCTAAAAAACAGATAGGCCACGCTTAAACTGCGCTTTATTTTCCTAGCCATGCAATTATCAGGTTAGGGTTTGCTATATCCTTAAAATATGATATAATAATTAGAACAAAATATATGGCACCTAGACCTGAAAAACCAAAAATTCCGGAGCTGCGCCAAAGCGCTGAGGCGCCTGCTAGGCCAATAGAAAACAGCAAACAGCAATTGCGCGGTCATGCTTTGAATATTTTAAAAGGGCAGATTGAAAAACCTACCGAAGTGCCTCATGGAACATATTTCTTTAAACGTTCAAAATATGAAGTTCCTGATCGCGAAAAAGATGTGAACGCCGCAGGAGCCGCCCTTTCAAATCAACTAAGTAAACTTGGCAAAGATGCAAAGCTTACCGTTACTTTGCGTGGAACTGCCGACAAAATATCTTTTACCCTAGACCCGCGAAGCAAAACACCTCGTGTCAATTTAAACCGCGATGCAACCTGGCAGGGCAACTTTTTGCGAGCTTGTGTCGCATTGAAAACTCAAGGAGGAATTCCGGAAATGGCCGGCCTTGATTTTGCAAAAAAGGGGCTGTTTGCCGTCCACGATTTGGCAAAAATAAATGATCAACAAAAAGTGATGAATCATGCAATTGCATATTTGCGTGCAGAGCGTTTGCAAAAAAAACTACAAACGGAGTGCGGCAATGATCCTAGGCTTACATTTGATATTAAAACCGAATGGACTAATGATACAACAACTCGCGTGGCAACATTGATGGAAGTTGCAGTTACGGATAAAAAACCGCCGGAGCCGCCTGGTCCAGGCCCAACTCCGGAACCTAAACCTAAGCCGGAGCCAAAACCAACTCCTAAACCCGGGCCGGCTCCTTCACCCGAAAAACCTTGGAGCCCAATAAATGTTATAGAATTAATCGATGCGGTTAATCATCCTAAATACAAAATCAGCAGAAAAGCAATTTTGAAAGTAGATCGCCCAATCTTGAGTAAAGAGAGCGAAATGAGCGCGTCGGCGATAGTTCAAAATTCACCGTCCGGCAAAAAAACCACATACGAAGCATTTTTTATAACAACAAAAACAAGCCCTATAAATCCAGATTATTATTTGGTTGTAAATAGGGATGACCCTTACGAAATCGGCATTGGAAGAATGAAATATGATCTTGGAATTTTTACGAGTAAAAGTGATTATGGCGCAATTGAACAGGTAATAAATCTCGATAAAACAAATCGCGCACGGGCAAATCAACAAATAAAAGATATTTTCAATAAGCTCCCATGAGCAATCAAAGAAATCAAAATCCTGGTCCGGATCCACACGATCCATCTCAAGAAGAATTGCGCGCCGAAGCAGCTTTTTTTGGTGAACCGGACGCTTTGAGATATCAGCAACAAGTTGACACTCACGTTGGTTCTGTTCGCGAGGCAGTAATCCAAGCGGTTAGCCCAACGGAACAAACTCTACGCGGCCTTCAAGAAACAGGCGTACTGCCCGAATCTCCAAACATTGGTCTATTGGCCAGAACATTGGATTTTTTAGGTAGAATGGGCATTCAGGTAATGCTGGATGATGGCACAGAACTTGCATATGGGAAAAGAGCCAGCGTGGAACTTAAACCTTCAAATTTAGCCGGATTTTTAAAAAAGGGCGCAGTTGGCGCAGCGTTTCTTTTGCCCCTTACAACGAGCGCAGCCGCATTGGCGGAACTTGTGCCGGGTGCAAGCTTAATGCAGCAGGGAGCCGAAATAATGCAGCCAGGCATAGATGGAAATGTTATCCATCATTGGGAAGTTATTGTGATTGGGCTTTTGGTACTGCTAGGTCTTGGCGCTGCCGCAATTGCCATAGTCAAAAAATTAAAAAAATCCGACCATAAATTAAAAGTTCAAAAAGCAAAAGTACAATTAAAGGCTTATGACGAGGCAAAAAAAGCCGGTGACCCTGTAAGAACAAAAAAAGCAAAAGAAGATTTGATGGGCAATCTTATGGGTGAATTGCCGGAAGATATGGGAAAAGCGGTTGACGATCCAAAAGTTGAGCCAAAAACGGAAGAAGAAATGGTGAGCGCACTTGAATATAAAAAACAGGCAGACGATTTGGTGTCGGAAACCGTTGCGGCTATAGAAGCCAAAATGGTTTTGCCGGAAATTACAGACGCTAAAAAGGCAGATGATTTTAAAGAAAAAGTTGTTGGTGAATTCGAAAAAAATATTTCGAAAATTGAACGCCTTTTGGCAAAACTTGGGCGAGAACATGACAAGCTTGTCGAAAAACACAAGCCAAACGAAAGTTACGAAGCAAATCAAATTGCATTCGAACAAAAGAAGCTGCAGTACATATTAAATTATATAAAACAGATGCAGAAGCTGTTTTTGATATTGGCTCAAGAGTTAAAAGATAATATTCTAGCAGAAACTCCAGAAGAAAAAGTTAAAGATGCGGACAAAAAACACAAAAAATTGGTGATGTTAAAAGAAAAGCTCCACGATCTTTTGGATAACCAATCAAATCTTGATGCCGCGATGTTCGAACAGCAATTACAGGCTCTTGATCAGGAAATCGATGATCAGGAGCGAAGTGTTGGCATAACGGATGAGGCTAAAGAAGTTGTAAAAAACCATGAACTCGTTTTGTATTACGAAGGTCTTTATAATCACGATACTGGCATTTGCCTTCAATTGGACGAGGTCCAGCACTCTCTTAATCTTGCAGAAGATTTTGAGTCACAAATTTGGGTAAATCAGAATGATGGCACTATAGGTTTTAACCTTACTCACAAAGGCGCCATGGCTTTTAAAGGGCATTTAACAATTGTCGAAGATGCTTCCGGCACTAGCTTACAAGTCGATGAAACAAAGCAGAATTTGGCTATTTTCTTGGCAGAAAAACAAGCCGAGCTAAGAGGGCAAACTCCGCCGGCTCACGTAGAAACTGCCGAAAATGCCGACATCTATAAACAAATTGCAAAATCCGTCGCACAAGTTAGCGAGCTCATTAAACATAATGATTACAAAGTCTTTGGTAAAAAAGTTGACGTTGATGATGAGGCAATCAAACATCACCTTGTACGCGTTCACCGTGAATTTCATGGTGGTGCAAAAAAAACTGTCGTGCGTTTTACTTTAAGCGATCATGCATGGAAAGCCGCAGTTGCCGGGCTAAAACATCAACATGATGTTCCAAAAAATACTATTTCATTTAAATATGAAAGCGAATCAGGCCTTACAGAACATATTGGCCAACAAATGATTCAGTTTAACGTATTTAGCAATGGGAAAAAGGCAACGGTTCTAATCCCTCAGGACTCTGCTTATCTGGCCTTGCAAGGTGAAGTCCGTATAATATTTGATCCTAATCAGAACGTTAGTGAAGCAGACACAGAAGCCATTTTACACGAAGTTACAAAGCGTTTGTCTATAGAGGGCGAGATGAAGCCGGTTACTCCAGAGGCAGAACAAAAGCTGCAAGCAAAATTAATTGGAATACGCTGTGGCAATCCTGCTGTTGTTGACCAAACAGATGCTGTCCATCCTGAATATGAAGCTAAACAGGTAGCTCCTTCTACTGTTGAGAATTTAAGAAAGAAAGGACTACATAGTGTCTATCACCAATTTAGCATGGATACACTTGAGGAAATATTCCGCATTAGAACACTACTTTCAAGTACAACCAGGTGGTCTAAGGGAGTTATGACCAAGGGAATGTCATCAACTGTAGACCATAAAGATGGTGGTGCCACAGAAGTTTTTACGCGCATTCACACGAAAGATTCAACAAATCTGTGGTACAAACAAGACGATCCTGCAATAGTTTTTCCACCGGAAGTGCTTGAGCGCCTTGACTGCTATTGCTATAAAAGTGACAAGTATGGCTCAAAATTACCAGACGTTTTTAGCCAGCGTATAAGTCCGGAACAATTAGTCGACATGATGATGGCCAATTACGATACGGGAAATGAAATAATGTTTTTTGATGCGTTGGATGCCGTGCAAGATGCGGCATATATCGTTTGCAAAAACAATAATGAAGTTAACCACGTTAAGAGCACACTTACATCCCTTGGCATTACCGCTATCGGCGGAAAGCCATTAGATAAAGCCGTAATAACACGCGCCCAATTTACCAGCGTACAAATTTAATTATGAATAAAATTGCAGAAAATTTAAAAAAGTTTTTCCAAGCAAATGACATTGCGATTATTGTAAATACAACCACAAATAGTCCCCTGCTTTGTCTTAAGCCGGAATTTGAAGAGAAAAGCGACGGCAAGGTGCTGATTAAATTTGAAAGTTTGAATGAGCGCGGAGGAAATTCAGTTTTAATAAAAAACATTTTAGAAAAAACCTCTCCAAATACAATTTACGTGGAATTTGAAGACGGGAATGTGCTTATGATTCAAGCAATCAGCTTGTTAAATTATAATCATTACATAAAACCCAATTATACAAATTCTCCGGATTTTTCTTCTTTGGAGGAGCTCAAAAAATATATTAAAAAACAAATATAATGGGTAAGCTAAACGCGCTCGGGGGAAACCAAGATGAGTTGAGCGGTAAACTAGCCGGCGCATTAACACCAGGCCAACTGCAATCACTTCCACCGGCCCTAAAGGCCCATTTAGCTCAGGATGCAGTAGTTAAAATTTATGCAAAGCCAAGAAGGCTAACTTCCTGCGAGCAAAATTTTGATTTTGCAGGAAAAGAAGGAATCGAACTGCGAAGCGGACAGGAAATTGTAGTTTTGCTAGACGGTAATTCGGATCAATTGCTCGAAACTCTTGCCTTTGGCCACAAGAAAATAGAAAAATATTGGCCGATTGGTATGCCGACAGATAAAGCTCCTGCGCTAGGCAAATATCACGATCCGGACGGTGCTTATACCGAGGTTCAAGTTTTTGATGGGATCACTCAGCAGTGGCGCGGATGGAAAGACCCAATGGGTTATGATCCCGTAAAATTTGCAGAATTAAGAAAGCTGGCACCGGAAAATGAACATATGGGCTGTTGGTATGGGATGGTCGGAAAAGTTCGCCCGTTGGCTATACGATTAATAAGTCGCGGAAAAGGTGATCCAAACCGCAGCATAGTTAGCGAATATTATCTTGATGTTTTTACAAGGCCGGAAGTAACGCCGGATGTTAAGCAAATAGAAAGAATTTATACGCCAAAAACTCGTTTCCCGGATTTTGCAGGACCTCCAAAAGGACCACATTCAAAATCATATTATGGCGGAGGGGAAGATGCGGCTACAGCGGATATGTGCGCAAGTCCTGGTGGATTTCCAAATGCCGTACCTCTGGGCGGCCCAAATGGACTGGAACATTTTCCGTTAAATAAAAGCGGCGCACCGGACAGTTTGGATGCCCAAGGAAAACTTCATATAAAACTACCTCAAGGTGTATGTGTACAATCCGTCGAAATAATTTGCGGCTACAGATGGACATCAAAAAAAGTTGGTAATCCACCACAATTCATCGCAAAAGTTCCATATGGACATAACATTAGCGCAATTTTAGAAAGCGGCGGCAAACCCGTTGATAAAATAATTGATAAGGCAAATACCGGTCCCCAAGGACACGCTTTGGGCGGACCATCAAAAATCGATTATGTTACAAAACCGGGCGATGAACTGGTTTTGAGCGGCAATAGCACCGACACAATTTATGTTATGGGTGTGAGAGTTTTATATAAAGCGCCGACACCGCAAAAAACAGTTTCTCCTCAACCGGCAGCTGTTAGCAAACCTGTTGCGATGGCAGTCCAAAAAGCGCTTAATGGAACCGTGACGGTAAAAACGGTTTCCGGCCCTCCTCCGGGCGCATCTTCCGGCAAAGCTCCAAAACAGTTTTAGGGCAAGAGGGCGCACGGCAGATTTTATTCCACCGCCGCCCCCTTTTTTCACGTCAGCCCGCCATCAAGGCACAGTGAGGTTAAACCCAGCACTGGCCGTGAAGGAACGAACCATCATGAACTCCGAATCTTCGGTTGAAGGCGTGATGCACCACGTGAAAATGTCGCCTTCGCGCGTCACAACTCCGCGATCATGAGAAATCGTGACATAGCCACTGGTGCGCTCGACTTCCACGCAGTACTCGATGCCGGAAGCTCCATAGAGCAGGAAATAAATCGGCACTCCCTTCGAGACATCGAATGCCTGCGCGCTACCGCCGCTGCACTGTCCACCACATGCCGGAGACTTGAGCGTGACTTTATCCGGCTCCTCCGAATTCACCTCCACGCACAGCGCCTCGGGCGGACCTGCCGCAGCTTCGCCCAGCATCTCGGTGTCACGGCATCCCGCGCACAAGACCTGCCCTGCAAAAACCGCCAGCAAAGCCACGCACACGAACTTTCCATACCTCATGGCACCCTCCTTTTTCCCCGCCATGCGGGGAAATTCGAATTGCAACGAAACAAAGATCCAAAGTGAGAATCACCCTATCAAACATTCATTAAATTTTTCTAAACTTTTTATGAATTTTTTATTATACACTTCGCCTTCCAGCCCCTTATTTAAATAGCGAAAGGATTGTCTGTTTTGGTCGCGCGACCAGATTAAAATATAAAACTTTATTATTACAACCGCTGTATTTAAGCGCACGCCCAAAATGCCATAGCATTCCTTCATAGCCTGCAATAAAAATGAGCGAAATTATCCTTGTAAAAATATGCTATTATTCCAACGCAAGTTTATGATTAAAAATTCCCAAAAAATCCTACTGGCCACAATCGCAATTACCTCAGTGATAGCTTTTTCCGCCGGCTGGTTTGGCGCAAAAAATATCGCAAACACGCAAAATTCCACGCTTGCACAGTCAAATAATCCGGATCCGGTTATTCAATCCGGCCCGATCGCAGATTCAATAAAATCACACGGCCTAAACGAAGTTTGGGAAGAACTTCAAAATGCTTATTACGACAGCAGCAAACTGGACCAAGGCAAACTTTCATATGGCGCAATAAAAGGTTTGGTAGCTGCAATAGACGATCCATATACGGTTTTTATGACACCGGAAGAATCAAAAACTTTCAATGATGATCTTGAGGGGCAACTGGAAGGAATTGGCGCGGAACTGGAAGTTAAAGATGGCAAACTTGTGGTTGTTAGCCCATTAAAAGGCTCTCCCGCAGAAAAGGCAGGCATAAAACCCGGAGATATAATCTATAAAATTGATGGTGCAGTCGCGGAAGAAATGACTTTGTATGCAGCTGTAAAAAAAATCCGCGGAAAACCGGGCACATCTGTAACTTTAACTGTAATTCACGAAAAAACTTCCGCTCCGGCTGAAATAAAAATCACTCGCAGCGAAATAACTGTAGACAGCGTAACGGTAGAAAAACTGGATGGAGATATATTTCACGTTTCAATAAATCAATTTAATGATCATACAAAAAAAGAATTTTTGGCTGCAGTTCAAAGGATTTTGCTGGAAAAAGCAAAAGGAATAATTCTTGATTTACGCGGAAATGGTGGCGGCTACTTGGACACATCCGTAGATGTTCTTTCGGAACTCGTTTCCGGAAAACAGACGGCGGTAATAATCAAACATCGCGATCAAACACAAAACGAAACTGTAAAAACGAGTGGCAGCGGCAGAATCGCTGATCTTCCACTTGTTGTATTGGTAGATAAGGGCTCTGCCTCGGCTTCCGAAATAGTTGCAGGCGCAGTTCAAGACCTAAAACGCGGAGTTTTAATTGGCGTAACGACGTTCGGCAAAGGCAGCGTTCAGGAATTAAATCGCTTGAGCGACGGGGCAAATCTTCGCATGACAATCGCAAAATGGTTCACTCCAAACGATCGCACGATTGACGAAGTGGGCATCACTCCGGACAAAATTGTGGAAATTACGGATGACGACATAAAAGCAAAAAAAGACACTCAGCTGGACGCGGCAAAAGAATATTTCAAGAGCAAGGCATATAAAAATTTAAAGTAGCCTTAAAATCCATAAAAAAATATTTTTATGAACAGTATAGTTACAATAATTATGTCTGGAGCTATGTTGCTTGCCACATTTATTGCCCCAATTCACCTGGTGGCACCAACAGCAACTACGCTATTTGTTATGCCATACAAAGTAACCACCACCAGTAATCCAGACTCAAATCCAGCTTCCGGCGCGGTAAATTTAAAAATCGACAAGGTTCTTTTTTATGACGACACGGCAACAGACCGAGGAAAAAGACTTGAATTTGATTTATATATAAACAGAATTGATGGTGAAGATTTGCAGGAACCAGACAATGAAGATTCGGAACTTTATACTTCGGAATTGCCCGAGCGCCTGCAGCCACAAACCATGTATGTAAGCGATGTGAATGATTTAGATGCAGAATCCGGCTCAAGTTGCGACATTCCCCGCTTTCCTCACCGCTGCTCCGTGAGCTTTGGCGCAAACGAAAATTCCTCCGCACTTGAATATAAATTTCTTGTAAAAACCACTTTTAAAGACGGTAAATTCGCATTCGAAGAAATTACTGTGCAAACGCCAAAAGTGCTTCAGAATCCAGAAATAACATCACCAACAACAACTCCTGCGCAAAACTCAAAACTTGTAATGAAATTCAAAGATGTTGGCGCACAACACTACGAAGCCTCGGTAAATTTATGCAAACCCTACGGCAATGACGGCATAAATCCTTGCTTGGACGGCACAACTTATTATGTGGAAAAAAAGAATGGCGCTTGGGCTATTACCCGCCAAGATGATTTATCAAAAGCAACTCTGCAGGTCGTGAACGGCTATATAGAAATCTCTTCCGACTTCAATATTGCTTACCAAGAAAGCGTTGAATATAACGTAAAAGCATATTCTTCCGACACTCTAAAAGACGGAACGTCTACCTACGCAGAGTCCCATGCCGCCAAATCTTTTCCGGTTAAGAATTAGGCTGCTTCGGCGAATCGATTTTTGCAGTCTTCGTCCTATCTTCTTCGCTGGTTTCGGTTATTGCCCTAAAATTATTAATTAGCGTATTTAGCTCAGTGATATTGCTCACTCTCATTAGCTGATTACAAACCTCATTCAACATTTCCCTAACAGCAGTCGCACTGAATTGTTCACTCATAATAACTTCACATGCTGTAATCAAAAGTGCATGGTAATTAATATCTATCTGAGCTTGATTAGTTATGTTGCTGAATGCGCAAGCTTCTTTATAGTTTGCTTCTAATGCAACTAAATGCGCCCTGGCATAAGGTTTAGATTTAAGAGTCCCTTCTATCAACTTTGCATTTAGAGTGGCAAATAGCTGTCCACCAGTTTCCTGAAGGCGCCTTTCTAAAATTTCTTTGCGATTCTTTGGTGCCGGCTTACCGTCACTCACTTCAGTATCTAATCGACTCCATGGAACATTCTCCAGTGAACATCTTTGACCTTCTCCACTTTCTTCTGCACTGACCATTCTAACAAGCTGTTCAAATGAAGCTAAAATGTCCTTAGCTGACATTAATTTATGATATCTGGGCATAAGCGCAACTCTAGATATAAGCATATTTACAACCCCTACTTGCGGATCAACCAAAGCTTTATCAAAATCATCATCTTGCAATCGCAATAGCCTTTGAATAGCTAATTTAAATCTAAGGATAGTTCCTGCTACTACTCCTTCCCTCTGAGCCTCCGGCAAATTGCCAATCTCTTGTATTGCTAATTTACTCAACATTTCTCTTGCTAGACTTCGTTGACCATCACCTACAGGCAAGACAATAGGCAACGGCAAAAGCTCACCATCTTGATCTGTTAGCTTCCCGTTCTGCTCAACTTCAATCCTATGCTTAAGCTCCGTAAGAGTCTTTGGGGCAGTTTTTTGATCTGTAAGGCTAATTGTTCCTTGTGCTTCTCTCATATATAGCGCAGAATTGTATCAGATTTAACCAATTTGTCAAGCTAACGATTTACAGGTTAAAAGTCACTCCTTTACTTAGAGCTATACAAACAAAAATCTTCTTTGCAACAAAATGCCCCCCCCCTTGCCAAAACGGCGAAACATAGCTACAGTACGCAACATATGTCACACTCAGAAGCTCCTAGCTCAATAGATGCAGATATTCCTCCGTGGGGACCCCTATCGGACTCCCAGCGGGAAAAATTCGACGCGTGGCGTAAAGCAAAATTTGCTCAATTGACTGCAATTCTGGAATGCGCCACAAGTCAGGAAGAATTAGTGGCGGCAATAAATGATATTAATGCGGGAGGAGGGCAACCTGGTGCTGAAAAAGAAGGCGAAGACGACGAAGAAGACGAGGACTATGTCATGGATTATTTAGAAAGAGTGGAATTGAAAAATGGTTTCTTGGTTTTTATCCGTTTCGATCGGGCAGGCAATATTAATGTTTCCAAAGTTTCCAAAATCTCAAAAGATCTGCAAAAAACTCGCTATACGGATACAACCATTGAGCCTGATTTTACAAATGATATAGATCGTGCAATAAAACTTCTCGGTTTAGGATTTGGAATTTCAGTGGCAGCGACAGGAGTAGAAATAGGCGCACATAAATTAGAAATTAATACTCACCAGATACCGGATACTATTGGCGCAGGCAGCGGAGCTTTACTTGTTGCAATGAGCCTTTATGCTGCCAGAAGAAAAATAGCTCACACATTAAGACACTTCTTCTAAGCTTAAAATGGCCATTACCTCGGGGCTCATTCAATTCTTATTTGTGGTGCTTCCTAAACAGCAAATATGAATATAAAACGATGAAAAGCGTCACAAAAATTACAGGCGCGAGCAAAAACCAAAAAGCATATTTAACGAACACAAATCCAAGCAGAGAAATAACGGCGGCGGCTTTAAAAAGCGTACCCCCAAGCTTGTGAGTTTTGTCCCACACATCTTCTTGGCTCATCGTCCACGGCGTCCTAATGCCAATACTCCAATTTGATTTTGCATGTGAAATCAAAATTCCGATGTAATAAAAAAGTATTGCAAAGGCCGGCACCAAAAATTTAATAATGCTAAAACTTGCCCTCGCTTCCGGCGTAATTAAATTCCAATAAAGCGTAATCGCGTATACATAAAACAAAAACGCAAAAATCAAAAACACAAAACCGTCAAAATAATTGCGGAATTTTTCTATATTTTCTTTTTTGGGATCAACTCGCGGCAAAACAACAAAAAACACCAGCATAATTACCGAAATAATCGGCATCAAAAACACGCCCCAGAATTTAGGCATATATCCGTTCACCTGGCCATCTACGCCCCAATGAGAGGCCATGCTCTCCGGCATTTGAGGATAAAAATAAAAACCAACAACAAAAGAAAGAAGAACTATCAGCAGAAATCCAATTTCACTTTTGCGTATTTTCATATAGATTTTGGGTTATTTTTTAGGTGTTAAGGGAGGTAAATTATCTTTTAAAAGTTTTTTTTCTTCGATGTCGGCACCGTGCGCCAAAACTTTCACATAAACGTCCATCATCTCCCTACCTTTCGCCATAGCATCTTTATAATATTTCACATAAAGAGTCTCATTTGCCTTTTTGGCTGCGGAATTTCCGGCTTTGGAGGCAACAATATATTTCCTCAAATATTCACTGGAAGTTTTTTCCAATGCAATCATGTCTGTGTATAAAATTTTAATTTGCGCGATTTCCGGAAAGTCTTTTTGAGGTTGAAAATCCGCTAGAGCTGTAATTAGTTTTGGATACACCGTCGGCATATAATCCACGGCTGCAAGTGCATCATCAAATTTATAAAATGCTTCCAGCTCGATCGCTTCAGCATACGGATCCATGTAATCATTAATATTTAATCCAATCATTATTTGGAATTTATCCAGTTCTTTTTTGGCTAACTGCCACGCGGCGTAGTCTGCTTCAACTTTTTCAGGTGGCGTGTCGTTTACAATTTTTATGGAAACAATGTCCGTTAAATAAGGCCCATCAAAACATTGAACCGGCAAACTTTCATCCCTGGCCTCGCCACACATATTCTGATGATACGTGCCTTTTATCTGCACCATTTTGCCGATGTAAGTTTCCTGCGCATCAATCTCATCATCAATTAATGTTCCGCTAACAACTAGCCCGGCTTTGGACTCTCTAGCCTCTCCTGTAACTGTTACCCCCGGATATGGAACATCCGGCAATTTTGGCTGCCCGTCAGGCGGAAGATATATCGTATCGTTTGGTATCGCATCGCTTGGCCTTGGCATTGGCAGCATTTCTTTTGGCACACTCGAACAGCCATTTAAAAATACCGCAAGGATGCCGATCACAATTAGTGTATTCATAGGCTTTGCCATGTTGTAATATTTTAGAGGATTAACGCTTATAGATTATGCCAGATGTATATAAATTTCTAGAGGACAATAAAATAAATTATACCGAGTTTAAGCACCCGGCTGTGTATACCTGCGAAGAAGCCGAGCGCCTGTGCCCGGAAATGCCAGGAGCTCATACTAAAAATATTTTCTTGCGGGATAAAAATGGCGAAAGGCACTTTCTTGTAGTTGTTGGTTACGAAAAAAATGTTGATTTAAAAAGCTTAAAAGAATTATTTGGCGTTTCCAAACTTAGCTTTGCTTCTCCGGAAAGGCTAAAGAAATATCTTGGTGTAGAGCCGGGATCTGTTACTTTGCTTGGCTTAATGAATGACACAGATCACGCAGTGGAAGTTTATTTTGATGAGGCTATTTGGGAAAAGCCACTACTCTGCCATCCGCTAGTAAATACGGCCACTTTGGCAATTCCACTTGAAGGAATTAAGACGTTTTTGGCTGCAACCAGGCATAAATATAAGGTTATTAATGTGGTTGGGAGGTAATGGAAGGATAAACCTATTTGGCTATCATTCGCCCATTGACATTTTAGCAATAAGTATTAATATTCTGACCTGAATAATTCTTAACTTTTAAAGTTTATGGCAGGAGTAAATCATCTAATAGCATGTCGTGAAGAAACTTGTCCTGTTGGCCAGGCTAATGAAAGAGCTATGACAAGCTACGTAAGGGGAGAAGAGCCGGAAGAGGAAGGTACAGCCTTTTATGAAGGTAGAATTGTTTCACAGGACGGAAAAGCACATGAAAAAATTGGAGATGAGTTGGTGGAAATTAGATGTAGTACATGTGGAAAGGTTATGAATGTAGTTCACGTTGCTTTAAACGTTGGTCGCAGCCAGCGGTCAACAAGCACTATTGACGGAGGAGTTCAAGTGACCAGCTCTAATAGATCAGTATGTGCGCAGGGGCGCGAAATAGTTGGCGCCTCGGCTTTAAGAAATGTTAGACCCGGAGAAACGCGTACAGTAGCTGTAGGTGGAGCGGTGATTAGAGCTACTAGAAGCACCGGTGGCAGAAATGTTGATTTGGTGAGAGCTGATAGATAACCATTTAAATTAAAATTTATGAAACAAGTTGAATGCTCTGATGCCAGACCTGCACATGCCGTATTGGAAGGTTATGAAGGTTCTCCAGAAAGCGATACAGTAAAAATACTCGCCAATATGGTTCTAAGACGAGTATCTGCAGACGTATGCCTAAATGATAGCCAACAAAATTCTTTATTATCGGACTTAAACAGAATGGCTGCGCCAGTTTGTACGGAGAAAGGACCTGCAAGAAACGCTCAGCTAGCTTTATCTGCAAATGTAATAGCAGCTTGCATAGGTACATCACGAATGTATTGCGACGCATGCCTATACGGCGATTGCAAAAAAAGAGATCCGGCGTTTCCATTCGAGGAAGTTCAAATGAGACATGCGGCAAAATAATTAATCCGCGTAATCGGTATATTTCCCGTCTTCAACGCGCACTATTCGATATTCATCCCAATCGGACCATCTAAATCCGCCTTTTTTGGAATAATCATTCACCGCAAAAGAAGTTTTGGCTTCTTCCAAGGTTTCAAAAAGGCCAAGAGTTACCTGGTCCATTAAATCCCCTTTGCTAAGTGAATATTTAACGATGGCGTATTGTGTTTTGACTGGCATATTTCTATTATACATTCGATGAAAGATTTGCATGCCGATGAGGCAAAAAAACGTTGGGGTGGAACGGAGGCTTACAAGCAGTCCGAGCAGCGCATTAAAAAAATGACAGAAGCTGATTTTGCGCGAATACAAAAGGAAAGTGATGATTTAATGAAAGAAATTGTGGCGCACATGAGCGAAGGTGCCGCGAGCGCAAAAATTCAGGAATTGATTAACAGACACTTTGAAAATCTGCGCCATTTTTATGAGCCGAATTTGGAATTGTATCGTGGGCTTGCGAATATGTATGTGGAAGATGCGCGATTTGCCGCGTATTTTGAAAAGTATGCCAAAGGGCTCGCGGCGTTTATGCGAGAGGCGATGGTGGTTTATTGTGACGGGAAGGAAAAATAAATTCTCGCAGTTTATTATTCTCCGTCTCCTCCCGTGATTTTTTGAATGGCGCCCATGCCGAATTTTTCAAGTAGCTTGTCGCTTTCTTCTTCGTTTAATACGCGCAATACCATAAAGTCCCCATGGGGTTCGCCCATAATTGGTTTACCAATAACACAAGCTGGTATGAGTGTGACTTGCTGTATCCCCTTTTGTTGACCTAAATCATCCAGGACAAAAAAATCATGTAAAGATATTGCAATTTTCCCATGTTGGCTAAGAAGATCTGTAATACCACCGATGGAACTTCTATACAAATCTTCGTCCTCAGGGTTATCTAATTTTGGAAAATCATCGTATGCCACTCCTACCTGGAAAGTCGCGTTCCTAACGTTTTCATTGCTTCCTAAATCTTTGTGATTTATTTGCAAAGTTCTTTTTACTCCAGTTGAAATAAGCCAGCTTAACCGACGTAATTCGCGTGCAATTCCTGATTCTTTGGATTCAGACTTCTCTGGTTCCCTTCCGAATAATACATCTAGCAACTTCATGCCTTAATTATATGTCAAATTTCTGTTTTGTAAATACTGGGAATAGAGAACTAAAATTTTACCTAATACTAACGCATGGCATTCGATACTTACTCTCAAGAGGGATTTGCTCGCCTCACTGATAAATTTGCTTTCTGAAGCTTCCCATTCATAAGCACAAATTTATCGTTCGGCGTCCTTCGCTCCGTGGTTGCTAAATTCGCAACCACTTCGCTTCGGATCGCAAATCTCGCACTTCTATGGCGGAGGGGCAGGGATTCGAACCCTGGATCCCGCAGGGCGGGATAATAGTTTTCAAGACTATCCGTTTCAACCGCTCACGCACCCCTCCAACGGTTTTGCCGCAACATTATAACATGACGTGGACTTTACCTGTTACCTTTTGTATAGTGTTAGGGCTTTTTTGACATTTTGGTGCACCAATAAAAGCCATGCGGAGAGGTACTCAAGTGGCTGAAGAGGAGGGTTTGCTAAACCCTTAGGGGTTCGAAAGAGCCCGCGGGAGTTCGAATCTCCCCCTCTCCGCCAGCAACACAAAAACAGGGATAGAAATATGATCAAACGAAAACGACCAAAAATTGGACTGGCACTGGGAAGTGGTGGCGCCAGAGGCTTGGCACATATTGGTGTTATAAAAATTTTGGAAGAAAACAATATCCCGATTGATTTTATTGCCGGCTCAAGCATTGGCTCTATGGTCGGTGGATTTTATGCTGCCGGATTGGACATTAAAAAAATTGAGAAGATAGTATTGGAAACCAATTGGCGCAGGGTTTTTTCCCTACTCGATCCACATCTAACCCAAGGATTGATCGGCGGAGAAAAAGTAAAAAAATTCATTGAAAGTTATATTAAAAGAAAAAAGTTTGAGGATTGCCATATTAAATTTGCAGCAGTTGCTACGGATTTAAAAACGGGAGAAATTGTGACTTTCAAGAAGGGAAAAATGGCAGAGGCTATTAGAGCCAGCATTTCCATTCCTCTATTTTTTAAGCCGGTGGAAATAGGAGGCAGAACATTGGCTGATGGCGGCCTGTCTGCACCGGTTCCGGTAGAAATTGTAAGGAAAATGGGCGCAGATATAGTTATTGCCGTTAATTTGGACAAACATTATCACGACGAAAATTCGAAATTTAATATGTACGGCATTGCAAATGATTCGTTAGACATTTTGCGACACAATCTTGCACTTGCAAATGTGGCAAGTGCTGACGTGATTATAGATATAGATCTGAGCAAAAATTACTGGTATGAATTTATAAATGGTCAAACTAAAATTTCTACCGGCGAAAAAGCAGCTAAAAAAATATTACCAATACTGCAAAAAATAATTAAGCAAAAAAGCTCATGCAACACGAAAAACAATCCGTCGCGTTAAGCTCGGTTTTTGCCAGTTTTGGTCTGGCAGGAATTAAATTTTTTGTTGGAATCATCACGGGCAGTATGGGTATTTTATCCGAAGCGGCACATTCCACGCTAGATTTGGGCGCGGCACTTTTGACCTATTTTGCAGTTAAAGAAGGCGACAAACCCGCAGACAAAGAGCATCCATATGGTCACGCCAAAATAGAAAGTATTTCGGCGCTTGCAGAAACTTTCCTTCTTTTCATCACAAGCGGATGGATTATTTATGAAGCAACTCACAAATTAATTGTTAAGCATACCGAAATTCAAGTTGAGTGGTATTCATATGCCGTTATCGCAATTTCCATAATTGTAGATATTTCGCGATCGCGGGCTCTCATGAAAACTGCAAAGAAAACAAAAAGCCAAGCGCTGGAGGCAGATGCCCTTCATTTCAGCTCTGACATTTGGAGCTCGGCGGTAGTGCTTGTTGGCCTTTTGTGTGCCCAGATAGGTTATCCGCTCGCAGACCCCATTGCAGCGTTAATAGTGGCTGTTTTTGTTCTATTTGCGGGCATACGTTTGGGCAAACGCACTTTTGATGTATTGATTGATACGGCACCGGCCGGAATGGTAGAAAAAATCAAAGAGATCACTCTTTCCAACGAGCACGTTTTAAATATAATTAAAATTCGAGTCAGGCCTGCTGGACTTGTAATTTTCGTCGAACTGTCACTGGCAATAAGCCGCAAACTTGCGCTGGAAAAATTAAAAGAATTAAACTCAAAAATAGAGAGTGATATTAAAAAAGAATATCCAGAAGCCGATATTACAATCGCGGCAGAACCTGTCGCCCTGGATTCCGAGACAATTTCCGAAAGAATAAAAATAATTGCGGACAAAATGGGAATTCCCGTTCACGACATTACGGTTCACAAAAAAGGCCGCAAAAAAATTATAAGTTTTAATCTCGAAGTGCCTCATTCGCTGGTTTTAAAAGATGCCCACGACAAAGCAAGTTCGCTGGAAGAACAGATCAAATTGGAGCTTGGCCATGATCTGGAAATCAACACTCACATTGAGCCCGTTTCTCCGGAGGCTTCCATAATGGAAGAGCCAACATTTAAGGAGCAAGCCAGAATAAACGATTTTTTTAATTCTTTAAAGCCGCTAATTCCGGACATTAAAGATTTTCACGAAATCAAAATCACAAAAAATCGAAATAACTTTTTTATAGATTTGCATTGCTCGCTAGACGGCTCGCTCTCCATAGAAAAAACACATTCAATTTCCGACAGAATCGAAGAACTGGCAAACCAGAAGATTCACAATCTAAAGAAAATCACTATTCATACGGAGCCGACGGAATAATAAATTTAAAAAATAAAGGTATAATAAAGCCAAATGTTTATTAAACCAGTCCAGTTTCCACAAGATGAACTCGCGCACGATGCCATAATCGAATGGTGGTACTTCAATGGGCATTTGTATGACGAAGAGGGCAATCATTATTCCTTTATGGACTGCCTTTTTAAGGCCGATAATGACCGCGTAGAGCTCCCCTTCCTAAGCAAACTTCCATTAAAAACAATTTATTTTTCGCATTCACTTCTTTCGGACATTACACATCAGGAATTTTATCCGGATATAAATTATCTCTCTGTAATTTCCAAGGATAGTTTTTCCAAACCGCTGCTTTTTGTGAATTACATTAGCCCTGTAAATCTCACAAATTACACAAATTATGTGATTGAGGAGCCAAAACCTTTTGAATATTCCATAAAAACAGACGAGTTTGATTTGAGCATGAAATCCACAAAAAAACCGCTTTTGCTTGGAGGAAACGGCTTTATAAATGTTCATTCAAAAGAAACTTATTGGTATTCCATTACTAATTTGGAAACCGAAGGAACTATAAAAATCAAAGGAAAAACAATAAAAGTTAGTGGAAAATCCTGGATGGATCGCCAATGGGCGGACGAAAAATATTCCAAAGATAAATGGACATGGTTTTCCATTCAGCTCGAGGAAAATGTCGAAATTGCGTGCTGTGAATATGATGATGGCGAGGTAAAAACATGTTTTGCGACTGTTTCTAATGCGGATGGTTCGCAAGAACATTTTAATAGAGTAACGCTTGAGCCACTTGCGCAAAAATGGGTAAGTCCGCAGACAAAAGCGGAATATACGCTGTCTTGGCGCATTGTTATTTCTGCAAAAAAGATTGATTTGACCGTTACGCCGCAAATGCAAAATCAGGAAATGGTTTTTGGAACGATAAATTATTGGGAAGGCCCGCTGGACGTTAATGGCTTATATGAAGGCAAAAAAGCCCATGGACAGGGCTTTTTGGAACTTGTAGGATACTGTCCCAAGTACAACAATGTTAGATTTTTGAAAAATACGTTCGTAAAGACGATTGCGCAGGCGTATTCCATGCTCAAAAAGCTTGGGCAGACAAAAATAATGTAGAATAAGCCACGGAGAGATGACCGAGTGGTTGATGGTACCGCTCTCGAAAAGCGGCATCCCGCGCAAGCGGGATCGAGGGTTCGAATCCCTCTCTCTCCGCCAGTACCTTTTACAAAAAAAAGCATTTGGTTATATTCTAAGAATCGTAACCACTAAAAGTTGGATTCGAATGCCGGAGGCGCATCTGCAGGCGGCAGTGCGCCGAGGTGGGGTCGTCCCGCTAAGCGGGATGACCGAATCCCTCTCTCCGCCAGATTTCCAAGTTTGAGTTATGAAATATATAGCGCTTTTAAGAGGAATAAACGCAGGCAAAGAGAAACGAGTTGATATGAAAAAACTCAAAGCTCTTTTTGAGTCATTAGGTTGTGCGAATGTTTCAACTTATATTAATTCTGGAAATGTAACTTTTGAAGCAAGAGAAAAACAACAAGATATTCGCAAGAAGATAGAATTAAATATTAAAAAAGAATTTGGTTTTGACGTTCCCACGCTCGTTAAGACAAAAAACGAGATTACAAGGATTGCCAATGCAATACCAAAAAACTGGCAAAATGATTCAACTCAACGATCCGATGTGGCTTATTTGTTTTCGGAGATCGATTCAAAAAACACCATTGAGCAATTACCTATAAAAAAAGAATTCATTGATATTCGTTATGTAAAAGGCGCAGTCTACTGGAACGTTGATAGGAAAAATTATAACAAAAGTCATCTAAATAAAATAATAGGTCATAAACTTTATCAATTTATGACAGTGAGAAATGTTAATACAGCTAGACATTTGGCTAGTGAAAATATTAAATAATCACTATGGAAGCAACCTATATTTATTAATCCAGAAAACATGCCAAAACCCCTCTATCTCTACTTAATTTTCTTGAGTATAGGAATCGCTTTCCTTTTGGCTGCGAGCATAATTGCATATTTCCGTTTCGACTTTCTAAAACATTCAAAAAAAACGGACGGAACAATCACGGACTTCATCCTGTCTACTGGGAAATACAGGTCATTCAGACCGGTAGTAAAATATAAAACTCTAACTGGGAAAGAACAATCTTTCACCAATTTAGTCGGTTCCAGACCTAATCCATATAAAGTTGGTGATCACGTACCAGTATTTTATGATCAGGCCAATCCTTCAAAAGCTGTGATCGGCACTTTCTTTTCGCTTTGGTTACTGCCTTTTATATTCGGATTAATTGGAACAATTTTCACTATTGTTGGGATCGTGTTACGAATTTTTATTGCATAAAAAAATTATGTCGACAAAACAATCAACTGTAGATTTTATTCTGGATCAGCTGAGTTCGGCCGGCAAAGTGTCGGCACGAAAAATGTTTGGCGAGTATTGTTTATATTGCGACCGCAAGGTCGTGGGCTTAATTTGCAAAGATACGCTGTTTGTTAAAATCACTCCGCAGGGCAAATCATTCGTCGGCAAACATTATCAGGAGGGAAATGCCTACGATGGGGCAAAGCCTTCAATGATGATTGATGGAGATTTAATGGAAGATCGTGAGTGGCTAAGCGAATTAATCCGTATTACTGCGGATAATCTTTAGTCACCTATCTTCCAAACGCCTTTTTCCCTAAACGCCGGTATGGTTTGTCTTTTTGCTTTATTGAGCAAAATAGAAACGGATTGCCCCACAGTTTTGGCATATTCAACCAGCCTCACAATTGTATTTCCCTTAAGATAAGTAATTCTTTTATTAAATGATTCAAGCAGCGCCAGCGAAATAACCTTATCCAAAATCCCGGCTTTTCGCTTGTTACTCTCCCTGTATTCATTAAACGATTTGTAATACGTTTCTTTTTCTTTATCGCGAATAATAATTGGCGGGAACCCAAACTGCATCAACTGATAATTTATAAGCACTCGCCCAATTCTGCCATTGCCATCGCAAAATGGATGAATGTGCTCGAATTCCAGATGAAATCTGGCAATATTTTCAAGGAAATAATCGCTGTGATTGCTTGAATATTCCAGAAGCGCAGAATCTGCCATGGCTTCTATATTTTCCGGTGCCGGCGCAATATATGTCCCCACTCTCACATATTCATCCTTCGCACGAAACCTTCCTGCAATGCTTTCGTTAATATTAGAAATCAGCATTCGGTGAAGCAGCAAAATCAAATCTTTATCAATATTTTTTGTGTCGATTTTATCTTTGATGTATTCAAAAACACGCGCAAGATTTTTTGCCTCAAAGACTTCGCGAACAGAAACATTTCGCGACACTTCCATTTCCATCAAAATCTTTTCCGTTTCTGCAATTGTAAGGGTTGAGTTTTCAATCGCATTGGAGTTGTAAACGGATTCTGGCAGCTCGGTTTCAAAAATTAAATTCAAAAGAGATTCTTTGCCTTTTTTTAAAGAATCATATTCTCGTTTTAGAGTATCTATCCTAATTTTCATGTCTTTTGTGATTGTCATAAGTTCACCAGCCAGTATATCAAATTCACGCTAAAATGTCAAAACAGCGTGAATTTTAGCAAAAAGTGACACAAATTCACGCGATTTTTACTTCTGGAGAGTCTTAAAATTCACAGTTACAGGTTAGATTAAGTGTAATGCTACAATTGCCCTGTAAATGAAATATTCCCGCGAGAAAATTGGCGTTATATGCGTTCTCATCACAGCTGTATTCGAAGGCTTATTCCCCATTCTGGTTAATCGTGGCGGGCACATTATGCCCCCAATAACATTTGCCGCTTTTTCTATCCTTATGGCCGCCGTTGCGTGTTTTATTTATGCATTGGCGAGCGGCTCACTGCGAGAAGTTTTAAATCGCAAAGCATACAAACCAATCTTAATGGTCGCCATTTGCATTGTAATTATTCCCTACACTTTGTTTTTTATTGGCGCCAGCAAAACCTCTGGGATAAACACATCCATATTGATGTTGGCCGAAATAATTTTTACGCTTATTTTTACGCATTTTATTGGCGAAAAAACGACATGGGCCAAAATTGCGGGTACGGGCTGCGTTTTTCTTGGAGCTCTTTTTATTTTATACAATGGCGCATTTAGCCTTAACTTGGGCGATATTCTTATAATTTTGAGCACGATCCTTTATCCAATCGGCAATTTTTATTCAAAAAAAGCCCTACAACTCGTCTCCCCTTCCATCATACTTTTTTTAAGATTTGCCATTGGCGGACTTTTTATTCTTGGATTTTCTTTAATTCTAGAACCGCGCACTAATTTTAAAAATGTAATTTCTATCGGCTGGCCGCTAATTTTAATAAATGGCGTTTTGATTTTTAGCATCGTAAAAATAGTCTGGTATGAAGGTCTAAAGCGCCTGGATATCTCAAAAGCCATTTCACTTTTCCAAACATTTCCGCTTTTTAGCCTGTTAATTTTGGCGGTGGTCTTTAAGGAATCTATATCTGTAACTCAGTGGATAGGCGTGGCAATAATGATGGTTGGAATTTATTTTTCGGTAAAAAGATCCTCAGTTAATCCGGAACTCACAAAATACAATCTGACGAATTGATTTTTAGATTACATTTCCTCCGGAGCTTCGATTCCGAGTAGCTTAAGCCCGTTTTTGAGCGTCAAAATCGTCGCTTCCACAAGTTTTAGGCGCACTTCAATTGCGTCCGCCTCGCCCTTTAGAATCGGCACTGCGGCATAAAATCCGTTAAAACTACTGGCAAGTTCAAATAAATAAGTCGTAATTAGATTTGGTTTAAATTCTTGAGCCGCAAGCAAAACAACCTCTGGAAATTTCGGCAAAAGTCGCGCCAAATTTAATTCCTGCGGTTCTTTTAAAATATATTTTGCCTGTTTCCCCTCTCCTGCCCCTGCCTCTTTTGCCTTCCTCAAAATCGAACACGCCCTCGCATGAACATACTGCAAATATGGCGCGCTGTTACCCTCCAGCGAAAGCATTTTGTCCCAATCAAAGATAATATTTGTCGTTCTATTTTGCGAAAGTGCCGCATATTTAACGGCTCCAACTCCAACTTGATGCGCAACTTCAGCCTTTTTTTCTTCGCTCAAATCCGGATTTTTCTCTTCCACAATTGTGCGCGCCTTGGCCACAGATTCTTTCAAAACCTCATCCAACAAAACGATATTTCCCTTCCTCGTGCTCATTTTTTTATCTTTAAATTGCATTCTGCCAAAAACAACGTGCGTAAGCTCCGCTTTTGCCAAATTTAGCAGCTTGGCGGTCTCAAAAAGTTGCTGAAAATGCAGCGATTGCGCCACATCCACCACATATAGAATCTTTTCTGGATGCCATGTCTTTTCGCGATAATCAATTGCCGCCAAATCTCGAGTGGAATAAAGCGTTGCGCCATCTGATTTCTGAACCAAATAAGGCGGATATTTGTCATCTTTAAACTGCACCACCCACGAACCTTCTTTGCCCGTTACAAAAATCTTTTCCGCCTTTCCGCGCTCCAAAATCGGCGCCATTTTATCTTCATAAAAACTTTCGCCCTGCGTGTAATCAAAATGAATTCCGCCAAGGTAATCATAAGTTTTCTGCACTTCTTCCATACTTACTTCGCAAAACCATCTCCAAAGTTTTGTATTTTCCGCGTCGCCTTGTTCAAGTTTTTTAAATTCCGCCCTGCCGTTTTCCTCAAGTGCAGGATCTTTTTCCGCTTCCTCGTGAAATTTCACATATAATTTTAAAAGTTCGGCAATTGGATTTGCCTCAACAGTTTTTTGATCTCCCCATTTTCTGTATGCGTAAGAAAGTTTTCCAAATTGCGTTCCCCAATCGCCAATGTGATTTATTCCAACCGTCTTAAATCCCAAAAATTTATGAATATTATATAAGCTCTGCCCGATTATAGTGGACAAAAGATGGTGTATTCCAAGCGGTTTTGCGATGTTTGGCTGCGAAAAATCAATCACCACAGTTCTTTTTGAGTTTTCTTCACCGATTCCAAATTCCCCACCCTGTTTTTTTATTTCCTCCAAAAATTCAGACAAAAATTCCGGTGCCAGGAAAAAATTAATAAATCCAGGACCCGCAATTGTAATTTCTTTAATCCAGTTTGGCTTTTTTATCGCTGTAATAATTTCTTCCGCAATCAATTTTGGCGCTTTGCCAACTTTTTTTACCAATTCCAGCGCAATTGCACACGCATAATCCCCATGAGCCGCGGCCGTTGGATATTCAATTTTAATTTCCAGCTTTTCGCTAGGAAACTTGGCTTTTACGGCCTGCGCAACCAATTCCTTTATTTTGTCTTTAACGAAAATCATATGCGTTGACTCGAATTATACCAGAAAATCATCTGTCACTTCTCCGTAAAAAGCAAATGGCTCGCCACTTTTAAATGCCCACATTTGATTTCCGAAATCAAAATGCCACCACTCATCCTGATCTAAAGTAAAACCTTCCGCCTGCATGGCCTCCTGTAAAATGTTCCTATTTTTAGTTACTTCCGGTTTATCTTTGTCAATTTCGTAAAAAAGCGACCCCGCTTCGGGTCCAAAAAAGTCGAACTCCGTCCCCATATCCAATTCATTCCCATTCTCGTCAATAAGCGTTAAATCCACTGCTCCACCTGTTGCATGTGGCGGAATTCTATCTTTTTGATATGGCGGCGAAACGAACTTCCCAACTTCCAATTTAAGTTTTTCATCATCCCAGTCCATATGTGCCGCTTTTAATTCAGCCCAATATTTTTTATAAATATTATTTTGAACATCTCTGGATCGGTAGGCATCCCAGATTTTAAAGCGTAGATTTGGCAATTCACTTTGTATTTTTAGTAATTTTTTCGCCACTTCCTTTCTTAAAAAGATTCTAGAATCCGCAGAAAGTCCTTGTTTAAAATATTTTGGTTCTAGAATAAAACCGAGTGTTGAAGCATCCACTATTGGCTCATTATTCTCCTTTATTTCTACTGAAGTGTATTGAACTAAAGTCATATTCTGATCAACTACAGTATAGCCGAAAAACTAGTCATGTAATTCTATTACAAATCAGGACTCACGCAGGTTCCTGCCAAGCGGGCAGGAACCGAGGGCGAGGCGGCTTTTGCATAAGGGCAAAAGAACGCCGCATCCTGCGAGGGATATACTGACATTTAACTCCATAATCTCACCTATCACTCCCAGAAAATCAAACCAGTTTATGTAAATTTGACAACATTACTAAATTGAGGAATAGGGTAAATAACTGGTATAATAGTACGAAAAGCAATTTTGCAACTATGAATAAAAAACATACAAAACTTTTGGCAACTATAGGCATTTCCATACTACTCACTTCGGGTGCTGGGCTTATATATGCGCAAAGTTCGGATTCGGCTCAAAATGTTGCCGTATCTGCGGACGCGGTGGAACCTTCCGATGTGGAAAATTTAAAAGCGCAACCTGGTGATTCCGAGGTTTTGTTGACTTGGGACAAAGCCACAGACAATGTTGGCGTAACGGGTTATAAAATTTATCGTGGTACACAATCTGTAAAGTCAGCGGATTCGGATTATGACTTACCATCTATTCCTGTAACCGGAAACATAAATAGCTATGGCGTAAAAAATCTTACAAACGGTCAAAAATATTATTTTACAATCACTGCAAAAGACGCCGCCGGCAATGAAAGTGCGAGCTATGCAACGGAAGCCAGCGCAACTCCTCAATCGGGATTAACTGTTAGCCAAGTTGCAGATGACGGCGCTTCTCCACAAATAAAAGAAGTAAAGTCAGAAGATGTAATTAGCGTTAAAGTTATATTTTCCGAAGCTGTAAAACTTCCGATGGAGCAACCGGCCAGCGCATTTAAAATAGAAAAAGTTCTTGATAAATCGCGACTAGCCGTGCAAAAAGCCGAAGTGGATGCTCGCGATGCTACCGGGAAAACGGTAATTTTGACTGTGGAACCGCAAAAATAGAATGACGATTATTTGCTAACTGCAGGAATTGAAGTCCAAGACATGAATGGGAATCCAATTATAAGCGGGACTTCCGATACGGGCATGTTTAAGGGAAGCGCAAAACTTAGGGCTTCATCTGTTGAGGGAACTGTGGAGCCTACAACCGATGACAAAGTTGCACCTCTTATTACGGGCGCAACTTCGGAAAGTGGAAATGTTTTTAATGTTAATTTTTCCGAAGCAATTGTTTTGCCGGAAGATGCAAAAAGTAAATTTATAATTACAAATAAGGCTTCTAGCAAGGCATTGGCGGTTTTAAATGTAAGCTTGAGCGTGGATGGCAAAACGGCTTATGTAACAACAGAAACTCAAGCAGTTACGGAATATGAAATTAAAATTTCCGGGATTAAAGATGCCGCCGGGAATTCCATGACAGAAAACAGCATAGTAAATGCGACGGGCACACAGGCTGGATTAAAAGATTTAATTCCGCCGGAAGATGTTACAAAACTAGTTTCTCGCATTAAAGATGCGCAAAATAACATTGTTGAGCTTACTTGGATGGCCAGCAAAAACACCGCAAAAGATTTGGCCGATCAGGTTGTTTATCAGAGTGATGGTCGCGGCGTGAAGATTTTTAAAACGGACGGAAAATCTCTGGGCGGAACGACTGCAAGTTACGATGTTTCGGGGCTAGAAGCGGGCAAATGGCACACATTTAAGGTAACTGCGAAAGATACTTCCGGTAACGAAAGCAAAGGTACATTCACTTCGATTTTCTTGCCACAGACAGGTCCTGGAATTTTGGCAGCGGGATTAACTGCGCTCATTGCGGGAATTTACAGAAGAAGGAAAAATAGGAAATAAAAAGTTCATAAAAAGTTTAGAAAATTTTAATCTAAGTGTGTTAAGAGTGTCCCGTGAAGAAAATTATCATCGGGGCTTTTTTCTGTTTAAGTACGCTGGTTTATCTTGTCTCCGGCTCAAAGCCGGATGGGCTTTTGCATGTTTATTTTTTAGATGTTGGCCAGGGAGATGCAATTTTGGTGCGCACGCCGCTTGGCAAGAATATTTTGGTTGATGCCGGCCCGGGCAATGCCGTTTTAAAGGAATTAAAGGCCTCCCTGCCCTACTTTGACAACAAAATAGACACTGCAGTCCTAACCCATGCCGATCGCGACCATATCGAAGGTTTTTTGAGTGTGATTGATCGTTTTACGGTAAATAAAGTTTATGTTTCCGGCGTTTTTAAAAAAGATTTTCTGTCGGAAAAGTTTCTAAAAAAAGTCCGTGCGAAAAATATTCCGCTTTTTATTGCAGATTCCAGTTCGGACACAAAGCCCGAGAATGGCTTATTTATGGACTTTATGTCCCCGCTAAAGAAAAGTTTGGCGGTTTCCAGCAGTGTGAACAGTTCGTCCATTGTTTTAAAAATAATTTATGGAAGAACAAAAATTTTATTAACCGGTGATGCAGATTTTTCAACGGAAAAACAAATTCTGGCGCAAAATGTTGATTTAAAATCGGACATATTAAAAATTGGACACCACGGGTCCAAGACAAGTTCGTCGGCGGAGTTTTTGCAGGCGGTAAGCCCGAAATTGAGTGTCATTCCAGTAGGAAAAAGCAACGATTATGGGCATCCTCACAAAGAAACCATTGAGCGTTTGCAAAAAATCAATTCGCAAATTATACGCACGGACATTGATGGCAGAATTGAAATTGTTATTTCCGAAAACCGGGTAGAGACGATAAAAACTCAAGCCTCGCGGGAAATATCTGCGCCAAGACTTCTTAATTTTTCGTCAAACTTTTCGTATCCGCGATCGATATATTTAATGTCGGTCACGACCGTTTTTCCCTTTGCAATAAGCCCCGCAAGAATCATTGCAGCTCCCGCGCGAATGTCCCAGCTCTTTATTTCGTGAGCGGTTAATTTTGTTGGACCCGTCACGATTGCTTCATGTGGATTTGTAACTTTTATTTTAGCTCCCATCCTTTCAAGTTCAGGGAAATATTTAAATCTGCCGTCAAAAAGTGCTTCGTGAATGTAGCTTTCTCCAGCTGCCTGAGTTAAAAGTACAACAAATGGCGGTTGAAGATCCGTTGGGAATCCTGGAAAAACGTTTGTCTGTAGACGTTTGCAGGCTTTTAGTTTTCCTGAACCAAAAATTTTCACATCATGTTTGCCAAGTTCAAATTTAACGCCAACTTCGCGCAATAAATTCCAAAAAGCGTCTAAATCGCGAGGAACTATGTTTTTTATGAGCACACTTTTATCTGCCAAAAGTGATGCAGCACAAACTAGCGTGCCGGCTTCCAGATAATCAGGGCGAATCACATATGTTGCGCCTCTAAGATTCTTTTTCCCGCGAATTTTTAATGTGTGCGTGCCAATTCCAT
>Ga0172379_10002350_pt1 | contig 33786 bp, 30 predicted proteins | sample GrowelOW334metaG_FD_119756 | JGI IMG/M metagenome (GOLD analysis project Ga0172379, IMG submission 119756) | Groundwater microbial communities from an aquifer near a municipal landfill in Southern Ontario, Canada - Groundwater well OW334 metaG | ecosystem: Environmental > Aquatic > Deep... | reverse complement strand
TTCCAGAGAAAGTGAAGGTTGTTTAGACTCTTATTTTTTATATGATTGTCGAAATTGTTCTAATTGTATTTTGTGTACAAATTTAAGAAATAAAAGTTATTGCATAGAAAATGTTCAGTATAGTAGAGAGGAATATTTGAAGAAAAAAGAGGAACTTGGATTAAATACTAGATCAGGAATTGAAAAAGCTAAAATTAAATTTATTGAATTATGGGAAAATGCATTTCATAAACATCTAAAACTTACTAATACCAATAATGTTGTTGGCGATCAGGTTTCAAATTGCCGTAATTGTTATGGTGTTTTTGATTTTTATAAAATTGAATCAGAGAATGTAAAATACGCGAGTTGGGCTGCCGAAAGCTTAAAAGATTCTTATGATGTAGGTCCTGGGTGTGGCGGAAATTCAGAACTTACTTATGAGAGTATAAGTATTGGGGTGGTAGATAGTAGATGTTTTTTTAATTGTATTGTTTGGTATTCAACCAATATTTTTTATAGTTATATGCTCAATAATTGTCATAACTGCTTCGGCTGTGTAGAAATGAATGGAAAGCAATATTGTATTTTAAACAAACAATATACGAAAGAAGAATACGAAAAACTTTTACCGAAAATTATTAAACAAATGAATGACGTTCCTTATATCGATAGTAAAGGAAGAATTTATAAATATGGGGAATTTTTTCCATCTGAACTTTCGCCATTTACTTATAATGAAACAATTGCTCAAGACTATTTTCCTTTAGACAAGAAAACGGTAGAGTCAAAAGGATTTAAATGGCGAGAATATATTCCAAATTCTTACAAAACTACCATAAAAGGAAAAGATTTACCGGAAACTATTACTGAGGTAGATGATTCAATTTTAGATCAGGTTATTGAGTGTGAGATAACTCAAAGACCTTTTAAAATATTAGAACAAGAATTAGGTTTTTATCGAAGATTAAATTTGCCACTTCCTTCAGTTCATCCAGATGAAAGGCATGCTAGGCGTTTAAAGCTTCGTAATCCAATGATATTACGAAAAAGAATGTGTTATTTCGGAGACAAGGAAGTTGATACGACTTATTTACCAGAATCGGAAGGTGGTCCCAAAAAAGTACTTTGCACTGAGCATTACAATCAAGAAATTTATTAAATCCAAGGGCACCCCTTGGATGGTTCCAAGAGGTGCCCTTTTTAAAAAATTATTGTATACTACACCCCATATGGTAAAAAAGAAACTAAAAATCGGGGTGCTTTTTGGGGGTAAATCAGCAGAACATGATGTGTCTTTGTTGTCAGCTAAAAACGTAATAAATGCTTTAAACAAGACAAAATATGAGATAACTCCAATAAAAATAAATAGAGATGGAAAGTTTGATTTAAACATTGTAAAGAATTTTGATGTTATTTTTCCTGTGATGCATGGGCCTTTTGGCGAAGATGGCAGTATGCAAGGACTTTTAAAACTTGCCGGCGTGCCTTTTGTTGGTCCGAGTGTTCTTGGTTCTGCAGTGGGAATGGATAAAGATGTGATGAAAAGATTATTTAGAGATGCCGGTATTCCTATCGGGAAATTTGTGACTGTCAGTGGTAATGAAAAAATAAATTTTAATGAAATAAAAAATGAATTAGGCTTGCCATTATTTATTAAACCGGCAAACATGGGTTCATCTGTGGGAATCAGTAAAGTGAGAAATGAAAAAGAATTCAAGAAAGCAATTGCTGAAGCATTTAAATTTGATAATAAAATAGTTATAGAAGAATTTATTGATGGACGAGAAATAGAGTGTTCCGTTATGGGTAATGAAAATCCTATTGCATCGACACCAGGAGAAATTATCGCTAATCAGGATTTTTATTCATATAATGCCAAATATATAGATGATGGATATGTTATAAATATTCCAGCAAAAATTGATAAAAAACTAGCTGAAAAAGTTCGAGAATTAGCCATTAAAGTATTTAAAGTATTGGCTTGTGAAGGAATGGGGCGAGTAGATTTTTTTCTGAAGAAAAATGGAGAAGTCATAGCGAATGAGATAAATACTATCCCTGGATTTACAAACATCAGTATGTATCCAAAATTATGGGAAGCAGATGGAATATCTCAGACAATGCTTTTGGATAAATTAATTGATTTTGCGATGGCACGTTTTGAAAGAGAAAAAAAATTAAAAATTACAGTTAAATAAGGAATGAAAAAATTACAAACAAAAGGCTTGAGAACTTGGATTGAAATTGACCGAAAAGCTGTTGCTCACAATTTTTCAGTTTTTCGATCTTTGCTTCAAAAAAAGACCAAGCTTATGGCAGTAATAAAATCAAATGCTTATGGTCACAGTTTTATTGATTTTGCGCAGGAAATGGAAAAATTAGGGGCTGATTTTTTAGGTGTGGATTCAATTGTGGAGGGTTTAGCTTTGAGAAAAGAAGGAATTAAAACTCCTATTTTAGTGTTGGGTCATACTCTTCCAGAGATGGTCAGTTTGGCAGTCAGTAACAACATTTCCCTTTCTGTTTCAACTTTTGAATCGTTAGAATACATAATTGCCAATCAAAAACATTTTACTAAACCCTTAAATGTTCATATTAAAGTAGATACTGGTATGCACCGTCAAGGATTCTTAATGGAAGATTCTAAAAAAGTATTAAGGATTTTGAGTTCGCAGAAAAATTCTAAAATTTGTGTCGAAGGATTGTTTACTCATTTTGCTTCTGCAAAAAATCCAGCTTTTCCTGCAGATACTGAAGGACAGATAAGAGATTTTAAATTTTGGATTAATAATTTTAAGCAGGAGGGTTTAAAACCACTGGCTCATGCGGGAGCTACTGCTGGTGCATTACTTTTTCCTGATTCTCATTTTGATATGGTACGCATAGGTATAGGACTTTATGGTTTATGGCCATCAAAAGAGACCAAAGCATTTTTACAAAACAAAATTTCACTTCAGCCGATTCTCTCATGGAAATCATTAATTGCTGAAATTAAAAAACAACCGAAGGGAAGTAGGATAGGTTATGATTTGACAGAATCGTTAGATAAAGATGGTTTTATTGCTATTGTACCTGTGGGGTATTGGCATGGTTATCCACGCTCTCTTTCCTCAATCGGTAAAATGCTTGTGGGGGGTAAGGAATGCAAAGTGCTTGGCAGAGTTTCTATGGATATGATTTGTATTGATATAAGCGAAGTAAAAAATCCACGCATTGGTGATGAAGTTACTGTTATTGGTAGTGATAGTAGTTCGTCTTGTTCTATGGAAGGAATAAGTAATATTGTAGATTTGTCTTGGTATGAGACTATTACTCGAATTAATCCGCTTATTAAGAGGTTTTATTTATAAATATTACAGGGTTGCAATTTAAGATTTTTTATACTAATATATAGATATGTCACAAGATAGACTTATAAAACTTGCCTGCGGAACCTGCAAACGCGTAAATTACTGGTCCAGTAAAAATAAAAAGCTCGTTACTAAAAAAATCGAGCTCAAGAAATATTGCAATTGGTGCCGAAAACAAACAAAGCATAAAGAGATAAAGAAATAGATTTCATATAGATTTTTTGCTTATTTATGTTACACTTAAAACGGCTAATAGTCCGTTTTTTAGTTTATATTTAATGATTTTGGGTCCATAGTTTAGCGGTAGAATTTTCGTCTCCAAAACGAAAGACCGAGGTTCGATTCCTCGTGGGCCCGCCTTCGCTCGTCGAATTGACGAGAATTCTAGTTGGTGTATATTAGTAGCAAAGAGGTTCTTTAAAAGTTTCTAAGTTGTCTGTGGTAGAAAGTGTCTTAAATTTTAGGACTTTTTCTGTCGTAGAGAATCTAACAAATAGCAAGGAGAAAAAAACGATGAGCATGATAAATTTGTCGTCAATCTTGGCCTTTGTAGCTAAGCTGGTAAAAATCAACGAAGAAAGTAGCAGAAATGGGGTTGTTGGCGTGGGAATTTCTCCAGCAGAAGCGCAGGTGATCAGGAATCTGGTAAGTATCTTGCAAAGCAGGGGAAAAATAGAGATTTCGGTTGAGGATTTGAGAGTGATTTTTGGTGACAACCGTCTCGTTGAAAAGTTCTTTCAAGATCAGAGAGAGGCCGCCGTCAAAGCTGATATGGAACTATTTCTTCGAAGGGGTTCTTCGGGGAATACGTGGAATTCTATTCCTACGGGGGCGTGGCCAGCTAAAGTTCGTAGTGGTTTATTACGAAGACGGACTGCTCGCGGATGAGAGAGGTTTGTATCAAAGGTTTGTCTGGCCGCGGGTGTTTGCATACACCCGCGGCTTTTGATTTTTTATAGACAAAATTATGCTAGAATATACTGTAATATGAAATTTTTATTATCAATAAATTATATTGTTTGGCTCATACTATCCGCATTATTTTTTGCTGTTGGTGAATATTTTTCTAAAAAATTTGCTCTTAATCCGAGAGTAATGTATGTGTTATTAATTCTTGCAGCCTATTGTGTAGGGACTCTTGCATGGTTACCTGCAATTTTACAAAAGAATTCTCTTTCTATAGTTGGTACCATGTGGTCTGTTTTGAGTTTATTTGCGACTGTTCTTATTGGAGTTTTAATTTTTGGAGAGAAACTTAGTCTAATAGGAATTGTCGGTATAGTAATGGCTGTGATTTCTATTATACTTTTATCTATTGCTTAAAGTTATGCCAAATAAAAATACAGCTGAAGTGTTAGTGGAATGTCTAGAAGCTCATGGTGTAGAATATATTTTTGGCGTACCAGGGGAAGAAAATCTAGTTTTTCTTGAAGCAATTCGCAAATCAAAAATAACTTTTATTGTTACTCGTCATGAACAGGCGGCAGCGTTTATGGCTGCTATATTTGGCAGAATGACGGGCAAAGTCGGTGTTGCGCTCTCTACTTTGGGCCCTGGAGCCACAAATCTGCTCACAGGTGTGGCTTATGCCCAGTTGGGTGGTTTTCCACTTTTAGTTATTACTGGGCAAAAAGCGTTTAAAAACAATAAACAGGGAAAATTCCAGATTGTAGATATTGTGGCGATGATGAAGCCCATAACTAAATTTTCTGCAACTATTACATCAGGCAAAATGGTGCAAGACATGGTGGTAAAAGCAATAAATCAGGCTGAGTCTGAGCGAAAAGGGGCAGCACACCTAGAATTACCTGAAGATATTGCTAAGGAAATTTGTGACGATATTTCTATTAATCCTTCAATTACTTCTGAAGTTAAATATCAAGTAGCAAAAGAAAAAGATATTAAAAAAGCATTAAAAGAAATAGAAGAATCTAAACACCCTATAATTATTTTAGGAAGAGGCGCAAATAATAAATCAATCAGCAAAGAGCTGGAGTTGTTTATCAAAAAAACAAGTATACCTTTTATTTCTACCCAGATGGGTAAGGGAGCTTGTGATGAAAATTCTCTTCTTTATATCGGCACCACTGCTTTGTCTGCGGGAGATTTTGCGCATCTTGCATTACAACATGCAGACACTTTGATTTTTATAGGACATGATGTTGTAGAAAAACCTCCATTTGTTTTAGATACAAAAAGTGAAAAGAAAATAATTCATATCAATTTTTTTACTTCTTCTGCAAAAGATGTATATGTTCCAACGCACGAAGTTGTCGGAGATATTTCAAACACTCTTTCAGTTCTCACTGAGAAAATAAAAATTAATCCTGCTTGGGATTTTAGTCGTTTTCTTGAAATACGAGATATTTTAAGAAAAGATATTGTTAAATTTTCGCAATCGTTGGATTTTCCACTTCGTCCGGAACGTGTTGTTGGTGATATAAACAAAATATTACCAAAAGACGGTATTCTAGCTTTAGACAATGGAATGTATAAACTTTGGATTGCTCGAAATTTTTTTACAAAAGAGCCAAATGGAATTCTATTAGATAATGCTTTGGCGACCATGGGCGCGGGTTTACCTTCTGGTATTGCGTTAAAAATTCTTTATCCAAAAAGAAAAGTTTTGGTTGTAACTGGAGATGGGGGAATTATGATGAGTATTTCTGAATTAGAAACAGCTGTGCGATTAAAATTAGACTTAGTTGTGCTTATTTTAGATGATGCTGGTTTGGGTATGATTCGCTGGAAGCAAAAGAATATGAATTTTTCTTCTTTTGGACTTTCTTTTAATAATCCAGATTTTGTAACATTAGCTGAGAGTTTTGGCGCTATCGGACATAAAGTGGGGAAAATAGAAGAACTTGCTTTGTTTTTAGAAAAGGCGTTTAATTCTAAGGGTGTGCACGTCATTGCTTGTCCGATAAATTATGACGAAGCAAATAAAGTTTTAGGAAAGATAAAAAATATATGATTCAATCAAAAAATCCCGCAACAGAAGAAGTTTTAAAAAGTTTCAAGGAGATTTCAGACAAGGAACTTGAAGAAAAGGTTTCGCTTGCTTCAAAAGCTTTTGACTCTTGGAAGAAAACTTCTTTTAAAGAACGCGCAGTTTTGATGCATAAGTTGGGAGAATATTTGAATAGCCATGCGGAAGAATTTTCTAAGTTGCAGATGTTGGAAATGGGGAAGACTATGAAATCTGGTCCAATTGGCATAAAGAAATGCGCTCTTCTTTGTGATTATTATGCAGAAAATGCGGAAACTATTTTAATGCCAGAGAAACTTGATACAGGTAAAAAAGAACAATATGTAGAATTTGACCCCTTAGGTATAGTCTTGGCGATAATGCCTTGGAATTTTCCTTTTTGGCAAGTGTATCGTTTTGCGGTGCCGGCTTTGATGGCTGGAAATGTGGGACTTTTGAAACATGCTTCAAATGTACCGCAGTGCGCGGAAGCTATTGAAGAATCTTTTCGCGCTTGTGGTTTTCCTGAGGGTGTTTTTCAGAATTTATTTCTTTCTTCACCACGTGTCGCTGGTTTAATTCGTGATAATAGAATTTCTGCAGTTACTTTAACCGGTAGTGAAAAAGCGGGAAGCGAAGTTGCTCGAGTAGCTGGAGAAGAAATTAAAAAAGTAGTGTTGGAGTTAGGTGGAAGCGACCCTTTCATTGTTTTTGCTGATGCTGATGTGAATGAAGCAGCAAAAACAGCTGTTATGGCTAGACTACAAGGGAATGTCGGGCAAAGTTGTATTTCTTCAAAGAGATTTATTGTGGAAGAATCAATAAAAGATAATTTTATAAAAATCGTAACAAAAGAATTTTTCAAATTATCTGTCGGTGATCCGAGTGATAAAGAAACAGACATTGGACCATTGGCGACAGAGCAAATTCTTCTTGATCTTGAAAAACAAGTGAATAAATCAGTTTCTCTGGGAGCAAAAATTGTTTACGGGGGTGAAAGAAGAAATAGAAAAGGGTATTTTTATTTACCGACAGTAATGACGGATGTGAAAAAAGGTATGCCAGTTTATGATGAAGAAGTTTTTGGTCCAGTTCTTCCAGTTATTTCTTTTAAAAATGAAGAAGAGGCTATAAAAATAGCAAATGACACCAGATATGGCTTGGGTGCTTCTATTTTTACTTCTGATATGAAAAAAGCAAAACGCATTATTCCGCAAATTGAAGCGGGGAATGTTTGCGTAAATGATATGGTAAAGTCCGACCCTAGAGCGCCTTTTGGCGGAATAAAAAAGTCCGGTTATGGTAGGGAGCTCGGCACTTATGGAATAAAAGAATTCGTAAATATAAAAAACGTTTGGTTTGGGTAAAAACAAAGACCGCCCTCCAACGGTCTAAGTTGTTAAGCGGTTTGATTGATGATTGTTTCTAATTAACCCCTAGCGAGAGATTGATCGATTTCTGTTTTTAGACCTCGTACATTTCTTGCTCTTGCCTCCATGTCGTCCGCCTTACCACCGCAGATGGCAGAAAGACATTCCCGCAATGTTCTAAAGAGGCATGGATACTGAACGAGAAGTTCGGTGAGTCTCTCATCAGAAACCACTAGTGCATCCATTTTGTTGGGAAAGGGAATCATGTTTTTTCCAGTTGGTCGGAGTGATTTCAGTCTTATCTCAACAAGGTGGCCATTATCGTCGACGAGGAACAACGATTTGGTGTACTCATCTCCTTCAGGCTTCTTTTCCTTTGTACAATACTGCATCACTTCGCTGTCTCCACACAGAAAGCCGACCCTTGTGCGCCAATTTAACCCTTCGTCGGAGTCCAATACGCACCAAGCAAGAAAGCCTTCTTTCTTACGAATTCCGCCAACACATCTGAGCAGTGTTGGATCGTCTTGGAGCATGTGGCTGAGTATGTGTGGGAGTTGCGGTTTGCATTTTTTGAAGATGCGTCTGAGGATTACGAGCTTTTTTTCAGGCGTTATGCGGTTTGGATCGATTCTCTCCCCACCATAAATATAATCCTCAACTGAGATGTGTTGTATGGCGGCGGTTCCTTGTGGATTGATGAACGTGTCCATTGTCAATCTCCTATATGCCGTTTTGAAAACGGCGTTGTTATATGTGCATGCGTGTCGGACGTATCCGTTGTCACGCGTTTCTTTTCATTAAAACCATACCAATATTTATTAGTGTTTGTCAAATAATTTATAAAAATCAATATAAAATAGAAAACCGCCCCCCGACGGTTCTATGCCCATCGGTTGGGCGGTTAATGATGATATCGCGCTGGGACGAAGAGGTTGTGTTTGAACCATCGATGATACTTTCGATAGTGTTTAGACAGATCATAACTGCAGACCAAGGTTCCACCGATGCCAACTTCTATGATGGCAACACAACCATTCACGAACTCAACGAAGACTGCAAGTCCGTAAGGACGGAACTTTATGCCGTCATCCTCTTTGGCATCAAAAGAGGTGCAAAGCTCCCCAGTGCGGAGTTCTTCAGGGTGGTCCTCAAACAACCTTAGGACCTGATCCGGACTTTTCCACCGCAATCTGTTTTTGCCGAGGCTTTGGAATGCCTTGAGCAAAGAGCTGTTGTTGACTAGCCTGAAAACATCAATACTTGCCGGTTTGGTAAAAACCTTTCCAAAGTTTACCAAGGGGTTGTTCAGAGCTCCACGAGGAACTCCGACGTTAAACCTCCCACTTCTTGAAAACGTATTTGTGCCATGTGAGGGACCAATTTCAACAGTCCTCAGATATCTCAAGTAGGCTCCATTATTACTCATGATTTCCTCTCTTTAGTGTGACGTTGTTAACGAACAACATGTGTTAGTTCGGATTCGTTTATGACTATAGCATGTTTTTTTGATGCATCAAACCATCTTATTTCCTTGTCACGTTTAAACCATTGCATCTGGCGTTTAGCGTATTGCAAAGTTCCTGTGACTACTTTTTCATAAGTTGGATTATTATATTCAAAACCAAACTCATTGAGCCTTTTATTTGATATTTTAGTTCGTTTTAGTTTTTTAATTTCATTTAGTAAACCATCTTTAAACATTTTTTTTACTCTTTTCTCTACTTTTTTCTTTAATTTATTTGGAGGCAGATATAAACCTATTTTAATGAACTTATATTTAGGTTTTTCCTCTTTGATTTTAGGAACTTTACCTAAAGCTTTTACTATTTCAATTGCTCTGATTAATCTGACCTTATTTTTTGAGTCTATGTTTTTTGCGCGTCTTTTATCTAATTTTTTTAGAATTTTAAAAAGTTGTGATGTGGATTTTTTGTCTAAAATTTTTCTTAGCTTTAGATTTGGAGGAACTTCTGGAAAAATAACGCCTTTTGTTATTGCATCAATATAAAATCCCGTGCCCCCACAGATAATCGGAGTTTTGTTGCGAGAAATTATTTCTGTTATCCTTTCTTCTGCCAGTTTTTTATATTCTGCGACTGTGAATTTCTTTTTTGGATTAGCAACATCAAGTAGATGGTGGGGAACACCTTTCATTTCTTTTCGAGTAATTTTCCCTGTACCAATATCAAGACTTTTATAAATTTGCCTAGAATCAGCAGAGATTATTTCGCCATTTATTTTCTTGGCAATTTTTACAGCCAATGCGCTTTTGCCAGTGGCAGTTTGACCTAAAATAACAATAATTTTTGATTTCATGATAAAAAGTATGCCAAGAAAAAGTTTGCAAATTAGTTACCTTTGATTATTTTAATATCAGCACCGATAGAATTCAAACGTTCTGCTATTTCTTCATAACCGCGATTTATCATATAGACATTTCGTAAGATGGAAGTGCCACTAGCTCCGAGCATAGAGATGAGTATAACCATAGAAGGGCGCAAGGCCGGTGGGCAAACGACTTGAGCTGATTTGAGTGGTGTACCTCCAGTAATATAGAGACGATGTGGATCAGCCAAGGTGATATCGGCTCCCAAACGGTTTAATTCGGTCAAATAAATTGCTCGGTTTTCGTAGACCCAGTCGTGAATCATTGTAGTTCCTTTAGATTTTATTGCGATAGGCACGAAAAATGGCAAATTATCTATGTTTATTCCAGGGTAAGGTTTTGAGTGCAATTTATCACTCAGTGCTTTTAATTTACTTGGAAGTATTTCTATATCAACAAGCTTTGTTCTGCCATTAAATGAATAATAAATTTTAGAGAGGTTGTATTTCAAATTCATTCTTTTTAGTTTTTCCAATTCAAGAGATAAGAAATCTATGGGTGAACGGGTAATGGTGATTTTTGAATCAGTAATAATTCCCGCAGAAATAAACATCATTGATTCTATCGGGTCTTCGCTATTCCAGTATTCAATGTCTTTATTTATTTCAGAGATACCATGAACGGTTAGCGAGGCAGTTCCTATTCCATCTATTTTTACTCCGAGTGCTTCAAGGAAGAAACAAACTTCTTGCACCATATAATTTGCGCTGGCGAAATTTATTTTGGTGACACCAGGGATGAGGGCGGAAGCGGTTAAGACATTTTCGCAAGCTGTATCTCCAGATTCATACATTACTATTTCTTTTGGTTTTAATTTTTTAGCGGTAATTTCGTATTTATTTGTTGTAGTTTTTATATTTATTCCCAGTTCTTCTAGCGCGAAAATATGAGCGGCAATTGTGCGTTTGCCTAAATTACAGCCATGTGGATGGGGGATAGAAAAGGATGATAATTTATGGATAAGCGGACCGATAAGCATCACGACTGAACGAGTTTTGATTGCGGATTCGGTATTTATGTTTTCTAGATTGAATTTCTTGGGAGGTGTAATAATTAAAGAATTATGATCTAACCATTTTACCGTTACTCCTATGCTTTCCATGATTTCAATAACTCTATAAACTTCTTCAATGCGGGCAATTCCACGCAAGGTTGTAACTCCGCTATTTAAAAGTGAAGCGCACAAAAGTCCAACAGAACCGTTTTTAGAAAAATTTGTTTTTATTGTTCCATTCAATTTTTTCCCTCCATTTATTTGGAAATCAATAGAATCATTTATGGAAATTATTTGATGATTAAGAACATTGCTTATTTTTTGAAGCAATTCGGTAGTGAAATTTTGTTCACCCTTTTCCATTCGGGGAACAGAGCTCTGGGAGGTATTGAGAGCTTTTGCAAAGTCTTCCTGAGTCATTCCGCGGTGTTCTCGAAGTTCTTTTATAAAGTATCCAATTTTTTGTTGTTCTGTTTCTTTTTGCTCTTTTTTCATACAGTACAGTATATCTCATATATGAGATAATGTAAATAGGCTGTGGATAACCTTTAAAAAATTGATTTTTGAATAAAATTCAAGTATTATCTACAAATGCCCAGGTGGCGGAATTGGTAGACGCGATAGACTCAAAATCTATTGTTGGCAACAACATGAGAGTTCGATTCTCTCCCTGGGCACCATAAGTTTTTTTTAATTTATATTTTGTGCTAAAATATATTCATGTCTAATATTTATTCCAATTCAATTTTTTGGGTTGACACTGATAAAATAAAACCAAACCCTTACCAGCCAAGGCGAGATTTTGATGAAGTGCGTTTACAGGATTTGGCAGATTCCATAAAGCAATACGGAGTGCTTCAACCGCTCACAGTTTCTAGAGTGGAAATAGAAAAAGAAGGAGGAGGGTTAGTTACCGAATATGAGCTTATCGCCGGTGAACGCAGACTTCGCGCGGCTGTTTTAGCTCATGTCTCACAGGTTCCGGTAATAATCCGCACTGGAGACACCGCTATAATGAAGTTAGAATTGGCCATCATTGAGAACTTACAACGAGAAGATTTGAACGTTGTTGACCGAGCTCGAGCTTTTTTTCGTTTAGCTAGTGAATTCAAGTTCACTCACAATGAAATCGCAAAGAAAATGGGTAGAAGCAGGGAATATGTTTCAAACTCTTTGCGTATTTTAACCTTGCCGGAAGAGATTTTAAATGGTTTGAGAGATGGCAAGATTACCGAAGGTCACACTAGACCGATTTTAATGCTAGCTGATCATCCAGAAGAACAGTTAGTTCTCTTTAAAGAAATTGTTTTTAAGAAAATTACTGTGCGTGAAGCGGAAAGATTGGCTAGAAAAATAGCTTATGACAGAGTTCGCAAAAAGGAATTTATGCCGGATCCAGAAATAACAGAACTAGAAGAAGAGTTCCAAGAAAAACTAGGCACCCGAGTTCACATAGACAGAAAAGAGTCTGGTGGGCAGATTAAAATAGATTATTTTTCAACTGAAGATTTGCGAACTATTTTAGATTTGATTCAAAAATCAAATAATGATAAAAAGCCAAACGAGATGTTGGAAAATCATATTGCGAATTTATCTGCGCAGTCTGAAAATGAATCTGCAAAAAATACAGAAGAAGCTCCAGTAGACGATAGGTCTGCGGAAGAAAAGAAAGAAGATGACGCAGATTTATACAACATTTCAAACTTTAGCGTCTAGTTTTAAGACTTTCCGAAAGATTTAAGTTTATTAGCCAAGCTATTTTTCTCTAGATATGATCTGATATGCTTTTTTGCCATTGTGGTTCTAGCATATTCTAGCCATTTTGTAGATGGATGGGCGTCTTTCTTTGTGATTATTTCTACAATGTCTCTATTTTTAAGAATAGAAAAAATCTGGCTCATTTTTCCATTTATTTTTGCTCCAGAAATATGATTACCTATATCTGAGTGTATGTTATAAGCAAAATCTATCGGAGTAGAGTTTTCTGGTAAGTCTATGACGTCACCCTCTGGGGTAAGAACGAAAATTCGATCACTGAAAAAGTCCATTTTAAGGTGTTCAATAAATTCTTTTGATTCATTAGATGAATAATTCAATCCTTTTAGTTCTTCAAGCCATTTGAATTTTAATTTATCATTACTTCTATTTTTAATTTTATTTTCATATTGTTCTTTATAAGCAAAATGTGCTGCAACACCATGAGCTGCTTCGGCGTGCATTTTTCTTGTTCTTATTTGGATTTCGGCCACTCCGCCTAATCCAGTAAAAATAGTAGTATGAATAGATTGATAGCCATTTGGTTTTGGAAGCGCTATATAATCTTTTATTATACCGGGCAAAGGATTCCAAATAGAATGTATAATTCCTAAAACTCTATAACATTCTTCTATGTTTTCTACCACTATCCGTAGAGCAACCATGTCATATACTTTTTCTATATCTATCTTAAATTTTACTAGTTTTTTCCATAAGCTGTATTTGCGTTTTACTCTATAGTTAATTTCAACTACTTTTACTTTATTTTCTTTTAGTTCATTTTCTAGTCTTTCTCTTATTTTAGTTAAATTTCTTAGATATGGTTCTTTTTTTTCTTTTATTATTTCTTTGATTTGTATATATTCTTTTGGATAGGCAAATGGAAATGCTGCGTCTTCTAGTTCTCCTTTTAATTTTCCCATTCCAAGCCTGTTTGCAAGAGGCGCATAAACTTCAATTGCTTCTATTGCAATTCTACGCCTTTTATCTTCTTTTTGGTATTGCAATGTGCGTAGATTGTGAAGTCTGTCAGCAAATTTGATAATAACCACTCGTAAATCATTTGCCATCGCAAAGAAAAATTTACGTAGACTTTCCACATATCTTACATGTCCTTGATATTTTAGTTTACTAAGATTTGTTGCTCCATTTACTAAAAATAGTATTTCAGAACCAAATTCGTCTTCTAATATTTTTTCTGTAATTTTTGTATCTTCCAAAACATCGTGCAAAAGTCCGCCCATAATGGTCTGAGTATCCATACCGAGTTCGGCAAGTATTTTTGCAGTTGCAAATGGGTGAACAATATATGGTTCACCACTGAGTCTTTTTTGACCTTCATGCGCGCGTTCCGCAAATTTATAGGCTTTTTCTATAAGTTCTTCATCCTTTTTACTTATTCCTCCCGCGATAAGGCTAGTAATTTCTTTTACATTTGCCATATTTCGGATTGTATCACTTTTTGGCTTAACTTTCTATTTTAGGGATTTTGTGCGGATTGTGCATTTTACAAGCTTTATTTGAACATCGTTCAGGAATGGTTTTTGGTCACCCATAAAATTCTACTGAATTTTTGCGCGACCCCGCCTCGCACCGTCGTGCTCCGTCTCACAAAAACCAAAGCATTGAGTTTTACTCAATGCTTAAATCTTTCTTGAGTAATTTATGTGGATTATGTTGAGGACAAGATTTATTACTGCATCTTTCAGGAATGGTTTTTGTGCCTTCCATCATCAAGCTTCCACATTCCTTGCATATTCTGCCAGTAGGTTTTGCTTTTATGGCAAATTTACATTTTGGGTAGTTTGAGCAGGAATAAAAAATTCCAAATCGTCCTCGGCGTTCGCTGATATCGCCGGTTTTGCAGATAGGACAAAGGACGCCAGTTTTCTTTTTTTCTTCATCAGCTTTATCGCTTTTTATAAATTTACATTTTGGGTAGCGTGAGCAGGAGATAAATGTTCCCGTGCCGTCGCGTCGTTCTCTGATAACGAGTTTTCCTCCACCACTTTTTCCTTTTTTATCTCCACATTCTGGACATTTTTCTCCAGTTTCTTTTGGTCCTTTCAATTCTGTGCCATCAAGCATTAGAGCTCCATCGCAATCAGGATATTTTGAGCAAGAATAAAATTTACCTCCTCGTGAAAGTTTTATAATCATAGCTGATTCGCACTTTGGACATTTTATATTTTCTGGAGCGTCTCCTAGATTTGTTGCTTTTTCTAATTTTTCTTTTGACTTCACGTCTTTTAAGAATGGTCCATAAAAATCTTTCAGTGTTTTTTCATAATCGCGTTCACCTCTAGATATTTCATCGAGTTCATCTTCCATTTCTGCCGTAAAGCTGTCAGAAATATAATTCATAAAATGTTTTTCCAAGAAATCAGACACAACTTCTCCGACATCAGTAGGGAAAAGAGTTTTACCTTCTTTGTTTACATAGCCTCTGTCCTCAATTGTTCTCATTATAGACGCATAAGTAGACGGTCTGCCTATTCCTCTGGCTTCTAGTTCTTTGATTAAGCCTGCTTCACTATATCTGCTTGGCGGTTCGGTAAACTTTTCTTCGCTAGCGAGATTAAGCAGTTTTAATTCTTCTCCAGCGCTACATTTAGGAAGTTCTACATCATCTCCGCGGGCATCGCTGTCAACCTTGAGCCAGCCAGGGAAAAGCAAACGAGACCCGTTGGCGATAAAGTTTGGCAAATCTTCATGACCTTTTATTATTGCTGAAATTTTTGTTTTTAATAATTTCGCATCAGTCATCTGTGAAGATATAGCGCGTTCCCAGATGAGTCTATACAACCTATCTTGGTCTTCACTTCCTGCGATAAGCTTGTCTATATGTGTGGGACGGATGGCTTCGTGGGCCTCTTGGGCATTTTTTGATTTAGTTTTATAAATTCTTCCCTCTGCATATTCTTTTCCGTATTTATTTGTCACAAAGTTGATTATTTGTGTTTGAGCGATAGCAGATAAATTTGTGCTGTCTGTTCTCATATAGGTGATGTGTCCAGCTTCGTAAAGTTTTTGCGCTATTTGCATTGTGCGTGAAGGAGAGTATCCGAGACGAGAGCTGGCTGTCTGTTGCAGTGTGGAAGTGGTAAAAGGTGCACGAGGAGATCGTTTCTGTTCTGATTCTTTTACTTCTTCTACTATCCAATCTGCCTCTTTTCCAGTTTCTAGTATTTTTTTTACTAATTTTTCATCCTTTGGTTCTTTTGAACACTCTAAGGTTATTTTTTCTTTACCTTTTGAAGTTTCAAATAAACCAAAAATTCTCCAGAATTTTTCTGGAACAAAAGCGCGAATTTCTCGTTCGCGTTCCATTATTATGCGTAATGCAGGGGATTGAACACGCCCAGCAGAAAGTCCATAACGAACTTTTTTCCAAATTAAGCCTGAAAGATCATAGCCCACTAATCGGTCCAAAACTCTACGCGCCTCTTGGGCTTTACGTAATGCCGTATCAATCTGACGAGGATGCTCTAATGCTTCTATTACGGCTTCTTTTGTAATTTCATGGAAAGTTACTCTTTCTATTGGCGCTTTTATTTTTTTATCTTCTTTAAGAAGCGTTTCTATGTGCCATGCAATAGCTTCTCCTTCACGATCAGGGTCTGTCGCTAATAATATTTCTTCTGCTTTTTCCGCCAACCCTTGTAGTTCGTGAACAATCTTTTCTTTGCCTTTTGAAATTTCATAATGAGGAACAAAACCAGCTTCTATATCAATTGCTATTTTATTTGATTTTGGTAAATCACGAATATGTCCTACTGATGCGCGCACAGTAAAAGCGCCTTCGAGATATTTTTCGATCGTCTTTGCTTTGCTTGGTGATTCAACGATTAATAATTTCATATTTTGTCTTTGTGGCTAAGTATTACACGAAATAGTTTTATAATGCAAATTACGCTAGCCTAACTTCACCCATTTCTTCTTTGATGAGTCCTTTGATTTCCATCACAGACAACATGGCATTTGCTGTCGGTATCGGTGTTTTCATTAAACGAATCAAATCATCTCTTCCGACCGGTTCGCGGAGCAAGTCAATAACTTTTTTCTCTTCTGGTGATAAATCTTGGAAAAGTCTTTTTTGTTTTTCTTCATCTTTTGGTAATTCAAAACCTAATGCTTCTAAAACATCTTCGGCACAAGTAATAGGAGTTGCGCCTTGTTTGAGTAATCTATTTGTACCGTTTGAATTTGTAGAAAAAATTGATCCAGGCACAACCAATAAATCTCTGTTGTATTCTGTGGTAAGTCTGGCAGTAATAAGGGTGCCAGACCTTTCTTCCGCTTCTATTATTAGTACAGCTTTTGAAATTCCCGCCATAAGTCTATTTCTCATTGGGAAGCTCCAATAAGTAGCTTTGAAATCGGGCTCAAATTCGGAAATTAAACATCCATCATTTTCAATCACTTCTTTCATCAAATGTAGATTTGTTTTTGGGTGAATTGCTTCATCAGAAAGTCCGGAACCAGGAAAGACTATGGTTTTTAATCCCATTTGCATGGCTTTCTTGTGGGCTATCGTATCTATACCCATAGCAAAACCGGAAACTATCACTATCGGATAGCCTTTTAAGCCGGCAATTATTTTTTCACAGGCTTCTTTTCCATAAGAAGTAAATTTACGCGAACCGACAACACTCAAATAAATCAAGTTTTCATCAGTTGGTAAGTCGCCAATAATCCAGAGGTCTGTCGGAGGTTGAGGAATTTCTAGGAGCGCTTTAGGAAATTGTTGTTTTGGTAATTTTTTTATTTTCATGAAAATTGAATAATAATTTCACTGCTTTTCATTATAACAGTTTTGATATATAATAATAGAATGTTAGATATAAAATTCATCCGTGAAAACAAAGAGATAGTGCAAGAAGGCGCCAAGAAAAAGCACGTAGACATAGACGTGTCAAAATTAATCACTCTTGATGATGAACGCTTAAAAATACTTAAAGAAGTAGAAGATTTGCGCTCAGAGGTTAATAAAGTTTCCAATGACATAGTTCGCAACCAAGACCCAGCTCTCAAGATTCAGCTCATTGAAGAAATGCGTGTTGTAAAAGAAGACATAAAAGTAAAAGAAGAAAAATTAAAGAAAATAGTTGAAGATTGGCAAAAGATGATGTTGAGTGTTCCAAATGTTCCAGACATATCCGTGCCAGAAGGCGCTAGTGATGCAGAAAATAAAGAAATAAAAGTTTGGGGTGAAAAGCCTGTATTTAATTTTGAAATCAAAAATCAGCTTACCTTGATAAACAATCTTGACCTTGCAGATTTTGAACGTGGAACAAAAGTTGCCGGTTTTAGGGGATACTTTTTAAAACGAGAGGGGGCTTTGTTAGCTTTTGCTCTTTGGCAATTCTTTCTTGATAATTTAGTTGGTAAAGGATTTATTCCGATGATTGTTCCTTCTCTTGTGAAAAAGTCTGCTTTAATAGGCACAGGATATATTCCAGGTGGAGAAGATGATTTATATAAAACTCAAGATGGTGATTATTTAGCTGGTACTGGAGAAGTGGCCACGATGTCTTATTATTCAAATGAAGTTTTAGATAAGACAAAGTTTCCGATGAAGTTCGCTTCTTTCTCTACTTGTTTCCGCAGAGAGGCGGGAAGTCATGGTAAAGATGTCAAAGGTTTTTTCCGAGTTCATGAATTTTATAAATTAGAACAAGTGATATTGTGTGAAGCAAATCATCAAGAAAGCGTAAAGTTTCATGAAGAAATTACCAAAAACGTAGAAGATTTACTCATGGCTTTAAATTTGCCTTATCATATTGTTGCAAATTGCGGAGGGGATTTAGGTTTGGGGCAAGTTAAGAAATATGATATTGAAGTTTGGATGCCTTCACAGAATAAATATAGGGAAACTCATTCTTCTTCTTATTTCCACGATTTTCAGACAAGACGTTTAAATATTAAATATAAAGATATAGACGGAAAATTAAAATATGCTCATTCCTTAAACAACACAGCTGTTGCAACTCCTAGAATAATAGAAGCAATTCTAGAAAATAATCAGCAAGCTGATGGCTCTATAAAAATTCCGGAAGTTTTACGAAAATACATGGGCGGAAAGGAATTCATAAAATAAAGATGCATAAAAGAAATGTTTTAAATTCTCCGGGTCTTTGGGAGCTGAGAAAGCACAGAAGAAGAGTTTTTTTGTATAAGATATTTATTTTTTTATTTTTAATTTCAATTATTTGTTATTGTCTTGTGTATATTTCTCGTGATTCCAATTTGAATATAAGTGAAATAAAAATAAGTGGTAATAAGGTTATAGAAACTAGCTTAATAAAAGAAGTCGTGGAAAAAGAATTGGCGGGAAATTATCTGTATTTCTTCCCAAAAACAAATTTTATAATTTATCCACAAAACAAGATAAAGACAGAATTGGAAAATAAATTCAAAAGGATAAAAGATATTTTTGTAAATGATAAAAACATTCAAACCTTGGAAATATCTCTAACTGAAAGGACCGCATCGTATACTTGGTGTGGAGATACTGCGGAAAATACTGTTTCTGCCGATCAGAAATGTTATTTTATGGATGAAGATGGTTTTATTTTTGATGAAGCGCCATATTTCTCTGGAGAAGTTTATTTTAAATTTTTTGGACCAGCCGATATTGGAACTTATTTTTCTGAAAAAAACTTTAAGCAGATTGTTTATTTTAAAAATACGTTAGTCACTATGGACCTCAAACCCGTTTCTTTGCGTATCATAAAAGATGAGGGCGATGTGAAGATTTTGCTTTCAAGTAAAAATAAGATGCAGGCTGGGCCATACATAACTTTTAAAATTGACTCTGATTATCAAAACATAATAGAAAATTTAGAAACGGCGCTTGACACTGAACCACTCTTGTCTAATTTTAAGAATAAATATTCTTCTCTAGAGTACATTGACCTACGTTTCGGAAATAAGGTATATTATAAATTCAAGTGAGATAAAAAATGGAAATTTATTTACATTTGAGTCGAACGCCGAATTTATATTGTACCTAGTTATATAAATTTGCTAACTAAAACTAGAAGTTGCTTTTTATCAGGTCCTCGGTTTCCCGGGGCCCCACGCCCCGGCCAGACCATTCTAAAAAGCAACTTCTAGTTTTTTAAAATCATGCATAATTTTTGGACAAAATTAAATAAACCATTTTTCTGCCTTGCGCCGATGTCAGATGTTACTGATATCGCTTTTCGTTATATGTTGGCAAAGTATGGCAAGAATAGGGAAAATCGAAATAAAGTGGTTTTTTGGACGGAATTTGTCGCAGCAGATGGCTTGTGTGATAAATTTGGCAGAAAAAAATTAGCATATATATTGAAATTTAGAGAATGTGAAAGACCAATAGTGGCTCAAGTATTTGGCGCCAATCCGGAAAACATGAAGAAGGCTTGCCAATATATTGCCAGTCTGGGTTTTGACGGAATAGATATAAATATGGGCTGTCCAGATAAATCAGTGATAAGCCAAGGAGCTGGTTCTGCTCTGATAAAGAATCCAAAACTTGCTCGTGAAATCATCCAAGCAGTTCATGCGGGCATAAAATCAGCTGGCTTAAACATACCTGTTTCAGTGAAAACAAGAATTGGATTTAATAAAGAGGGAATTGACGCTTGGATTCCAGAACTTTTGAAAGAGGACATCTCTGCTTTGACTATTCATTTACGCACAACAAAAGAATTGTCTCTTGTTCCGGCAAACTGGGAATATATAAAGAAAATAAAAGAACTTATTAAAAAAAGTGGTAAAGATGTGTTGCTTATAGGCAATGGCGATGTAAAAGATTTCAAAGATGCAGAAGAGAAAGCTCAAAAGTATGGATGTGACGGAATAATGATTGGTAGAGGAGTTTTCGGTAATCCATGGTTTTTTTCCGGAAAAGAATCTTCTTCTTTGAAAGAAAGACTAGAGGTTCTAATAGAACATACACAAATATTTGATGAAGAGCTCGCTATGCCAAAACACAAAGGTTTTGATGTTATGAAAAAGCATTTCAAGGCGTATGTGAATGGTTTTGATGGCGCAAAAGAATTACGAATAAAATTAATGGAAACAGAAAATTCAAAACAAGTTGAGAAGATAATAAAAAATTTCTTAAAAAATAATAAACTCATATAAAAGAAGTCACCCCGATGGATGGAGTGACCCTTCCTTTCGGGGTGATTGATTGATTACGATTGCTGGAACAGGCCAAGTACCTCGAGCTGTTTCCTCGCCACATCGTAGTAAGTTGTTTCGTTTCCGTTACCCAGCCCGAACTTCATTGCAATTCGCAAGAGTCTCTTGAAAGCTGCTTCAGCTTCTTCGACGTTACGTTCAGACTGCGTTTGCTTTGAGATGAGTCGGGCTACTAACACCACAACAGCTGCAGCTACGAGTTTCGCCCGCTCAGCGGCTTTGGCACTCTCAAGCTTAAGACCACGATATTCAGGCAATCCCAGTTCCTTCGCGTCATCTTCGAAGTTGGATAGCACCTCTTTCAACTCTCGTCTCTTTAATACCATCCAAATACTGAGCGTAATGCCGAGCAGAAAGACGATGCCGAGCACCAGTATCTCTGCATTGGTGAAAGACTTCCACCAACGTAGGACAACGAGAAGGGCGACCAATGAAGATCCAAAACTTCCGTTTATGGAATACAGTAGGATTGAGCAAGCCCTGATTATCTTTTCCAGTGTTTGTCCTGGTGGAAGATTTATTCTCTCCCATTCTTCGACTACTGCGCACTCTGTTTTCAAGGTTCCTTTCGTGAAAATTTTCGGTTTTTGTTCTGTTTTCAACTGGAATTATGAGGTAGTCTAGATACATAGTCAAGATGAGAATTATTAAAATATTTTTTTTAAAAAAGTAAAATTTATGTATAAAAAAGAAGATTTCCTTATTCTTTAGATTTTTTCTTTTTTAGAGTATAATCTCCGTATGCACGATTTGGCATTGTATCGTAAATATAGACCTAAAAGCTTCAAAGAAGTCCTCGGACAGGACCATGTTGTCAAAGTCTTGGAGAGTTCGGTAGATACGAATAAGGTTTCTCACGCTTATCTTTTTGTCGGTTCACGCGGTACGGGTAAAACTTCCGTCGCTCGTATTTTTGCGACGAGCATCGGGGTGTCTGCCAACGATATGTATGAAATAGATGCTGCCTCAAACAGAGGCATTGAAGACATAAAACTTCTCCGTGACGGCGCGCGAGTGCTTCCTTTTGATTCAAAATATAAAGTTTACATAATAGACGAGGTGCACATGCTTTCCAAAGATGCTTGGGGCGCATTGTTGAAAACCCTAGAGGAACCACCAAAGCATGTCATCTTTATTCTAGCGACGACAGAACTTCACAAAGTTCCGGAAACTATCATTTCTCGTTGCCAAGTTTTCACATTCAAAAAAGCTTCCGACGCAGTTTGTAAAAAGATGCTGATAGATGTGGCAAAGGGTGAAGGGTTTGATTTGGATGGTGGTTCTGCCGAACTCTTGGCTATTTTAGCTGATGGGTCGTTCCGTGACGGGCTCGGTGAATTGCAAAAAGTTTTAAATTTTTCTAAGAATAAGAAAATCAAAAGGGAAGACGTTGAAAAGATAACCGGAGCGCCGAAAACCACTCTAGTAAATGATTTTATTTCCGCCATCGCTGAAAAAAATCTAGAAAAGGGAATCACTGCCGTGCGAACTGCTTCTTCCTTGAATCTAGATATGAGATTATATTTGAAATTGATTGTTACCAAATTCAGAATGGCAATAGTTTTGCGTTATGCGCCGAAATTAAAAAATGAAATGGCAGGGGATTTGTCGGAGGTGGATTTGGAATTTTTACAGGCATTGGTAAAAGAAGATAAGGGAGGCATGCTTCGCTCCACTGCGCTCTCTGTTCTATTAGAGGCATATCAGAATATAGACAATGCTTTTATCGCCGAATTACCGTTAGAACTTGCATTGGTGAAGATAATAAGTAAAGATTAAATTAATATTTATATTAAATTATCTTAACGCTCTAGCTAGTACTTCGCGTCTGAATGCTTCAATTTTTTCTGTATCATTAGGTATCTCTACTGCAAATGCGCTGGCAAATTCTTCATACCACATGGCTTGGCCCTTGAATATTGTACTAAAAATATCCTTTGTTACCATATCTCGTCCACCGATTTTATTAAAAATCTCTTTTGGTATATAAACAATTATTCTGTGTCCACTTTTTGATATAGTAATGTCTTCCAATTTGAATTTAGATTCTGGAGGTTTTTCTTTTGGAGGTTGCTCTAGAATCTTCGGTATTGGTGTTTTTGATGGCTCCTTTCTTAAAAATCTTTCAAATATACTCATTCAGTAAGTATACTAAAGTTTAAAAGTAAAGCCAGAAACGATTGCTGGGGGACTTGGAATCGAACCAAAATTAATGGCTTCAAAGGCCACTGTCCTACCGTTAGACGATCCCCCAATATCTCAAAACACTTAATTTATAACACAAATTTCTCTAAAAAACCACCCTTTTTATGATATAATCATCCTATGCAGAAAATTAAATTACAACTTTCAGCTGATTTAAGGAAAGCAATGAAGGAAAAGGATGCTATCGCAATCAAGACAATTCGTTCTTTGATTTCCGAAATTGATAATGCAGGCGCGGTGATTGTCGAACAGCCAAAGGTAATGCCTATGTCAGGTGGCATAGCTGGTGCGACTGATGGCATCGGGTCATCTGAAGTTCCGAGGAGGGAGCTTTCTGAAAAAGAAATTCAAGAAATAATACAAAAAGAAATCAATGAGATAACGAAAGCCATGGAGCTCGTAAAGCAACATTCGCAATTAGATACAAAACATTTTATTGAGCAAATACAGATACTTAAAAAGTATCTGTTATAATATAAAATTATGGGAGAAATAATAAATGTAGATTTTTCAAAAGGTAAAAAAGTCCCAAACAACACAAAGCCAGAAAACGCTGACAATGGAATCGAAACTATCTTGAGTTTAATCAAGCAACTTGGACATGAAAAAGATAACCTGAAGATAGAAAAATATATTCTTATCTTGGAACAGTTGCAGAAAATGAGAACATTTCTTAAAAATTTACAAACACATTCTAGTAATGAAACTATGATGCTTCGAAGAGATTTAATATCTAAAATGTCTCTAGAGGAAATGTGTGCTTTAGTATTTAATTCCAATGAAATTGAGTGGAAATCGAAACCGTCATATTACAAAGCTGTAAGTGATTGGTTTACTCCTGAAAAAATGACAAAGATATTAACTTCATGTGTAATGGCTCTCCGTCCTTAAAACTAGTAAAAAAGTTACATTTTAATTAATTAGTTTGTAAATTTGCTATAATAAACTTATGAATAAATCTAAAATTTTAGTGTTCGTGTTGATTTTAATATTCTTAGGGGTGATTGTGTATTCCAATCAAAAAGGATTATTTGTGTCGCTCAAAAATGCATACAACGATACAAATATAACTCAAATGCAAAATATGCTGAAATTTAACCCCATGAATGATATTTCATACTTGGAATTTACGTATGAAGAAGACACTTTCAGCCTCAAAAAAGCGCAAACAGGAAAAGATAACTACGCTTTTGAATACAGAGCTGGCGATCAATCAACCATGCGTGTTTACACTTTTATGCGTAATGATCCAAATTTATATGCGGGAGGAGAGATTGATGGCGCTAAAATAATAGCTTTTGTTCTTTGGAGAGGAAGTGGAGCAAATATAATAGAACCTATTTTATTTGTTTTTGGAAATAATGATGATGTGTGGCAACAAATAACTTACGCCAAGCTTCCACCTGATGGGGGCAGAACAACGATTGATAAATTCTATATACAAGACAATTCAATAATTTTAGATGTAAAAACTAGCGGACCAGATAAAAATTATCACGAAACTTATGTTCCAAAACATTATATTTACAAGCTAAACAATAATGAACTAGAAATTGAATCCGAAAAGGCTGACCTTATTCGATTAGATACTCCACTTCCAAATCAAACTATCAGCAGTCCACTCACCATAAAAGGTTATGCTCGCGGAAATTGGTTTTTTGAAGCAAGCTTTCCTGTTATTTTGACTGATTGGGACGGACTCATAATAGCGCAAGGCATTGCGCAGGCTAAAGACAATTGGATGACTTTGGATTTTGTGCCATTTGAAGCGCGTCTTGATTTCACAATAGACAAACAAGTCTACAGTAATAAAGGAACTCTCATCTTGCGTAAAGACAACCCAACTGGTCTATCAGAATTTGATGATGCATTAGAAATTCCAATAATATTTTCTAATATAAAATAGTGAATTAGAAGAATCCATATGATATAATTTCAATATGGAATCTTCATATATTGGACAAAAATTAAATTGGCTCAGAGCCGCAGTCTTAGGAGGCAATGACGGTATTGTCTCTATTTCTGCAGTTGTGGTTGGCATGGCAGGCGCCACAAATTCTCTTAAACTCATTTTGACGGCCAGTGTAGCCAGTCTTATTGCTGGAGCTTTATCTATGGCAGTCGGAGAATACATATCCGTAAGTTCCCAACGCGACACAGAAAAAGCATTGATTGAAAAAGAACGTTTACAATTACAAAATAATCCAGAACAAGAATTGGAAGAGCTTGTTTTAATTTATGAAAATGAAGGGTTATCAAAAGAAACAGCCCGCATAGTAGCAAAAGAACTCACTGAACACGATGTTCATGCTGCGCACTTTCATGCCGAATTAGGCATTAACCCAAACAATCTTACTAACCCTTGGCACGCTTTTTATGCGTCTGCAGTTGCTTTCTTGATTGGGGGAACGATACCGCTCATTACCATATCAATCTCTCCAGAATCAATTCGTGTACCTATAACATTCGTCACAGTATTTTTTGTGCTTACAATGATTGGATTTTTAAGCGCCGAAGCAGGAGAAGCAAAAAAGGTCAATGCTATCATAAGGGTAGTCATAGGCGGTTTGCTTGCCATGCTGATAACCTTCGGCATCGGAGAAATTTTTGGAGTTGTCGGAATATAGAAATTTTATTGATGTTATACTAATCAAATGTATTTTATAGAACCTATTCGCAGTTTTTACGGACGGTTTGAACGTCCTATTTCATCTTTATCTCTTATTTTAGGATTCGTTTTTGACGCATTTACACTCAGACGCGTAGATACGCTATTCGAAAATGTCTGGATTTTTGGGCATTTGGTTATTGTTGGTATTTTTATAATACTAATTCATATCAAAGAAGAGGAAGAGGGTAGTGAAAAAGACCCCTCCAAGGCTCACTTTTGGTATGTAAATATATTGCAATTTTTCTTTGGAGGAACTCTTTCGGCTTATTTAGTATTCTATTTCAGAAGTTCTGACATTTTTACCACTTGGCCTTTTATAGCTTTGCTTGTCATTGCTTTTATCGCTAATGAATCGTTAAAACGACATTATGTCAGACTCAGTTTTCAAATAAGTTTACTTTTTCTTTCAATTTATTCGTTTACGATTTATCTAGTACCGATAATTTTTCACGAAATTAGCGCACAGATGTTTTTGCTTTCCGGACTTTTCGCTTTAATTTTAATTTCTTTTTTTAATAAAATTTTATTGCGTTTCGTAAAAGATAAATTCATAGAAAGCAAGAGATTGATAATTTTTTTAATTTCTATAATTTTTATCTTAGTTAATGTATTATATTTTACAAATTTAATCCCACCGATTCCACTTTCATTAAAAGATGCTGGCGCATATCATTCAATACAAAAGAATACAGAAGGGAATTATGACATTACTTACGAAAATTACGGCTGGTTAGGTTATTTCAAGCTATATCCGGACTTTAAAGAGGTCATGGGGAAGCCTATTTATGCTTTTAGCGCTATTTTTTCTCCTAAAAACCTCAATCTCAACATTCTGCACGAATGGCAACATTATGATGAAATAGAAAAGAAATGGACGACTGAAAGCACAATAAAACTATCTGTCACAGGTGGACGAGACGGAGGGTTTAGAACATATTCCATGCGTTCAAATCTAGCTTCCGGAAAATGGAGAGTAAAAATTAAAACCGAACAAAATCAAACTATTGGCAGTTTGCGATTCAATGTCACAGTTGTTGACACAAATCCAACGCTTAGTTCGATGGTAAAATAGCTTTTAATTTCTCTAGACCATTTTCGTCAAAAAGAATAGTTTTTAGATTAGAGCATTTTTTGAAATCTAAATTTTCAAAATGTTTTATTTTATCGTCAACAAATATTACTTCTTCATCTTTATGCTTTGCGCATATTTTCTCTATTACTTCTTTTTTACCTCCTTGAACTACAATAATTTCAGAAAAAAACGGTTCTATGGAAACTCTTTTAATTTTTTCTCTTTGCCATTCATCATATCCATGAGTCACAATATAGCAATTCTCTTTCCCTATTTTTTTTATTATTAATAGTAATTCTTTATTTATAAAATCTTTGCTCTTACCTAAAATTTCTTCATACAAATCACTCTTGAGAGAAAAATGGATGAGTAATTTTTTTAACCAAATACCCGTTAATTGATTTTCTCTTACAGTTTTATAATATTCTTCTGCTTTACTACGCGACACACCAGCTCTTTCTAAACACGCATACATATGTTCTTTAAACAATTTCGTATTATGAAACAACACATCATCAAAATCAAAAATAAATTTCATATTTAAGAAATAATTTTATTAATACACTGTGCTAATTTTTCTGAATCATGGCGAATAAAGCCTTTTGTGCTTGGATGAAGGTCTTCTTTAGCCTTTTCATACACAGTATGAGACAAAATAGAGGCTCTAATGACGCGATTGTCGTTTAAATCATCGGCCACAAGCACTTCTTCACCTTCTTCTAGCTTATAGCGTTCAATTTGTTCTTTCGTTGGTTTTTCCGTATTGACTAAAATAAAATCAACCTTTTTGCCTAGATATTTTTCAATATCATTCACATAAGTGCTTACTTTCCAGCCCTTGGTGTGTTCAAGTTTATTTGTAAGGTTCACAGGAAAGATTATTTTTGCTTTACTCTTTTTAATAGCTTCTTTAAAACCGTCTACAATGAGGTTTGGAACAACAGAACAATAATAATTTCCAGGACCGAGAATAATAAAATTTGCATTCAATAAAGCTTTTTTGGCATGTTCGTTTAAAGAAACTTTTGTTTTATAAGATATTTTCTTTAGGCCGTCTTTTTGCAAAGAAGCATTTTGAATATTATCTTCACCAATAACTTTTCCATTTGATAGCTCTACGCACAATTCTGCTGAATCATTTGTAATCGGTATAACTTTTCCTTTTATTTTCAAAATTTCTGAAGCGACCTCCACACCCTTGCTGAAATTTCCAGTAACTTTTTCCAACGCTGCGAGAAAGATATTACCGAAATTATGACCAGCTAATCCGCCATTTGGGAATCTGTAACTCATTAATTTACGAACAACATCGCTGTGTTCACTCAAAGCCACAAGGCATTGCCTTACATCACCACCTGGCAATACACCAAGTTCATCCATCAACACACCTGTTGAACCGCCATTGTCCGCCATAGAAACAAGCGCTGAAAGAGAAGTATTTGGAATGTTTTTAAGTCCCATTAAAACGGTATAGCTTCCTGTGCCTCCACCCACAGTAACAATATTTTTCATTGTTAAATAATAGCCTAAATTTGAGAAATTTGCTATATTTTGATGCATGTGTGGCATTGTCGGATATATTGGAAAAAAAGAAGCTTGGCCTATTTTAATTAAAGGTTTGGAACGGCTAGAATACCGCGGTTATGATTCTGCGGGAGTTGCTTTACAAAATGAAGGAGCTTTTTTTGTTTGTAAAAAGAAAGGCAAGGTCGCAGAGTTGTCAAAATTCATAAAAAATATAGATAAGAAAGAAATAAAAGAAAAACTCTCCAGTAAGACAGGAATAGCGCACACTCGCTGGGCCACTCATGGCATACCATCAGATTCAAACGCTCATCCGCATTTATCAAACGGAGGAGATGTGGTAGTGGTCCATAACGGCATCATTGAAAATTATCTTTCTTTAAAAAAAGTTTTAATCAATAAAGGATATAAATTTAAAAGCGACACTGATACAGAAGTCTTGGCGAATTTGATTGAAGATATTAAAAAACACACAAAAGTTCACATAGATGAAGCTGTGCGTTTAGCATTAAATGAAGTGACTGGAGCTTACGCTATTTTAGTTTTGGCAAAAGATGAACCAAACACTATGGTAATAGCAAAGCTCGGCAGTCCGGTAGTCGTGGGAGTTGGAAATAACGAATTTTTTATCGCTTCCGATGCTACTCCCATCATTGAGCATACAAAAAAAGTCATTTATTTAGAAGATGGAGAAATAGCAGTTATTAATGAATCTAAAAACAAGAAATTCAGTCTAAAAATAAAAACTATCAAAGACAAAATAACAAAAATTCCTTACACACATCAGTTGAAAACAAAAATTGAAGAATTAGAAAAAGGAGGGTTCCCGCATTTTATGCTGAAAGAAATATTTGAACAACCAGAATCTCTAAGAAATACCATGCGAGGAAGAATTCTTTTTGAAAAAGGCATCGTAAAATTTGGAGGTTTAGAAAAATTCAAAAAAGAATTAAAAAATTTAAACCATCTCACAATAGTCGGAATGGGAACAGCTCGTTTTGCTGGACTCATAGGAGAATATGCTTTTGAAGAACTAGCTCAAATAAAAACAAAAGTAGAATACGGCTCAGAGTTTACTTATCGTGACATTGCAACACCATTAAATACGGGATTAATCGCTGTTTCGCAATCTGGAGAGACTGCTGACACATTAAATGCGATTAAAAAGGCTAAAAAAGAGAAAATACTGACGCTTGGGGTAGTAAATGTCATCGGATCAACCATTGCGAGGGAGGTCGATGCCGGAATTTATAATCACATAGGACCAGAAACAGCAGTGGCTTCTACAAAAGCTTCCACTTCGCAAGTGCTTCTTTTGATAATGCTCGCAATTTATTTTGGACGAATGCGTACTTTATCAAAAAATAAAAGCCAAGAAATCTTAAAAGAAATGGAGAAACTACCATCTTTGGTAGAAAAGATTCTAAAAAATGCGAAATTTATAAAAAAGCTCGCCAAAAAATACAAAAAAAGTGATAATTTTTTCTTTCTTGGACGAAAATACAATACCGGTGCTGCGATGGAGGGGGCATTAAAGCTAAAAGAATGTTCTTATATTCATGCTGAAGGTTGTAATTCCGCAGAACTAAAACACGGACCTATTTCTCTGATTGATAAAAATTTCCCATCTCTTGTTATTGCGCCGATAGACAGTATGTATGAAAAAAACAAAACTCATATAGAAGAAATCAAAGCTCGTGGAGGAAAAGTCATTGCGCTCACCACCGAAGGCAATAAGGAGTTGAAAAATATTGCAGATGATGTAATTTATATACCAAAAACTTTAGAAATCTTGACCCCCGTTTTAGCTTTCGTACCAATGCAACTTTTAGCATATTATATTGCGGTAGAGCGAGGAAATGATGTAGACAAACCTCGTAATCTAGCCAAAAGTGTGACAGTAGAATAAAACTTCATGATAAATAATAAACAATTTCAAGAAAAATATTCTAAATCAATTCGAGATCCGGAAAAATTCTGGGCAGAAATTGCAGAAACAACAGTAGATTGGTTCCAAAAATGGAATAAGGTTTTCGAATGGAAATTTCCAAATTATAAATGGTTTATAGGTGGGAAATTAAATGTTACTTATAATTGTCTGGACCGTCATATTAAAGCAGGATTAGGAAAAAAGATTGCCCTGATATATTTAAATGAAAATAACGAACGAATAACAATCAGCTACGAAAATTTACTGAAAAAGGTAAACAAATTTTCCAACGGATTAAAATCCTTAGATGTAAAGAGGGGAGATCGCGTAATAATCTATATGCCATTGGTTATTGAACAAATAATTGCAATGCTAGCCTGCGCGAGAATCGGCGCAATACATAGCGTAGTATTTGCTGGTTTCAGTTCTCATGCTTTACATGAACGAATAGAAGATTTAAAAGCTAAAATTATTATAACTGCTACTTATATTGAAAGACGTGGAGAAAAGAAATTACTAATACCCACAGTGGAAGAAGCAATAAAAGACTCAAATTTTATTGAGGCAGTTGTGGTGCTAAATAGAAATAAAAACAAAAATACTTTAACTAAACAAAAAGAAGTTGATTTTTACGATTTATTAGATAAACAAAATGACATATGTGAGCCAGAAATGATGAATAGTGAAGATCCGTTATTTATTCTTTATACTTCTGGTTCTACTGGCAAACCAAAAGGAGTGGTCCATACCAATGGAGGATTTTTGGTTTATGCGCACTATACTCTAAAAACTGTTTTTGATATCAAAATGGATGACATATATTGGTGTACAGCCGATCCAGGATGGATTACAGGTCATAGTTATATAACTTATGGGCCATTATCTAATGGTTTAACTACTGTAATCGTAGAAGGTGTTCCAGATTATCCGAAACCAGACAATTGGTATAAAATAATTGAACAAGAAAAAATTAATATTTTTTATACTTCGCCCACAGCTATCAGAATGCTCAGAAAATACGGCGAAAAATATTGCCAACAACACGACCTCTCTTCACTGAGGGTTCTGGGGACTGTCGGCGAACCTATAAATCCTGAAGTGTGGAACTGGTATTATGAATTTATTGGAAATAAGAAATGTCCGATAGTTGATACTTGGTGGCAGACTGAAACCGGCGGACATATGATTGTGACTCTTCCTGGAATGCCGGAAAAAGCTGGTGTAGCTGGTCTGCCTTTTTATGGAATAGACGCCATTGTCGTAAATCAAGAGGGAAAAGAAATATCAATAGGTGAAAAAGGATTTTTAGTTATTAAAAAACCTTGGCCTGGAGCTCTTTCTAATTGTTGGAATAATTTTGACCGTTTTGCGCAATATTGGAACAAAAATACTAAAATGTTTATTACTGGAGATTTTGCGATTAAAGATAAAAATGACTACATCCAGATATTGGGTCGTAGTGATGATGTAATAAATGTGTCAGGCCACCGAGTTGGCACCGCAGAAGTAGAAAATGTAATAGTTTCTTTTGCTGGAGTTGCAGAAGCGGCCATTATTGGGAAACCAGATGACATCAAAGGAGAAAAATTAAAAGCTTTTATTGTGTTAAAATCAGGTATAACTGGTGATGATAATTTTATTTTTAAAATTAAAAAATTCATTAAAACAGAAATTGCCGCTTTTTCAGTTCCAGACGAAATTGAATTCGTGCAAAGCTTACCTAAAACTCGCAGTGGTAAAATTATGCGTAGAGTGCTCAAAGCAAAAGAATTAGGACAAGATGTCGGCGATTTAACAACATTAGAAGATTAAATTTGATGCAAATCACACCAAAAACAAACTTAGAAGAATTTTCCTTACCATTGCCAATTTATAGAACTATTCATATTGCAGATGCAGTAGGTAAAAATAATGACGAATTCTCTTTATTGATAGGATTAGATAAAAATCTTGTTTCCCAATTGAAAAAATATTCACTGGATTTGAGTGATATTGAAATTCAAACATTTACTTCCGACAAAATACGCTTTGGTGAGGGTATATATGAAGATTGGTATAAGAAAAACCGCGCTCCTTTTGCTCTTGTTCAAAAAAATACGAACATATTAGCAGCTTTGATTTGGTTTGGTCCTAAATCTTTTGAACAAAATGGAAATTGGCACACCGTCGCATGGAGAGCATATAATCCATTTAGGGGAAAAAGACTTATGAAAGAATTCATAAAATTTACGATGGATTTTTATGTAAAAAAGATACCAAATATAAAGTTCTGGGCTTCAATAAAAATTGAAAATACTGGAAGCATAAAACTCGCAGGGATGTTGGGTTTTCAAGAAGTAAAAGAAAAATCCAACAACATTTCTTGCGTAATGGTAAAAAATTAAAAATTATTATAATATGTATTTATGATTTCTCGGATATATGTAATGCCTAAAAACGAAGCAACAAAGGCAGATTCATATCTAATTGACTCAAAATTATCAAAAAAAGAACTCATAAAACTAGCAGAAGCGCTTACAAACCCAATTTTGGAAGATTATTTTATTAATGAATCTCCTCAAATAAAGGGTTTTTCTTATGCAATTGAGATAGGTTTCTTGCCTGGAGTTACAGACAATGTGGGCCATACAGTCAAAGAAATAACGAATGACTTACTTCATTTTAATAAAAAGTCGGAGTTTAATGTCTATACTTCTAAAATTTTCTTTATAAAAGCTTCCAAGCTAGAAGACGCGCAAAAATATTCATTTACTCTATACAACCCTCTCATTGAACGGGCAAATATAGTAAAAATAAATTCCGGCAAAATAAATTTGCCGATGAAAATACCGAAGGTCATTTTGAAAAAGAAAAAGGTAGTTGTAAATGTGTCTCTAGATGTAGAAGATTCAGAACTTATTGAAATTGGGAAAAAGGGAATAAAAAATGATGACGGCACACGTAGAGGACCACTAGCTCTTGATTTAGCTTCAATGCAAACAATCAAAGAATACTTTTCCAAACTAAAAAGAAAACCAACTGATATAGAATTGGAATCTTTGGCGCAAACATGGTCCGAACACTGCAAGCATACGATTTTTGCAAACCCCATAGACGATATTAAAGACGGCTTGTATAAAACTTATATAAAAGGAGCGACAAATATAATACGAAAACAAAAAGGCAAAGATGATTTCTGTGTTTCTGTATTTTCCGATAATGCTGGCGGAATAATTTTTGATAAAGATTATTTAATCACTCATAAAGTAGAAACACACAACAGCCCTTCAGCTCTTGACCCATTTGGTGGAGCAGTTACGGGAATAGTGGGAGTAAATCGCGATACGATAGGTTTCGGATTAGGCGCCAAGCCAGTAGCAAATGCTTATGGTTTTTGTTTTGGT
>Ga0172379_10002349_pt1 | contig 33791 bp, 21 predicted proteins | sample GrowelOW334metaG_FD_119756 | JGI IMG/M metagenome (GOLD analysis project Ga0172379, IMG submission 119756) | Groundwater microbial communities from an aquifer near a municipal landfill in Southern Ontario, Canada - Groundwater well OW334 metaG | ecosystem: Environmental > Aquatic > Deep... | reverse complement strand
GAAATAACTGACTGTATTGCCTAGTGTGTAATAGGTGTTGTCGACGGCGGTTTTACCTCCGTCCGCGGGGCTGATCTTGACGTAATACTCGCCTGCGAGCAGCGCCGGGCTGGTGATGCTTTCAGCGGCAGCGCCTTTGTTAGTCGAAGACTTCAGCACTTTGCCTTTGTTATCGAGCAGCGTCAGACTGGCGTCGCTGCTTAATCCGGTCAGATTGAGTGTCAGAGCGCCGTTTTTGTCCAATGTCAGTTTATAGTAGTCGGCGGGATCGGCAAATCCGACCCATTCATTGACGGAGCCGTCAACCGGTATTGCACCGGCCGTCGCCAGCGTATTGCCCGCGGTTTCCGTCGGGAAATCCTCCTGGGTTTTGCCCAGCACATAAGACGCATTATTCACGCCTTTAGCCGGAGCTACTTTGACATAATACGTTCCGCTGACCAGCAATTGATTGGCGATTGCCTCGTCGGCAGCTCCTTTATTGGCGGATGATTTCAACACTTTGCCGTTGGAATCCAGCAGCGAAAGATTGACGTCACTGCTCAAACCAGTCAGATTAAGTGTAAGTTTCGCGGCGTTGCTCAAAGTTATTTTATAACAATCGGCGGGATCATCAAGTCCGACCCAGTTATCCAGTATGGAAATATCCTTTGCCGCTTTGTAATCATTGGCAGCCAGATCAGTCGGGGTTGCAATGAACGAAGAGCTGCTGCTCCAGCCGCTCAAATTCCCGTAGTTGTCTTCCGCCTGTACTCTCCAATAGAAAGTGGTTAACGTCGTTAAGCCGGTAAGATCGAGGGTGAGCGCGCTGGCATTGCTGGTTGCCGCAGTCGCCACGGTAAACAGACTGTCCGTGGAATACTCTATATTGTATTGTTTTATTCCGGAATAGTTGTCCGCGGCATCTGACCAATCCAGCGCCGCGATGGCACCGGTGGCTTTTTGCGTCAGATCTGTCGGCACAGACGGCGCGATGAAATCACCGGATACTTCCGCCACCAGGTGGTCAATCGCGGAATCGGCAATACTGAGTGAAACGCTGTTGCCGTTAGTGAACGTATAAGTTGAACCGACCAGCAGGCTGGCGCTGATGTCGGCGCAATTAAGGGTGAACGTTTTACCGGCCATGCCGCTGAGGTCGGTAGCTTCAAGCAGCAGATAAGATCCCGCGCTGGCATTATTCAGATTCAGAGAGTAAGCTGTAAGTTCCGATCCCAAAGTTCCGGTATCGATTGTTATCAGGGAATCGTTGGCGCTCGTATCGGCAAGCATATATGTTACTTCTGTCACTTTCGATAAACTGTCGGTATTGCCCAGGTCAACATGCCCGCCGTCCACGGTTAATGTTCCTCCCAGCAGGCCGCCGTTGTCAACGGCCATGTCGCCGCCCGCGCCGATAAATATATTGTTCACGGCCCCGCCGGAGGAAACGTGCTGGCTGCCGCCGGAGTTAATAGCTGTATCGTTTGCCGTGCCGCGGTAGGCGATGTCCTGAAGACCGCCGGAATTGATGATGGTGTCATTCGCCGTGCCGCCTGAGGAAACATATTGAAGACCGGTATTCTGGACGGTGCAGTTGTTCGCCGTGCCGCCGCGCAGGATGTACTGACTGCCGCCGGAATTGATGACGGTACTGTCTGCGGTCTGGCCGGCTGAAACATATTGATAGCCGCCATATATATACAAATTGTAGCTGTAATTGCCGGTGCTGCTGGAAATAATCACGCTGCTGCTTGCGCTTTTGCTTGTGCCGCTGAGTACCGCATTAAAGTCCCAGCCCAGTATCCCCCCGGAGGAAATGGTGAAGCCGGTTGCGCTGCAGCCGGAGCCGACCATCAGCAGTCCGCCGCTTTTGACTGTTGATTTGCTGGCAAAGCCGCCGGATGAAACAAACTGGCCGCCGCCGGAACTGATGACGGTGGTGGTCGCCGTGCCGCCGGCAACAAACTGGGCGCCGCCGGAGGAAACCGTGGCGCCTACTGCCATGCCTGCAACCTTCTGGTCGCCGCCGGATGAAATACGGGTCATGCTCGTTACGCCGCCGGATGAGACAAATTGCTCGCCGCCGGAGGAAATAACAGTATAGAACGTCAGGCCGGAGGAAAAAACCTCCTGAATGCCGCCGGAGGAAATGAATGTGCTGGTTGCCGTGCCGCCGGAGGAAACATACTGAGAGCCATTGTCGTTGATAACAGTTTTGCTGGTCAAGCCGTTGTAGGAGACGGTTTGGAGACCGCCGGAATTGATAATGGTGCTGACCGCCGTGCCGTAGAAGTCAACCTGCTGACTGCCGCCGGAATTGATGGTGGTGCTGGTTGCCGTGCCGTCAACATACTGACTGCCGTTGAAATTGATCGTGGTATAAGTCGCCTTGCCGTCAACAAATTGACTGCCGCTGGAATTGATCGTGGTATAAGCTGCCGTGCCGTCAACATATTGACTGCCGCCGGAATTGACGTTAGTGACAATTGCCATCCCGCCGGAGGCAACATACTGTCTGCCTGAATTTCTGACGGTGGTGTTGCTGGTAATTCCGCCGGCACTTACATACTGCTCGCCGCCGGCAACCATTTCGCCGGTTATCACCGAGCCGGAAGATACGTTCGATGTAAAAGACATTGCTTATTTCTCCGGTATTTTATTGCATTGGCGGTTGTTTATAAACAGGTTTTTAAATTTCAGCGCTTTCATGTCGCAAACCAATGCTGTTCTTATTGTTAATATATTTTAAAATGCAATGAACATGATTAAGATACCACCAAAATCGCAAGTTTAAAGTATTTTTTCTCACTCTGCAATTTTTATGCTGACACCTTTTCCCGTAATTCATCTATCTATACTGTAGTGTCCCGGAAAAAACAAAAGGTTACATTGAATATCCCGGGAAGATGAAAAAGCATGATAAAGATTTAATTTAAGTGGCGTCGGTTTTACCGGCAGCCTAAAAGGATAAAAAGGAGACAGTACCTGACCCATATTCGGCTCAAACATTGCATGTAAATTACTTCTTGGACACTAGAATTTTGATACTTGTTTTGCATTATTTTCATACTTTATTTCATTATTTGCATATTAGCCTGTTGACTTTTGCATGCGTATCATGTATCCTTTAACCGTAAAGTAAAACAACTCGGACGGAATGATATGGCAAACATTGCATTAATCGCAGACAAGGCCGGCGTGTCAATGGCCACCGTGTCCAGGACTCTGCGCAATCCCCGTTCGCTGAAGACGCCGAATCAGCGGCGGGTCATTGAAGTGGCCAAAAATCTCGGATACGATTTTGAGTTCAGGGAGACTGATTCCGCCAGGTTGACCAGACAAATTGTCTTTCTGTCTTTCTCCAATACGCTATCGCCGGATACGCTGCATAGTTACGACACCTATATGCCGATCGTCAAAGGAATCAGCGGTGTGATCGACAGGCTTGGCTATAACCTGCTGGTGGCGAATGTGGATATCGACAATACCCCGCCGCCGTGCCTGCTGCGGGGGAATATTGACGGAATTATCTTCCATGGACGAGTGCCGGAAGAGTTTTATAATAATTACATCCGGAAATTTCCGCATGTGGGCATTCAGCATTACAATCCACGTTACGAATGCAACTGGGTCAGAATCGATAATGAAAACATCGCCTTCCAGGCGGTCAGGCATTTATATGAGCTGGGCCACCGCCGCATCGGATTTGTGACTGATTATATCGAGGGATTACAGCATATCGAAAGATATCAGGGATACAGGAAAGCGCTGGAACTTTTCGGCATTCAACCGGATATATCCTGGAGTGCCCTGTGGCAGCGGCCGCGCAAGAATGGTATCCTGCCCATGGAAAATACGATTCCGGATTATACGCAGCGCATCACGGAGTTGATGAACTATGCCACGCCGCCGACCGCTTTGATCTGTTGTGATACGGTCAAGAGCCAGGCCACCATGAATGCACTGCATTATCTTGGTTTGAGCGTGCCCGCGGATGTCAGCATTATCACGACCTGCAATGATTTTGCCATTCAACAGGATGATTTTATCTGGACGGCTGTTAATGACCGGTTCCATGACGTCTGTGCCCAGGCCACCAGGCTGCTGCTGGATATTATCGACGGAAAAATGGTTGACAACGTGACCATTCTAGTCCGTCCGAAGTTGCATGAAGGCGCAACGACAGCTCCGGCTGGCGAACGCTTAATTGAGGATGCCGGCAGAAACGGCAGGAAAAAGACTAAATAGCGATATCATGTATTTTGAAAACATAAATTTAAAAAGGTGGGAAAATGAAAAAGATGGAGAAAATGAACGGTCGGCATGAAAGGAATTTCACGCTTATCGAACTTCTGGTGGTGATCGCCATCATCGCGATTTTGGCCTCAATGCTGCTGCCGGCGCTGAGCAAGGCGCGGTCATCCGCGCGAAATATTAGCTGTGTTTCCAATCTCAGGCAGTGGAGTACAACATTCAGCCTTTACCTTTCCGACAGCGGTGATTTCTACCCGCCGTACTCGATGGGTATCGGCGGCAACTACACCTGGACTTATAACATGAGAAAATATCTGACTAATTATAGAATTTGTTATTGCCCGGATGAAGGGCTCATGCATGATTGGTACAGTCGCGCCGATTCTGCCATTACATTGGCCAATGCTCCGGCAGAGCGGAATAAGCCTACTTCCATTCCAGCTAAATTTATTGCTTACGGTTACAACTTTTTATATGTTGGCGGTAATGGCTGGAAAACAGGAGCCACCGGCACTGACTACGGGCAGACGATAAGTGAAAGTGTAAATTATCCCACGTTACGTGCTGCACGCGCAATAAATCCGTCACAAAAGATTCTGCTGGGCGACTCCAGAAGTACTTTAGGAGGTAAAGAAAATTATGGATTCTATACTATAGGACCAACGAACCGTGCCGGGAGCGGAATTTTGTTTGGTCGTCACGGCGCCCAAAGTATATATTCCAGCGGCTCCTGTAATTTGTTATTCCTTGACGGTCATGCCGCCGGATTTACCAAAATCAGGGAAAGGAATTTCTATACCATTGCCGGAGAGCAACTTGATAAGCCTGGTCATGAGTTCTGGAACGTCTATAACAAATAGTCATTAATAACGTAAATCGTCTTCGGGAATGGTCATATCAGTTTTATGCTGAAGATATAGCATGACCGGATTTATTTCTTTGCGGAGCAGACATAGATATTAGCTGCTTGCTGATTTAAAAAAAATCAATATTATAAAAATAATCAAGGGAATTTTTAGGGTATGAAAAAGCTGTTGTTAAGTATGTGGATAATCGGAATTACTTTTTGTCTGGTTGGCAATGAAATAAAACTGGAGAACTCAAAAGTCTCTTTTGTTTTCTCGCAGGACTTGAATTATGCGCTCACTGAAATTGTCAATAAAGAAACGAATAGAAGCATTGATTTTGATAAAAAATTACCCGCATTGCAATCAGGTTTATGGGAAATGATCTTTATCGATGACGATACGGAGTTTCCAATCACATGCGCAAAGAGCAACACAAAAAGCGAGATCGTCAGGAAAGAGAATGGCTCTGAACTTATTATCACATGGGATAAAATTAAAGTAAAAAACAGTTCTGGGAATGTCACTGCCGGTATATTTCTGCCGGATGACAATTCCATCGCGCAATGGTCTATAAAAGTTAATGTGACGGGAACTCAGGCTCCCTGGGTGAAAATTGTTAAATTTCCTTTGCTGCGCGGCATAAAATCGCTTGGCGACGATTACTTGTTAACCGGCGAATCTATTGGCCGGATAGTCCGCAATCCGGCAAAACGGCTGGAACAGCGATCAATAATCTGCCCCGGTAGCTGGTCAATGCAATTTGCGGCTTTTCATGGCAGCGCACAACTCAATGCCAATAATTTAGTGGATATGGCGGGCGAATTCAAAGTCAATGGATTTTACCGTGGGCCGGCGGATGACGAAACCGGCTTGTTTTATTCTGCCGCTGATGGCGCCGGATGGATTAAAAAACTAGAAATGTCCCGGCTGAAGGGGCAAAAAGATTCTTTTAATATGGAAATAGAACATTACCCGGCATTAGATTTCTGGCCCCCGTCAAAACAGGCACGGCTTGATACTTTCAGTTACAACCTGCCATACAAGGTCATGCTCGGTACGTTTTCCGGAGGAACCGGCAAGGCGTGTTCATTGTACCGCGAATGGGCGCTGAACCAGCCCTGGATGGAGCGCGGACCGTTGCGCAAGCCGCTGAATCCTGAAAAGAACAGCGTCTCCTCTAAAATGCTTGACTGTGCATTCTGGGGTAAATTTTATCACGATGCCGGCAAAGTGGTTCCTGAAGTTGCGGGGATGTACAAATATTTGCAAGTGCCGATGAATCTTCACTGGTACCGTTATTATATCAATAATTTTGACGACAAAAATCCTGAATACTTTCCGGTGCATCCTTATTACCGTGAAGGCGTCCGCGACCTTAAACAAATGTCCATCGGCGTAATGCCGTATGTCTGCTGCGCGATTTGGGATATAGATTTGAAATCCTGGGATAAATTCAACATCCAAAGCGCTGCGGCTATTTCAGAAGCCGGATCGCCATATATGTGGAATATATACAAACAGCGTCCCAACGCCTGGATGAATCCGGCATCTGAACTCTGGCAGGAAAAATTCAGCGATATAAACAGGAAAATGTTCCAGGACTGGGGCGTCGGCGGTGAATATCTGGATGTGCTGGCGATGGCGGTACTGCCGTGTTATAATGATAAGATCAACAAACCTAATGGTGGCACTTACTGGTCTGACGGAAACCGGAAACTGCTTGGAAATTTAAGAAAAGATATACGGAAAATCTCAAGGGAAACTTTTTTGACGACAGAAGGATTCTGTGAAAACTATATAGACTTGCTGGATGGATTTTTAACGCTTGATATCTACCGTTATGGCTGGAGGGAAAAACGCGGTTACGATAACTATCCTGCTTTTGCTATGGTTTATCATGATTACGCTATTCCATTCAGTACTGACTGTAATCAGCGCATGGCTCCGGAAATGCTGCGCTGGCAGATGGGGTTGTGCTTGATCTGGGGATTGCAGCTAGGATACAGCAGTTATGAAATTTTAAAACCTGAAACCGGAAATCCGGCAAATGATATGTATACCCGCGAAATTGTTCGTGCATGGCATCAGGCCGGAGGAAAATTCCTGACCGGCGGACGCGGCGTGGAAACGGCAATGGCGCCGGACCGCAAATTGGCGGGCAATGCCGCCGCCGCAATCATAAGCGCTCAAACATCGGTCCGTCTTAATAATGAGCTCACTTTCCCATGGCACGGTCCTTCGGTGCCTGGTTCCGGCTGGTTTGCCGCAGATGGTACTTTCGGCTTTGTCCTGACCAATATAACAGACAGGAGCGCTGACGCAGAGGTTATGCTGGACACTGTTAAACTGGGAATGAACGGCAAGGTGCTTTGGCGCTCATGGCCGCTGCCGGTACAGCGGATGGATAAAATCTCAGGCAAATACAGTATGCCGCTTAAAGTTCCTGCGGCATCAGTAATGATTTTCGAGTTGCGCGATGACACTCCGCCGCAAATCAAGCCGCTTGAAAATATCCCATGGGAATTCATAACTGCGGAAAAAGACTGCTCCTTCAAGCCGGTAAAAGTACAAAGCGGTAATTTGTGGGGATGTATTGATTCCGTCGTCGAAAATACTTCAACTGATAACGGAAACATTTTGACCCTTCGCTCGCTCCGCACCAGCGCCCCGCGTCATCTTGAAAAACTGGTGAAATGGGGAACTGCCGAAGGGTATGGCAAAGATCGTAAAATTGATGATAAACCATTTTATTTGCTGGAGCAATCGCCATTCAAACTCGATTGCACCGCCAATGCATCTGTCAGATTTAACGATAATGTAATTTTCGGCAGAATGGATGTTAAAAGCACCGGTTTCATCTCCGGGCCGCAAGGTTCTATAATAGTGCTTGCACAGGGAAGCAATCAGCCAGTATTTTACAGGGGAAAAGCTCCAGTGCAACCCGGCACTTATCGCTTTGCCGCCTGGACTGCGGATAATGACATTCCAGTTCCCGATGAGAAAGCCATGATGAAATCGCTGGCGGATATTTCCGTCGGCGCACTTGAAAAAGGCACGGCAAAATTGAGTGTGGAGAGAATTATCTCGGAAACAGAGAAAAAACTGGCAGATAAACTTTTATTCACCGGTAATGCGGCGGCATATGTTGCGATCGGCGCCGATTGTATGAATATGATGGAATACGACTGGATTTTACCATTAACAACATCAAAGATCGAATATAAAGTAAATCAGGGTATCGGGAATATTCAGAAAAATAACATTGTGAATCTGCGAAAGGATCTGTCTGATATTTTGTCATTAAAAAGCGGAAAAGATAATACTTTTTCAATCACGCCGGACAGCGATTCCGCTTCGGCAAATTTGGTACCGCTGCTCTTCAATTGCATGATTAAATCAGACGGCCTTATTTTTGCGGTGAACAATTTGAGTTATTTTGAAATAGACCATCCGTTAATGGCTGATTTGCCTCAGGAACCGGCAATCTGTGTCAATATTGCGCCTGGTTCAACCGTGCAAAGCTCCATCTTAATTAAAAATGTTTCTCCGTATGATTTGGATGTAAATTTATCGAATGTACTGCCGGACGGCTGGAATGTTGTGTTCAAAGGAACAATCAGCAAAATTCATGTGAATGCATTAAGTTCGATTAATCTGCCGTTTGAAATTAAGACATCAAAGAATACAGACAAAGAAGAATATAATATCCGTATTGGTCTTAATTATACAGAAAATGAAGAGTCCATGGTTATCAAGAAAATTAAAATAATCATGGCGCCCGCAGGTTTAACGCCCGTTAATGCCGGTGCGGCCCGAAATGAATTATACTGGTCGCCGCCGCAACGGTTCAACGGACAGCTCGTTGTATTTGCCGGTCCGGAAAAAGTATTGCGCTTCACCGCGAAAGCAGCTTATACGCCGTCTCAGCCTTTTACCTGGCAATTGACTGACAATATGCAGCAGCCTGTGGCATCAGGAGTTATTCCTAAAGAAAAACTTGGAGAATTTGTAACGGTCAATGTGCCGGAGGCCGGCCTTTACAATCTGCTTTACAGCAGTAACTTTTTCATGGTAAAAATAGAAAAACCGGCATTTTACGGTTATTGGTCCCAGGAATACAGGCCGCTGATTTTGTTCGGCGGTAAAACTAAATTGTATTTCTATGTTCCGGCAGATTCAAAGAAATTTGAAATATCAGGTATTAACGGAGGTCAGGATGAGCCGGCTAAAGTTACAATCATTGCGCCTGACGGCAAAATTGCTTTTGAACACGATGGTCAATGGCTGGAAAATAAATGGTACAATGTTCCAGTAGATAAAAATTATACCGGCAAAATATGGAGCATCAATATCAACGCGGTAGAGGATTTAAAATTTAAAATGCGCGGCGGTGTGGTGCCGTGTCTTTCACCTGATCCAGACGCGGTATTAATGAAACACTAAAGAGCAATATGGCAATCTCAAAACCATATTTCCCGATGCTGCTGGCCAATGGCGTTGACTCCATGCTGATTGACTGGAGCGGTTCAATCCGCGCCTGTGATAAAGGGCTCGAACACGTTGATCGCTGCTGGTTCAAGGCGGACCGCCGCAAGGGCGATGGCGATTCCGCCCTTTGCCCGCTGCTCTTCACCGGCTATATGTTGACGCTTGACGGCGAACAACACTTGATCCGGGATTTCGAACAGCGTTTCGATCCTTGTCGCGCCGTTCTGCATACCAGCGCCGAGGCCGCCGGGTTCAAGTTCAAAGTGACAACTTTTCTTACGGTCGATCATTTGCTGGTCGAGCATTTTGAATTTATTGCAGTTCCCGCGGGGGACGCTGCTGTCGAATTTGTCCTTTCCCGTCCCGAGGGAGACGAGCCGGAAGTTGAATATGAATTTGCCCGTGATGACTATAGCGGCATGACCGCCCGGTATGCATCCTCTGCCTGGAGCGGTATTGCCATGCTGTTGACTGATCCGCCGGCGACCGCCGGACAGATTGGCGCCGAGGGCGGTCGCCTGGCCTGGAGGGGTGGTCGCATCTCAGTACGCAATATTCGTCCGAAAATGCAGTTTACTCAATATCTGTTCGTCGGCGACACCCTTGATTATGACGAGCCTGCACGGGCTGCGGAGACTATCCGCAACAAGATAACCTCCATGAATTATGCCGGAATTCTCAGAGAGCACGCAACCGCCTGGAACTCTTATCAGCGCCGTTCCTCAATTCGCACCGGCAATCCGGATATCGACTATCTGTACACGGTCAGCAATTATCTGCTGAAAGCGCATCAGCATCCCGTTGACGGCTCCACGCCGACCGGCATGTATCCGTGGCTATGGCAGGGTAAAATTTTCTGGGACTCATTCTTCATGCACGAGGCTTTTCTGCGTAACAATAAAATGGCGGAAGCCGAAAAGCTAAGTCTGTTCAACTTGAAAATCCTGCCGCAGGCCCGCCGCAATGCCGAACTCTGGAAACAAAAATATGGACGCGGCGATGGCGCCCGTTACGGCTGGTGTACCGACCGTCAAGGCCGTTGCAATCATCTCCTCGAAATTGACGAATTCCACAATAACGCCGTTGTCGCTGTTGCCGCGTTCAACCAGTTCCGTTTTACCGGAGATCACGCACAATTGCAAACCCTCTTTCCGGTCATCAGGGATGCGGTGGATTTCATCGTTTCCTACGGCATTCGTGAGGATACTGACTCCGCCGTGATTGTCAATTGCGAAGGGGTGGACGAATCCACAAGGTGCAGACGCGGCAACGACACCTGGACCGCCGGGGCGACCATCAAAGCGTTAGGCTGCCTGATCGAGTCGGCGCAAATCCTCAATGTCGGGATATCCCCGCAGTATGAACGCATCCTGCGTAAAATGGAACTGGGACTGAAAGCAAATCATGATCCGGCCGGCCTGCTCCTTGCTGCTCAGGGCGCGAATTCATCAAGTTTCGGCTCCATGATCTTTCTGCTTAACCCGGAATACGAGTCCGCCCGGAGAACTATGACCGGATTGTGGCGGAACCGCGGGCGTTTCGTCGATGTCTGCCGTTGCGGATGTCCCCGTCAGGACGCTCGCAATGTTCCCTGGTTTCAGGCCTGGGCGGCGGCAATTTGGGCATCCTTGGGCGATCCCCGCAAAGCCTCCGCTTATTTGGATGCCTGTTGCAAAAACACCAATCGTCTGGGCGGACTTCCCGAGCAGGTGAGACCGGACGGCAGTTTGTATAAACACTGGATGGCGACGGCACACGCTTCTTTTCTGACCGCTCTGAGCCGGATGGCAGTCAATGTTTATGCCGATACTGTGCAGATAGGGGCGGGAATCCCGGACTCCTGGCCCGATTGCAGCGTCAGAAACTTGCGCGTTGAACAGGGACTGTCAATCTCGTACTCGCTGAAAAACAGCGTATTGAGACATCTGCGCATCGTTAATTCAGGATCAAAGGCATTGACCTTTAAATTAAGTTTCGGCAGAAATGTCAAACTTGAAGCATCGTTCAGGAAGCATTGTCCTAAAGACACATTGTTTCTGCTTCCTGGCAAATTTTTGCGCTATGACTTCTCCGAATAATAGATAAATTACCGCACGGCCTAATTCTGAAAGTAACTTTATTTTTTACTGTCGGACGGCTTCTGATTTTTTTCGAACCATTTCAGCAGTACCTTTTTGCGGTCGGTGTCCCGGGTGGATGGGGTGTTGTCATTCCAGACGTTGCTGTATTCGACGCTCCAGCCGGTCCATTCCCGGTATGCATGATAAGTCCAGTTCCAGTCGTGTTCTTCGAAAATCGAAATGCAGTCATCCAGGTATTGCGCGGCGCCGGGCGCCCAGCGGATGGCGGAGAATTCCCCGACGTAGATGCGCGCGCCGTATTTTTTCTGAAAGTCAATGACCGGCTGCAACACTTTGCGCAGAGTTTCACGGTTGTATTCGCTGCCGCTGATTAAACCGGGATAAGTGATTAATTTGCCTTTTGATGTTTCGCCCCAGTTATTGTTAACGCCCTGATGGGTGAATTCTCCGGGAACATACATGTGAACCTGGTAGATTACATCCTTCATGGGCAGCGGTCCGAGATATTTATAGGAGGCGGGGCTGTCCCATTCGTTTGATTCAATGATGACCGGGACGTCAGGGTCAATCTTCCGGATCGCGTTCGCCGCCATAATCTGAATCGTCAGATAGTCATATAAGGCCGGCATGCCCTGGACTGGCTCGTTGATCAGGTCGTAACCCCATACGGCTTCATGTCCCTTGAACTTCTTTGCAATGCGTTCCCATATTTCAATGAACTGCTGCGCGTATTTTTCTTCGTAGAGCATTGCCATACTGCGGTTTTCATAGCGTCCGCCCGGCGGTGAATGCAAGTCGATCACGACTTTGATCCCCAGCCGCCCGGCGTCCGCGAGCAGTTGGTCCAGTTCGGCGATTTTGCTGTCTATCCATTTGGAGTATTCAGCCTGGTCGCGGTCGGTTCCGGCTTTGCCCCAGGCGCGTACCAGTTGCCAGCGGATCAGGTTTGCCCCCCATTGGGCCAGGTCTTCCAAGTCACTCCTGCGGTATTGGGGCGGCGACATTACGCCGCGCAGACGGGGCATCCCGCTGACCCGTCCGGTGTATTCCGCTTTGAAATTTTCCGGCACGGGCGGCACCGGATAGAGCGACTGCAAATCAGCCGTCATGACTTTTAAATCTGAGAACTTTACGGTTCCGCTGCAATCCTGCAAGCCGAGCGACAGGGTTCCGCTTCGGGCGTCATTCGGCACCGGGAAGGAAAAGGAGTATTCCTTCCAGTCAAATGTTCCCCATACATTGTTAATATGCTGCCATGTTTCAAGTCCGCCGGTATGGAAATTAACCATGAACTTCACTCCGTTCCAGGACTGTTTGGGGACCGTAACCTGCCCGGCTTTGATCTTGCAGCTCAAAAATAAAATCTTGTTCCGGTATGGCGTCAGGTCGAATTTGCGGGTGGCGAAATTCTGTTTCCCGCCGCCGTCTTCCGGGCTGACGGTCATGCTGAGTATCGGGTTGCCATTAATTGTTTCAATGGTTGCGGACGAAGGTATATTCCAGTCTTTGAGCTGATCAGGTTTGAACTCGCATTGATATACGGTTGTTCCATGTACAGTAAGCAAAGACAGCATTCCAGCAATTATACCGGCGGCAAATTTCACAATATCAGCTCCTTGTTCAAGAGGTGAAGGATCATTAAAGTATACGTATCAATATAGACTTTTGACTGCCGAATACAAATCTTTTCGCGGTATGAAAATCTGCGGCATGGATTACTTTGCTTTGGTAGTTTCGAACTGTTCGATCAATTCGGCGATTTTGAGCCGCTCAGCCAGCAGGACTTCCGGAGTCGTGGAAAATACGGTCAGGCTGCTGACCACTTCCGGGTTCACGGTTAAAGCTGACTGCGCAGCTTTCAACCACGCATCAGGCATTTTTACCTTACCGGCTTCTGCCGACTGCACTGCGGCATTCAGCAGCAGCATATAGTGGTAATCTTCCAGACCGTCCCGCATGGCTTTCAGCCGCATGGATGGAATAGGGCCGTTTTCGCCGGGATAGACCAGTGTGCCGTCGCCGTTGTTATCCAGCCAGGATGCCCCCGCCCAGTCAGTCAGCGGCGCACCGCGCATGGGGTTTCTGCGCAGGGCATATTTCAGGCTGCCGTCCGGTTTCACCGTGATGTCCTGCCATAGAGCCATTGAGTAATATAAGAATCCGTCCGGCTTGCCTTTCCATGTCATGAAGCCCATCAGTTGTCGCCCGTCCAGGGGGGGGTATTCAATGTATAAATTGGCGTAAGGGCGATGCGGGCTGATGCAGACGTACCAGAAAACCTTGCGCCCGCGTTCTCTGGCCTGGGTGATGGACTCGCCCATGCGGTCATATTTTTCGGTGAGCGGTGTCCAGATATCCACGACTGAATCAAGTCCGGTGGCCGTGCCCAGGCTGAAATCGTAGGCAGTGGTGATAATCGGAATTCCCGGATAGCGCTGCCGGATTTCGCCCAGGATTTCCCTGATGGCCCGGAAACGGGCGTCCCCGGCTTCGTCGAACGCATAAATGACCGCCTTGTCCAGAATTCCGGCGGCGCGGTATTCGGGGATGGCTTTATCAAGTTTTTCAAGTATCTGTTTACGGCGCGCTTCAGGGAATTTGCCGTTCTCCAGCTCATTGTCGCGGCAGTTGACGTACATGATATTGAACATTTTGCCGCCGCGGTCAAGCCGGTATTTGACTGATTCCGCCGATGGCGGATTGGAATGATAGAGACTGTCCGGATTTATGCGGTGGCTCAGGTACAAGTCAACGCATTGCTGCTTGTAGGCCTTAACGGCTTCAGTACCGGCTGGAAAATTCTCCAGACGGGTTTCGCCGATTGAGACCGCCAGCGGATAAGGTTCGCCCTCGGGCAAATTGAAGTTGAACACCCTGACTTCCAATGGCAGTTTATGTTCCGTCAGACCGTCGGCTTTGACCACGACTTCGCCGTGATAAACCCCGGCGGCCTGCCGTTCGGGAATTTTGGCTTCCAGTAAATACCCCTGGTACAATTTGGCGGCAATATCTATCTTGTCTGCGTAATTCAGTACCGGGTCGGGCCAGTAGCCGGTACGTTTGACCGGATAAGCGCTCGGTTTGCCGCAAAGCACATAACCGACTGGAGTCACCATGAAATTCGCTTTAGCCAGTTTATCCCCGCGGGCATTGACCAGGTCTCCGGCGATTTCAACCTGTAATCCGGTCAGGTTCTGCCGGGCCTGCAACGCCAGTTGAATTCCTTCGGTTTCTCCGTGCGCGGCAGCGATCCGCCCGATGTTTTGCGGCGGCAGCGGAAACAGCGGATTCTCCCGCATGACCTGAGCCTGGGCGGGAACAAACCCCCAGCCGTATTCAGGGAAACAATTCTTGAGCATTACGGCTTCGGAGCGTGCGGTCAGCAGTGCCTCCTGCATTTTGCCGATCTTTTCAATGGCGGCAAATTCGGCGGCGGACGGGAATTTTAAATCCTGGTTCAATGCCTGGAGCAGTTGACGGCACTCGGTTAGCTGGTTGCGCGCCGCCGTTGCCGCCGCGCGCGGCAGCGAATCAAAATCAGCGGGATTCAGATACGTGTCCTGGCGGCGCAACACTGACAGGTCATCGGTGGCGTCAAGCATGCCTGCCCGGAGTTTTCCGAAAAAAAAAGTACTTTGTGCCGCGGGCATTTCCTGAAAGAAATGGATATCCAGCAGTTGCGGCTGCTGGATGTCCGCGAAGTAATAGCGCGGGATCGTAACCGTATTGCGTCCGGATTTAAGTATGACCGGGAAAAATTTCTGGATGACTTTGCCGTTGCCGGGAAAGCTGAGGCGTATCGAGAAGCTGCCGGGGGCGGGGGCAAAAGCGTCGAATTGCAGTTCCTTGACTCCGCGCAGATCGTTAAATACCAGTTGCTTTTCTTCAATTACGGCGGCCGGCCAGCGGTTGGGGCCGTCCTTATACGGCAAAAACGTCAATTTGCCGCAATAACCGCCCACGCCGTCAGGCCAGGCGGTTACGGCAAACTCAGTGCCGGGACGGACATTGAATTTGGCGGTATCGCCGGATTGTTCAAAATCGAATAAGGGAATCTGGCCGCCGCCTGCTGCTGACACGGGTGAACGCAGCGGCGGCATGACTTCAGCAGAAACGGCAATCGTTGTTACGGCGGCGGCATCCCCCAGTCGCAGATTGCCGAAACAAAAGTTGATTCCGGAAGATGGACATTCCGCGAAAAAATGTATTTCAGACAGACTGCCTTTAGCATCCTGAAAAACGGAGCGGGGAACCGCGACCTGTTGAAATCCTTTATTCAATTTGAATTGATGGTAAAGTTTTTGCGGTTTGTCCCTGCCGGTAAAAACCAGAAGCAGGGAAAGTGTTGCCGGAGCAGGCGCATAAGCATCAAAGACAAGTGCTCCGGCTTTACTCAAATCTTTATTGCGCAGTGATTCCGCCGGTAAAATAACGCCGGGCCACTGGTCGCCGCCGGGACGGTAGGCCGGCAATGTAACCTGAGCACAAAAGCCGGGATGATTTTCAGGCCAGGAACAGACGGTCATTTGGGTCCCCGGCTTGGATTGTACCTTGATGGCGTCAAGTGTCGAGGCAAACTTTAAAATGTTTTTGCCGTCGTCCTTTTCCGGCAGCACTATGCGCAGATTGCGTAAATATACCACTGTATCGGTTTTCGGATCCTCCTGAAAGAAATGCATATCCTCCAGTTTGTGCACCGGGGCCTGGTTCAGGACGGAGCCGGGAACGACCATCTGGTTCAGACCTTTCTTCAACTTCAAATCCTGATAAAGCGTAACCGTTTTGCCGGAACCGGTGAAGGTCAGGCGTAACTTTAACACGGTATCCTGCGGTGCATAGGCTTCAAAACAGATCGCTTCCGCGTCGTTCAAATCACTGCGTTGCAGCGCGGCGGCGGGAAACACCACCGCCGGCCAGTGTGTACCGCTGCCGTCATAGCGGCGGATGGTGATTTTTCCCCAGTTGCCATCTGCGGCTTCCGGCGGTGCGGCAAGCTCGCAGGTCGCGCCAGCAGTCTGCAACTTTTTCAAATCCGTTGTCGGAGAAAAATCATAGATGGCTTCTTCGGCAGCAGCCGCGCAGAAAACACCAAGTATACACCCGGCAGATAACGTCAGTAAAAATTTATTCATAAAGAAGGTTCTTTCTTAAAAGCTGGTTGTGCCTCTGTCCAAATTGATGCCGACCATCATGGCCGCATTATTGTCCGGGGATTTGTCCTGACGGTAAAGCTGTTCGAATTTTTTGGAACCCACATGACCATCCATATAAACCAGATTGGTCTTGCCTTTAGATGGTGAAAGCGGCGGTATCAGGCTGGCGCTGGGAAGTGCCGGTCGCGCATCTTCTCCGCCGTGCCGGAATGCGAAGAAATAAACATTGTATGCAGACCATCCATCAATCACTTTATTGTCGCCGCACAGCAGAGCCTGCGAAGCCTGTGTGATGGAGGAGGTTTTGCGGTACATGTATTGATGGGAAACTGACGCCCCGGTCCGCCAGTCGTTGAAAGTACCCTGATTGGGTCTGGCGGCAGTCAGAAAATTGTTGACTGCCACATGCAGGTAGGCGTACTGTTTGTCTGAGGCAAGGCCAAACGGCACCTGTTCGCTTGGACATGCGAAAGTCCCTTTGGTAAATTTCGGCGCCATCCATCCATAATAAGTGACGCCGCAATTCGCTCCCTGCCGGGTGCCGTCGTTTTTAACGCCGGAAAGGAAGTTCCAGAACATGTCGTCAGCCCACTTTCCGGTAAATGACGGCACGATCCAGTCCTGATTGTCCTGCGAATAAATCGCCTGCGCAGTACCGATGGTTTTAAAATTGTTGGCGCAGCTTGACGAACGGGCCAAATCCCGGGCTTTGGCGAGGGCCGGCAGCAGCATGGAAGCCAAAATCGCGATGATGGCGATCACAACCAGCAATTCAATGAGCGTGAAAAAACTTCTTGTCTGTTTCATTTTTTGATCCTCCTTACCCTTTGTTGTTTATTATGGATAGTCCTGTTTTTTGTCCATTAACGCGGAAAAACTTTCTATTTGCTTCATTCTCTGAAACTATCTGCTTTTGTTGTTTATTAATAGATAATGCTGATTCCTGCAAATTACGTTTGGGCGAAGCGGTTGATTGTCCGAGATGCAGTGACAGCGGCACGTACACCGTCTGTTCGACATTTTCGCCGCTCATGACCCGGTGCAGCAGTTGCCAGGTTTCATCAGCCATGATTTCAGTGGAATTGACGATGGTAGTCGGTTCCGGACGCAGTTTGTCGATGCCGTAATTTTCAAAGCCGATGATCGAAATATCCGCGCCTATCCGGAGCTTGCGGCGGTTGAAATACTGGTAAACCGCCGCCATCATGACATCGGGTACCGCGATTGCGGTCGGCGGTTCGGAGATACTGAACATTCCGTCAAGGCGGCGGCATAATTCTTTTTCGTCGTAGGAAAGATTGATTACCCATTCCGGACGGACCCGGCATCCGCGTTCCGCCATCATCCGGTAATAAGCTTCGCGTCTGCGCTGAAATATCGGCGGATGAATCTCTTCTTCAGGGATATCCGCTGAAATATAGCCGATGCGGCGGTGTCCAATGGCGAAAAGATGTTCCATTTGCATCGGAACCATTTCCGGGGAGTCTTCCAGTACCGCGCCGTTCAGCGGTTGTGCATTCGGAAACAATACTACCCGGCGGACACAGGCATTGTCAAATATCTTGATAATAACATCATTGTGCGGTTTGATAAGGACGGCATTGTGAATTTTATATTTTTCGATCAACTCCGCGTAATGCTCCACCGGTTCATTCAGTTTTACCCGGTGTGTCCGGCCGCTGCATCCGCATTGAGTGAATTTATGCAAAAGCTTCTGGGCCAGATTAGACAGAAATTCGCCCGGGCGCAAATAACCGATTTCCGAGCAGGCGATAATGTCTATAATGGTGGAATTAACAGAATTCTCCAGTTTATCTGTCCGGAAAATCCCCTGCCGCGCCCGGCGTTCCAGCCAGCCGTCATTTTCCAGTTCAGAGATCGCCCGCTCAGTCACAACCCTGCCGCAGCCAGTCTGCTGCATCATGGTCCGCAGCGGCGGCAGCGCTTCTCCGCTGCGCAAGGCCATAATCTGCTGCCGGATGGCTCCGGAAACACGTCTGCGCTTTGCATCTCTGATTCCTTTAATCATATCTGCCCCGTAAACATTGCTGTGTTGCTTGTGTGTTGGTTGTTGTGTAGATTATAACTTTAATTCGCGAAAAAAGCAATACTTGATTCATAATAAACTTTAAAAAAATCAAATTAAATTTTATGCGATGACGTGTGAGAAAATAAAAAACTCTATCTGGGCGGCCAGTTCTTGCCGCCGAATTTGCCGGATCTGCCGGGTTCCAATATCGTTGCGGTCAGATACATGTTCATCACTTGACTGATATCTTTGCTTTTGAAGAAGTCGTGGCCGAAGATATTACTGTATTCCCTGCTTTTGCCGGAGAGAATCCCGCCGATATTAACTCTGGCTCCGTCCTGGACAGTAACCCTGGTTGACAGGCTTTCGACTTTCACCGACTGCCGTTTGCCTTTGCCTGCAAGATAGCTGATTTCCGGATATACTTCCACTTCGATCAGGCCGTTGTCGAGCTGTCTGGGCAGCACCATCAGCGAGGTGCCTACCGCGGTCCATGGCGGATCATCCGGCGTGCCGTCAGTTTTAACGATAATATTGCCGTTGGCTGTGATGATCGCCGGATTCATTTGCTGGTTGCGGAACCAGGTTGGATCGACCATCGTCACACCCGACCACAGCGAGGCGGCGCAGCCGCTTTTAGTCACAATGAACTGTCTGGAATTATTGGATTCATAGGCTCTGCTGCTGCTGAGATCTATTTTCTGCGCCGGCGGTTGATTCAACGTAATCTTTTTGCCGTTTTGATATATCACGACCGGCTGCCGGCTGACTCCAAAATTGCTGCTGCCGGTTTGTGTGCCGCCGGTTTTGTCAAGATCAATCCGGATATTGACGGCTTCCCGGTCATTGTCGCGGATAAAAGCTTCAATTTTATTGACAATATATTCAGTATCATAAACCAGCACGGAATTGCGTTTATCCTCATTTACCAGTCTGCCGTCTTTGGATAACCACGGCGAACAAACGGTTTCAACAGTTTTAAATTCCAGCGTGGTGAGCGGAATCAGCTTGTAGATTTTCTTTTCCTCAACATCTCCCCGGATAATCACCCGTTTCGGCCGGGGCGGAGCTTCGCCGGCGGTTTCCTGGGCGGTTAAATCCAGAAAATGGACGAAAATCGCGATGAACAGCATATAATGCAATGAATTCATTTTTTTTATGCTCCTGTTCAACATGTGCTGTAATATCCGGCTTGTATTTAATATATAGACGTTTATTAATATAGCAAAGCATTACGAAACAAGGACGGACAAATGAAAAGAACCAGAATTATTGCCACGGTCGGGCCGACTTGCGCCGATTATAAGATTTTGAAATCGCTCATCAGCGCCGGCGTCAATGTGTGCCGCTTGAATTTCTCTTTCGGCGATCATGAATATCATCGCAGGAACATCGAACAGATCCGGCAGATCAGCCGCGAACTCCGGAGAAGCGTGGCGATCATGCTGGACTTGCAGGGACCGAAAATACGGCTCGGAAAATTGAACGCTCCGGTGACGCTGCACAAAGGCGGCAAGGTGGTGCTGTCCGGAAATGCAGTCCATAAAGAGGAATTTTATCTGCCGACTACCTACCGCAATATTGCCGCCGACACTCAATCCGGCAAGACTATCCTGCTGGCGGACGGACGGATTATTCTTACCGTGGAGTCCGTGAACCAGGCACGCCGTGAAGTGCACTGCCGGGTGGCTGCCGGCGGCACCGTGCTTACCGGCAAAGGCATCAATCTGCCTTATACCAGAATATCCATGCCCGCGCTGACGCCGAAGGATGTCCAGGATGCGCTGTTCGGGATAGAGCAGGGGGTGGACTTCATGGCGCTTTCCTTCGTGCGTTCCGCCAAAGATGTCGTCAAATTGAAAAATCTGATAAAAAGCAATAATGCCGATATTCCGGTCATCGCCAAGCTGGAAAAACCGGAGGCGCTGGATAATCTGGAAGAAATCCTGGATGTGGTTGACGGCGTCATGGTGGCGCGCGGCGACCTGGCCGATGAAATCTCTTTTGAACATGTGCCGACTGCGCAGAAACATATTATCCGCCGGGCCAATGAGCGCGGCAGACTGTCCATTGTGGCTACGGAAATGCTCAGTTCGATGACGGAAAATCCGCTGCCCAGCCGGGCGGAAGTCAGCGATGTCGCCAACGCCGTGCTTGACGGCACTGATATGATTATGCTGTCGAATGAAACCGCTTCCGGCAAATACCCGCTGAAGGCCGTTCAGGCGATGAGCAAGATCGCGCTTGAAGCCGAAAAAATGATTAACGGCAATAATTATTGCGGCAACTGGAGCAAGTCTGACCAGCAGCTTGAAGTTCCGCAGGCATTGTGCCTGGCCGCGTCTTTTCTTTCTCATGAACTGAATGAACATGCCATGCTCGTGCTGACATCCAGTGGCGGGACCGCCAGAATTCTGGCCAAATGCCGTCCTGACAGTGTGATTTATGCCGCCACCTGCTGCGAAAAAATCTACCGCCGGATGGCGGCTTATCACAACGTTTATCCGCTGCTGCTGAATAATCCCGAATCCCCCGCCGGAAAGCAGGCCGCAATTTCGCTGGAGTCGCTGAAGCAGAAATTGCTGGAGGAAAAACTGGCCGGACGCGGCGACCGGCTGATTCTGCTGGCAGGGGCGACCGGCACCAACAATAAATGGAGCCTGAATGGCATTCAAACCATCACGGTATGAAGATGCTCAGGCGGAATCTCTGATACAGAGTTGCGGTTTGATGATTGCCGATTGCGGATTTCTGCCGCTTTTTAAGCGTTTCATAATCAGCTCCAGCGCTTTCCCGGCGCAGTTGGCGGCCATCTGGTCGAAAGTTGTCAACGGGACTCTGCAATATTCTGCAAGTTCGATATTGTCGGCTCCGGTGACCAGGATGTCATCCGGCACTCTAAGTCCGGCGGCCAGCAGACCTTTGATAAGTCCGATTGCCAGCCGGTCATTGCCGCAGATTACTGCGTCCGGCCGTTTGCGGATTACCTGTGCGGCGACTCTTTCTCCGTCCTCCACGTACATGCCGCCGGGGATTACTTGCTTATTGCCGCCGGATACCGCGTCGCAGAATGCCTTTTGGCGGCGTTCACAGCAGTCGCCGCGGCAGACGGAAATGAAGGCAAAACTCTTTGCTCCGCGCGCTTTGCAGTGACTGATCATCTGCTGTATGCCGTATGCGTCATCGCAGGAGACGGACAGATGATTTTTATAGCGGTTGGTCAGCAGGACAAAAGGCAGTTCCTTCGCGGCAAGTTCATCAACCCATGTCGCGTTATCGGCCACCCCCCAGATCATCAGCGCATCTATTTCTTTTCTCCGGAAAAGACGGAGATATTCCTTGCCGGACACAAATTCGCTGTTCATTGCCAGCGGCAGCATCCTGTAGCCCAGACCGGGCAGGCTGGCATAAACTGTGCTCATTACCCGTGCCAGATTATCGTCTTCAAGTTTTTCCCCGGCAGGAGTCATAAACCCGACGGTGCCGGATTTGTTTGAGAAAAAACGGCTGGCGTGGATGCTGGGTTCGTAATCCTGCTCCCGGCAGACCTCCAGTATTTTATCCCTGGTTTCCGCGCTGATCTGAATGCTGCTGTTTTTCCCGGCAAGCACCCGGGATACGGTTGACGGCGAACAGCCTGCCAGTTCCGCGATATTCCTGATATTCATCGATTGAGTCCTGAGTTGGTGATTTTTTCAAAACATTAAAATCTACACGATTAGTGTTGACAAGTCAAATGTTGCCGGTTATAATATACTGCAACAGTTGCGGTATACTGTTGCTTATGTGAAAATATTCCTTAAAAATACAGGAGATTGAATAATGGACAAAGTTGAATTTCGCAAAAAGGTAATCGGCTGCTGGCTGGGCAAAGCCGTCGGCGGCACTCTTGGACAACCCTACGAAGGCACTCAAGGTCCGCTTAACCTCTCTTTTTATGACCCTGTTCCGACAGATATGATTCCGAATGACGATCTTGATCTTCAGGTGCTCTGGGCCTGCGTCATGGATAAAATGGACAAGCCGCGCGTTGACCGCCAGGTTTTTGCCGATGCCTGGCTGGCGCATGTGAATTTCCCCTGGGATGAATACGGGCTGGCAATCCGGAATATCCGCAACGGAATCAGGCCGCCGTATTCCGGCAGTTATGACAACTTTTTTGTCAACGGTCTTGGCGCGGCAATCCGCAGCGAACTCTGGGCCTGCCTTGCGCCGGGCAATCCGCAACTGGCGGCGGCTTACGCTTACGAAGACGCCTGTGTTGATCATGACGGCGAGGGGATGTATGCGGAAATGTTTTTTGCCGCGCTGGAAAGCCAGGCGTTTGTCGAAAGTTCAATTCCCGAATTGATTAAAGCCGGACTCGGCGTAATTCCGGAGAACAGCCGGTTGCGCCAGGTGATTCAGGACACCTGCGACTGGTGGCGGCATCTGAAAAACTGGACTGCCGTCCGTGAAAGAATACTTGCCGTTTACGGCAGCGATAATTTTACCGACGTGATCATGAATATTCCATTTACCATATTGGGACTGCTGGCCGGAAAAGGCGATTTCAGCCAGACTATCTGCATTGCTGCAAACTGCGGACAGGACGTTGACTGCACTGCCGCCAGCGCCGGCGCCATCCTGGGCATTATCAATCCGGAATCTATCGGCGAGGCATGGCTGCGCCCGATTGGCCGGAAACTTATCCTGAATGCGGGGATTGTCGGAATCAATCCGCCGCCAACACTTGACGGTTTCACTGATATGATTATCGCGCTGAAAGACCGTCTCCCGGTTTTTGCCAAAGAAGCGTCCGTGCGGGAACCGGACTGGAACAAGCATAAAATCCATGCCGAAATGAAGCTTTTTAAAGGCTGGATGGCAATGGACGAGAACAAATCCAATCCGGTATTTACCGGGCAGGGCGAGCCCGTGGAATTCCCCGGACATATCTGCCGCCTGCCGGCATCGAAAGTCCCGCCGGATTCGATTATGCTGATCCGCTATAAATTTGAGCTGGACACCAGACGCACGGTCAGGGTCATGTGCAATTCCAGCTCAAACCTTCGCGCCTGGGTTGACGGCCTCTATGCTTTCGGCCGTGAGTGCGGACGGATGCTTCCATCATTCCACCGCCTCCCGATCAACCAGTACAAAGATATGGAACTGTCCGCCGGAACCCATGAATTAGTTATCGGTATTCATCCCAATAAAAATGAACGGGAAATGCTATGGGTGGTCGGGATCGGCGACAGAACTGACTTCCAATGGATACCCCGCGCATTCTTGAAGTGAATGAATTAAAGTGTTAATCCAGTCTTTTCTCGATTGAGAAGCAGACTTAAATTTCCATTCCGGACTTGTCCGGGATAAAAGCAGGGGAACTTCAATATGAAAGAATGGGTAAAAGAGAAGCTTTCTATTGTTGATGGCCTGTATCCGGCTGACAGGATTGACGCCAGCAAAAAACGCTGGCAGTGGATATGGAACGGAGTCGGGAAAATTGACCGGAGGCCATTTGTTTATTCGCCGGCAACTGTAAACTATTATGACGACAATCATACTCCGGAGGAAAGGCTAAGAGTGCTTCTCGACGAGTTCATAGCGCGAGGAAGGATGAACGATGACTTCATCCCTTCGTTTTTTCCCGGCTGCAAGCAGTCCACCATTCCAAATATGTTCGGCGCAAAAGAAGTTGTCCACGGCAAAGATTACACGGTGGACAGGTTAATTGAGAAGATCGGGGATATTGACAAACTGCCCGCTGCTTCCATCCGCAAGGGAAGTGTCGCTGATTCGTGGCTGGAGATGCAGAAATTCTTAGTGTATGAAACCGAAGGCAGGATTCCGGTCCATGTGACGGACATGCAGGGACCGGCGGATGTTTGCGGACAACTGCTTGGCTATGAAGAGTTTTTTCTGAGTCCTTACACTCATCCGGAACTTTTTCATAGACTCATGGATGCTGTTACGGGCGCTTTCATCATGTTCTGGCAAAAACAAAAGGATTTATTGGGCGGGCTTTTTGTCGGCACCCATCTGTTCGGCTGGGACTGGGTTCCTGAAAATTGCGGAGCATCGCTTTCCGCGGACAGCCTTGTCATGATTTCTCCGGACTACTATGATGAATTCTATAAACCGTATCTCGTCAGAATAGGCGAGGAATTCGGCGGACTTTCCGTTCACTCCTGCGGTGATTTTTCGGGTGTCATGAAAAATCTCTGCAAGACGCCTTTTCTCAAAGCTGTCAACGCCGGACAGATGACTGTGCCGGATATGCTGAAGGCGGGAATGAGCAATGAATTTGTGATAATTGCCAGAGCTGAGCCTGGCGATATGCCGGCGCTGGCGAAATTGGCACGGGAGAATAATTTGAAATTAGATTTGTCAATAGCGATATGGCCTTCGGATGATCCATTGGCAATGAGTTCAAAAGAGTGGGAAGTTTTGAAAACGATCGAGAATCAGATTATAGACCTGATGAGATTTTGAGACATGAAGAAGTTCAATTATATTCAGGGTATGCGGTCAAACAAGTTTAACTTCTAAGAATGGAGAATAAATCATGCAGAAATTAATTGATGAAATTAAAAAGACCAGCGGCGCCAGGCAAACTCTGAGTGATATTCAATTGCGCGCCATTGCCGCAAATTTTATATGCCCGCTGGACGAAACGATTTTGGGTGGTTAACCTGTTTTTGCCGGATAATTGATAAATTTATTGGAGGTTTAGCTGTGAAACAAAAGTTTTTCCCGTTAATTGCTGTGTTCATATTGTGCGTATCGTCCCTTTTCGCGCAGAAGCCAGTGGAAATGGCCCGCATCAACGTTGACGGAACCGCGGATGGCATCACCATTACAGACGCCGCTGTATGTGAAGGCGGCAGGCTGGAGCCATGCTCCTGGGGACCGGAGGAGAAACGCAGACAGATAATGACGTTTATACTTCCATCCTCCGCCGCAAACTGGAAAAGTTCATGGCTGCGGTTCACGCCTGACAAAGACGGCCAGGTGAATGTGTCGCTTCTCGGTCCGTATGTGCTGGAGAATAAAAAGCCTCTAAGGATTGACGTACTGTTCGATAACATCACTATTGAAGGAAGTTCACTGCGGAATGGCGATTTTGAGTCGGTCGCGAAACCCGGCGGCGGGCCGCAGGCGTGGGTGCTCGGCAAAACCCCGGATGGTGACTACCCGCGGTATCTTGCCGGCAATCGGAAACGCGGAGTCAATGGAACGGCAGCGGTCATGGTCTGGACCGGCGGCATGGCTTATCAGCTCATTACCGTTAAAAAGGACGTGCCGGTCACCATTACGGCGATGACGAGAATGGCCAATGCTGATGATGTGGCCGCGGCGATGACGGACAGCGCGTTCGTGGAGACAGAGAATGATAAGAAATATAAGAATCTGCCCGCGCATTTCGTCGATCTCACCTCCGTGGCCAACATGGGGTTCTCCGATGAGAAAGCCGGGGACGGCATCGGCGGCTGGTCGGATCAGGGGCCGGATAATGATTTTCGCACCTTTGATTGTCATCAGACCGATTTTGGCGGCATGGAGTTCAAAATAGCCGATCCCGCCATGAACGGCGGCCGCGCGGTCATCACCTTCTTCAACGGAATGTTTACCGCGAAAATCGAAACCGCAGCGAAACCGACGGCCAGGTTCTTATATCTGCTGCATACAACCACCTATAATTCAGAAAAAAAAGGTTCACGCATCGGCACGGTCAAAATCACGCTTGCCGACGGAAAGACCGTTGTTCGCGAAGTGCTCGCGGGTGTCGATGTTATGGACTGGTGGAATCCGGGTTATCTGGATAATGCCTCAGTGGTGGTCAAAAAAGTCAACCCGAATTCCACCGTCGGGATTTATCTTTCAAAATTCGACATCAGCGATATTCCGGCGGAGGTTTCCGCCATCGAATTCCAGTCATCAGGAAAGGCGGTCTGGATAATTGCCGGAGCGACACTTTCATCGCGCAATATGCCGCTGCCGACGCCACCCAGGATCGTGTACAAGGCAGACGCGCAGTGGAAGCCGATTGACATGTCGAATGTGCAGATTGTCGCAGGCAGCGCGCTTGATTTCAGCAGTATGTCAGGGGCCGGTCCGGCGGGCCGGTACGGCCGGGCGGTCAGCAACGATAAAGGGCAGGTAGTTTTTGAAAAACAGCCGGATAAAGCAGTGCATTTCCTTGCTTTCAATCAGGTACCGTCCTGGCTGATGAATTATCCGGAAATGATGCTCGCCGGGGCGAATGATAAACAGACCCAAAGCAATATCGAGCAATGGGCGGCGCTCATCAAGCGGCAGGGCTACTCGATGGTACGTTTTCAGAATATCGATCAGTTTCTGATGGGCAGATCGAAAGCGCTGGCGGAGTTTGACCCGGTTGCGATGGACCGGTTCGACTATATTATTGCCAGCCTGAAACGCAACGGCATCTACACTTTTATCGACATCATGTCATACTACGGATTTGAAAATGGCGGACTCCCGTGGGATGTGTCTGAACAGCGCCGCTGGAAAGAAAGAATATTTTTCGATCAGGCAGTGCGGGAGATGTGGAAAGCCGGCATGATTAAAATCATGAAGCATGTGAACCCGTACACCGGCATGGCGCTTGCCGAAGACCCTGCGCTGGTGGGCGTCACATTCTTCAATGAGCAGGATATTCCAGTTGAAACAAAACTATTTAAAGACGATCCATCCATCACGCCGGAAATGACGAAACGCTGGCAGCAGTTCCTGCAAAAGAAATATGGAACAATTGCCGCATTGGAAAAGGCGTGGAATACGGATAAAAAGCGTCTGCCTCAGGTGCTTTCATTCGATCAGGCGCCGTTTCTTGAACAGGAACAGCGCTGGGAGCTCGGGCCGCGCGGCAACGATGCCGGGACCTTTCTGATTGAACTGCAGACGGAAATGCTGGGATGGTATGAAAAAGCGATCCGTGAAACCGGGTTTAAAGGTTTCACCACGCAATACGATGTGATGGGTTATTTCCGCAGCCATGCTTTGCGCAACCTGAACCAGGCTGTCGCCATGCATTCTTATGGCAATCACCCCAGTAAATATTCCGACCCCGGTTCGGTGATGCCCCAGGACAGCATTATGACGTCCTATGCGCGCTATTTCCGGACTAACTCGGATGCCCGCTATCTCAACCGTCCGCTGTTCAACCTGGAATACGCCTGCGTGTTCTGGGGGAAATACCGCCATGAAGAAGGGCTGCTCTTTCCGGCTTATGCCGCGCTGCAGCAGTTCAGCGCCATCACCCTGGCGCATCAGCCGGTCATCATGCGCACCGCCCAGCCGATGCTCAGTTTCTATCACGGGCGCGACCCCGTCGCGCGGGCGGGACAGGTGCTTGCCGCCATGCTCTATCAGCGCGGCGATGTGGCGCCTTCCCCTCATACAACCGCGATGGTGATCAACGACCGCTACATCTTCAGCAACGGCAACATGAACCGCACCATGAACAGCGAGCAGAGCAAGATTGCCCTCCTGTCCGGTTTCGGTCTCAAATATGAAGGCGCTATACCGAAGGGGTTGCCGCCTTACCGCAAAGCGGATATGGTCGTGTTGCCGGCGGACGGTGGCGGAACTGTGGATGTTTCGCAGTGGGCTGCGTCAGTGGTTGAAAGCGGCAGCGGCAAGGCGATAGATCCCGTAATCGCCAGAATGAAATCACTCGGTATCCTGTCGGCGGATAATATTTCCAGCGGCACCGATGGAATACTTCAGAGCGATACACGCGAGATCACCCTGTATGCCAGGCAGAGACGTCTGACGGTTATCACTCCCAGAACGGAAGGGGTTGCTCTGATGGCTGGAGAAAAAGCAGCGCTAAAGAATATGACAGTGGAGAATTCCACGATAGCGGCTACTGTGGCCCTTGCGTCTCTTGACGGCGCGATACTGCCGGAGAGCAGGCGGATGCTGCTGATTTATTCCACCGACGCGGTCAATACCGGCCTGGAGACATCAGGAGACCGTACAACCCTGTTCAATATCGGCAGGCTGCCGATTCTGGTGGAAACTGGAAAACTCGTGCTTGCCATTACGACAAAGGCTCCTGCTTCGAAAAAAATATGGGCGCTAGGCCTGGACGGGAGCAGAAAAGAGGAAGTTATTCCGTTGAGTTCCGAAAATGGAAAAATGCTGATATCGATTGATACGGCGGCGCTGAAAAATGGTCCGGCATTCTTCTTCGAGATCGCTGATAAGTAAAAAAAAAGACGTATTTCCTGGAATATCAATTGCCGCATCCGGCAATCAAAAGTTTATATTTGCGCGAAGCCTTTACAATGATCGTTTAAGAAAAATGGCAATGAAAAAGGCTGAACGCAAATTTATTTTAAGGGGGATACGGCCCGATGCTCAATTACGGCACAGTTCCGTAATTTACACGGGGAGGGCAGATCATCTGACCGGCATTTTTCATGCTTGATATGTCGCTCCGCTGAAGCTGTATTATGAATTTTCGGTTTCCATGACTTCTCGCTTCAGCAGTTTCCGTCAGAACAGTTTGAACTCGCGGTACCGGCCTTCAGCGGCGGGGATCTGGCCTGACGCCAGATACAATTTGTTATTCCTGTAATCAAAAATCACGCTGTAGATATTGCAGCTCAGCATCACGCTTTTATGCCGCAGGATAGTCTTCAAATCCTCGACTTTGTCCGGATTGACTTTTCTGGCGGTATCGTCCAGGATGCATCTTGCCTGCATTTTGACGCCGTACCATAGACTGTTATCCGCGGTCAGAATTCCGTCATTGGCATTCCGGCGCTTAATGTCGGTTTTGCCGTCCCGCTCAAAAATAGCCGCCTGTCCGGTTTTGGCATCGCTCAGGCCGATGCAGAACGGCATGCCCTGCGGCATCGTCATGATTTCTTTTCTCGCTTCTTCAAAGGTGGCGCATTTTTCCGCGATCTCCCGCATTTTTATGAAAACCGGCATTTCGCATTTGTCGCGGGCAAAACCCACCTGGTTAAAACTCAAGGCAATGCCTTTCTCATTGATTATATCCAGCGCCCCGATCATGCCGGGAAATCCGATGTGGACGGTTGACAAGCGGTCTTTGCCGCCCTCTGTCCGGAAAATTGTGATCAGGTAATTGCCGATCCCGCCCAGATTGTCCCAGTCGAGATTGTGCGCATGGAGCAGCATGGTTTCATCAAAAACAATCAGCATCCGGCAGCCGGCGCTGCTGATCCCGATGTCCAGAAAAGTATTTCCCAGCATGAGCGCATCCGCATCAGTGCCGGAAGCTTCCGCCACAGCCTTGATTTCCTGCGTCCAGCGCGGATTAATCTTGGCAAAGATCTGCCTGGCTTTCGCGCAATAATCATTCAGCCGGTCTTTATTATTACCGCAGATGATTAGTTTGATGTATATTTTCTCCAGCAGTTTAAGCGAATATTTAAACGAGCTTCCGTGAACTTCCCCCATTTCTTCAGGAGTTCCTGACAGCTTTATAACCGTCGGGGAGGGGGCAGGCAGCAGCGACGTCACGCCGCGCTGGAAAGTCTCGCGTCCATGTGGAATGACGCAGATGATTGCCAGTATCAGAATTATAGTCAAATATATTATCATCCGGCGCTTGCTGCCGAAAGTCTTATTGAACCATGTTTTCGGCTCTGTCGTCATTGTATTTTCTTTTACATGTTCTTCTGAATTTCCGTCTTCCATTCTCGCTCCTGTTTTCATTATGCTGAAATATGCCCTTGATAAATGAAAATACAAATCCCCCCGGGAGCGCCGGTCGCCTGACCGGCATTTTATCACAATATTCAAGCATGGAAAACACAGAGATATACTTTGATATCTTGTCTATTGATTTTTAATACTTTCCGAAGTATATAATCATTTTTGGCTTTTCTTTTTGTAGACTATGAGTTAATTTTAAATAGCTTAAGTTCGTTTTATTTCGCAAAGGTTACTATTTTACTTTGGATAGATTAATAAAATACTATTAACGAAGAAGTTAAGCGGCAGGGAAATACACAATGATCCAACTTTACAGTGGATGTGGTTCTACCGAGGTTCAGCTAGCAGGGAAGCCAATATTGACCCCAAATTGGGCGGATAATCGACGCGTGGCTTGTCAACTTCTTCGCGCCATGGAGAAGGATGATGCCGCGCAATTGTTAGAATCAATTTCTTTTGACTTGTATGAAGGAACCAATTCTTTTGGTGATGAGTTTTTCTTGCTATATTTAAATGCTGCTGTTAACCAATATGTTGAACTCGCCAACCAAAAAGAAAATCCTCAAACTCGAGCGGTTTTTCGGCAAATAGCTGAAACTCTTTCTGAAATTGGAACATATATCCGTTTTATTGTTGTTGAACTCGATGCTAAATCTTCCATTCCTATAGCAAGTCCTTCGCTTGCAATTACATCAGATGTTGTCGAAAGAGCTCTGGCGGACTGCGAACAACTAATCCATAGTCGCGGCGCGACTAGTGGAGTTGACCGGGTTCATACAGCATTTCATGGATATCTTCGTGCCGTATGTACTAAAAACCGCATAGACTTACCGGATAGTGCAGGGATTACCCAACTGTTTAAGGCCATCCGTAAACAGCATCCGAGTTTTATTATACATGGATCCCAAGCCCATGATATAGACAGAATAACTTCTTCTCTGGCAACGATTATTGATTCATTGAATCCACTTCGCAATCAAGCAACTCTTGCGCATCCCAATGATGTAGTTTTAGAAGAAGCTGAAGCTATGCTGGTTATAAATACTGTGCGAACGATGCTTAATTACTTCAATGCGAAAATGGGATAGATTTATGGTTATGAAGAAATGATGATGGATAAAACATATAAAGAACATCAAGTTTTTACAAATTTAGCAGAATATGCTGATTTCTACAAAAGTCTTTCAACACTTGTGTTTAGTTTTGCTACTCAAGGAACAAAATCTTTGGTTAACATCGATTCCTATGTATATTCATCTATGCAAGGTACTCTTGAATCAATAAACGATATTTTGATTAAAGGGCGCATTGGCGATTCATATGCATTATTACGTAAATATTATGATTCCGTAGTAATCAATGTTTATTCCAATTTGTATCTTAAAGACGCCCGTAGTCGTCTTGAGGAAAAACTTACCCGCCTTGATACGCTTACCCTTGAAGATTTTGTTGTTAAAAAGATTGATAATTGGCTAAACGGAAAAGAACAACTTCCAGAATATCGTGTTATGTCAAGCTACATTAGAAAATCACAAAAGCTGTTAGAACTAAATGATTTGTTATATAAAGATGATATATATAAAAAAATAAGAAACCGTTGTAATGATTATACTCACTATAATTTCTTTTATAATGTTCTTTTTAATGACAATGGAATTTATTTAAAAAGCAGATTGAAAGTCTTAAATATATTTCTTAAAGATTTAGAGAACATTTTTATATTGCATTTTTCATGTATTTTCTATCTGAATGAGCATTATATGATGTCAAGCGATTATTTGGATTGCTTAGAGTGTGGGGTAACGCCAGAAGAAGACCATCAATATTTAGTTGCACCATTTATTCAAGAAATATTTGATACTGTTATTAAAAAAAATAGAATGGATTTAGCAGAGAAAATTTTGAAAAATACATCAATGAAACTTGAATAAAATCTGCCTTTTATTTTTCGAAAGCCCGGACTTCGCAATCAGGGACAAATTGCGCCAGGATGCCGGTGACGGTTTTCAGTTGTTCAGGACTGACTTCAATCATTATGCGCTTCCAGTTGTCGCAGCAGAGCTTCGGCGTCAGCGGCAAATTCCGTGGCGGCCTTGAATACCTCATCCGCGGTTTTCGCATTATAGGTGTGGCTGGTCATATTGCGGGCACGGTGATGATCCATCCATTTCTGGACGTCGTCTATCAATTTATTTTCGGCGGCATAGCGGAATAGTTCCTGCCGCGTAATGCCGTCAACATAAGTTGAACCGATATTATGTTCCAGCCAGCGTTTCATGAATTTCCAGCAAAGCTCATAAGTAAATTCAAAATTCAGTATGGTTCCGGCTTTCAAACCGTTTTGCACGACCGCATCAAAGGAACTCATTAATTTGCGGTCTTGAACCCGCGTTATAATTTCGTCAAGCGACGCGGTCGCTTTCTTCAAACTGTCAAGTTCCAGTACCATGATGCATTTTCTTTATTTTTCGTAGTTATCCTTGCAGACAACCCCGTATATTTTCATCCCTGAATTTCTCCATTTAAGAATGTACTGCTGACTATTTAAGGTTCAATCCTTTATTAGCAGCATTTTTCCGTCTTTATGTAATATTTGTTGTCATTGAAGATTTTTGCCGTAGAATAATGAGTTTGAAAATTCATTATTCAGCGTTATTTGAACTTGTCTTCGCGGTTTCAGTTGACAAATTTACTATATGTATAAAGACAAATGCGGAAGTTGAAAGCAAGAAAAGCGAGAAAAGTTGAAAGTTGGGAGCCAGGAAAAACATGAGGCAAATCTATGGAACAAAGAAAAACATCATGATGCAGGAGTGTCCGGAATATGCAGGGCGGGTGTCCAGAATGTGCAAAATAGAACAGGCGAGAAAATGTTATCAGTTAATGAAAATCTTAACCGGTTGTCGAAAAGGCGGTCTGGAATGCTCCTGATTTTTGAAAAAGCTTGTGCTCGACATCTCTCCAAAGTCTCCGGAATGTTGGACAATCAGCAAGTACCTCCTGCTCAACAGGTGTCCAAAATGACCAAAATGTCAAAACGCACAAAATTGTTATCAGTCAATGAGAATCTAAACTAGGCGTCAAAAACATTGTTTGAAATCTTATCAGACATTGAAAAGCTTGTGCTCGACATCACTCCAAAGTCTCCGGAATGTTGGACAATCAGCAAGTACCTCCTGCTCAACAGGTGTCCAAAATGACCAAAATGTCAAAACGCACAAAATTGTTATCAGTCAATGAGAATCTAAACCTG
>Ga0172379_10002348_pt1 | contig 33801 bp, 27 predicted proteins | sample GrowelOW334metaG_FD_119756 | JGI IMG/M metagenome (GOLD analysis project Ga0172379, IMG submission 119756) | Groundwater microbial communities from an aquifer near a municipal landfill in Southern Ontario, Canada - Groundwater well OW334 metaG | ecosystem: Environmental > Aquatic > Deep... | reverse complement strand
CTTTGATTTTTTTTAATTCTCAGATATAATAAGGAAGTGAAAAATAACGCCGTTAAAACTTTATTTTTAGTTGTTGCCCTGGTTTTAAACTTAGGTTTTTTTGATTTTACTCCCGCTTATGCCGCCTCGCAGCTGATCCGAGCCAAAGATTTTAAAACGGTTTATTATTTAGACAGCCAAAATATCCGCCATTCTTTCCCCAATGAGCTTACCTATCAAAGCTGGTATGGCAATGATTTTTCGCATATTGTTACGGTAGCGGATAACACTTTAGCCGGTTTTCCGCTGGGAAAAAATATCACGATTCGGCCGGGAACTTATTTAGTCAAAGTTCAGACTTCGCCAAAAGTCTATAGTCTTGAACAGGGCGGAGTTTTGCGCGAAATTGAAAATGAAGATATTGCCAAGGCAATTTACGGCCAAAATTGGAACAAAAAAATTGTTGATATTCCCGATGTCTTTTTTGAAAATTATCAAATTGGTCTGCCGATTGTTCACGACTATACCATCCCCGACAATATTTTATTTCAGGATAAAAGCACCAAAAAATATTATTACAAAACTAATGATTTACTGCGCGAGTTTAAGTCCGTTCAAGACGTGCTAGCTAATAATTTACGGCTCTCAGACGCAATTGTCTCTAGCCGCAGTTTCGCGGTTCGAACCCGGCCGATTGTCGGGCAGGATAAAAATATTTTTAATCCGGCCGCCAAGCCAATTACGCCTAGACGGGATTGCGAAAATAAAAAATTAAAAGCCGCCATGATTTTTTTACCCGACGGAAAATACACGGCCGCCGAACTGCAGAATTTGGAGTTGATCAAAAATCAAATCAGCAGCCGCTTTTTTATGGCGACTAATGGCTTAGCCGAAGTTGATGTCAGCTACCCGGCTAATATTATGTTTGATGACGGTAATTTTTTGATTAAAAATAATGACGGTACGGCTGAAGTTAAAAACGAAATGATTAATAGTTTTTACGACAATAACGAAGATACTTTCGATTTTATTTTTGTCTGGACTAATTTTAAAACCCCGGCGGAAACGACTAACGAAATCGCCCATTTTATTCCGGTGACTAACAAAGTCGAGGGAATTGGGAAACCGATTTTTGACCGGTCGAGTGTTTACGGTTCGGTCGGCAAGCTTAAAGGCATAATTATGATGGGTAACATCAATAAATATGACCCGCAAACCAGCCAAGGTTTAAACCAAGTATTAAACGTTGCCATGCATGAAATTTTGCATAACTGGGCGGCGTATATCAGTTTCAGTGATGCCAGCGGCAACTTGAGCAAGAATTTATTGCGGCCGGATGATTTTCAGCATTGGAATATTTACAACGGTTTTATTTCGCCCTTGGGCGGTTCGGGCTGGTTTGATAACGGCAATGGCAGTTTTACTTCCGGTTTGACGAAATTGGCCGATACTAATTTGCGATCATATAGCAAATTGGATTTATATTTGATGGGATTAATTCCGGCGCAACTGATGGATTCAGTGATGTATTTAGTTCCCAAAAAAGAAAATGAAACCGGCAACGAAATTTTAGCCCAGCCGGAGTATGTTACCATTAACCAAATTATCAAAGCCAACGGCAAAGTGCAGTGCGGTTTGGATTAATTTTAAGTTGGTAAGTCAATAAGTTTTAAGTTTAAAAGTTGGCAGGATAAGATCCGGTCTTTTTGTTTTCAGGTAAAGAAAAAAAGTCCCGAAGGACTTGGTGCTCTTAGTGGTGTCCATATAGGTACCCTTTAAGCTCGGGTATCCCGGAAAGTTCCTGGTAATCCCGCCATTGGGTTTCCGGACTTTCTGTAAAATAGAACTGGACTACAAAGTGGCCGTAGTCTAACTGAATAATCCGTGAAAGGTTGTCGGCGCTTCTCCAGATTTCAGTATTAGGCTTAGTCCGGTTTGAAACCAAAACCATTTTGTCCGCCTCGTCATAAAGAACGTTTTCGCTCCGGTGTTGCCTAAGGATAACGATTATCACGGCAACCGGGAGCAGCAGGTTGAGAATTAATGCAGTGATAAGCATTTGACTTCTCCTCTCATTTCTTTGGCCGCCACTTAATTAAGACAGCGGCTTGCTTGGCATTCTGTTCGGTAATGTAGGCCAAGACGTTGTCTCGGCCGATGATGGTTTGCAGGTAGCGCCAGGTTTTGACGCCATCAGCTAAGTTTAAGATTTCAATCCTAAACTCGTCTTTCACTTGGCCAGACACGACGCGCATTGACCCGGAACGAAACTCAACCGAAAATTGCATTTCCTTAATGCTCAAAACTAAGAGTTTAAGGGCTAAAACCAAAAAGAATAAAAAGAGCATCAATAGTATATTCATCAGGCTTTCCTCCGTATGTTTTCGTTAAGTTAATTTAACCACCGAAACATTTTTAAGTCAATTAATTTTTTGATTTTGATTGACCCCGCCCTAAATCCGCGAATATCTTTAAATTTAAATTAGCATTTATTTAGCCGCGGAAACCGCCTTACGGCCAGTGCTAATGGATTTTGGTTTTAAATCATTGATTTAGAGCGGGGCGAGAAGAGTAAAAGTAAGGTTACATTAGTTTAATATTTATTTTTTATAAGCAGGTTTGTGTGGTTTTTTGGTTGACAAAATGGTTTAGCTGTGCTATACTAACAATAGAAGGTAGGAGATTGCTACCTTTTTTAGATTGCCAAAACAAAAACCAAAATGAAAAAGATTAAAGCTAGAAATTTAACGGGATTTTTTGTCGTCTTTGTGATTTTGGCGGCTTTTTTTATTTTAAAATCCAGTTTAGCTTTAGCGGCTGATAGCCTGGATTCGGATGCCGACGGTTTAGCCGATGCCGATGAACTTAATATTTATCATACCGATCCCAACAATGCCGATACTGACGGTGATGGTTATTCTGATTACGAAGAAGTTTATAACGGCTACTCGCCGCGCGACAAAGATAAACTAAAACTTTCCCGCTTAGACAGCGATAGCGACGGGGCACCGGACAGCTGGGAAATAAGATTGGGTTTAGACTTATTAAATCCGGATTCCGACGGTGATAGCTACGCGGACGGCGTAGAAATTACTAATGGCTATGATCCCAATTCCAGCCAGCCGCAAAAGCTAGCCAAAGAAATTAAAGTTGATTTAAAAACCCAAACTTTAAGTTATTATTTTAACGACACGGAATTGGAAAAATTTTTAATTTCTTCCGGCATCAAATCAATGCCGACGCCAACGGGCCAGTTTACGATTTTGGATAAAGTGCCGGTTAAAAATTACGGCGGGCCGGGCTTTAATTTTTATCTGCCTAATACTAAGTGGAATTTGCATTTTACGACCGGGAAATACAGATACTATATTCACGGCGCTTATTGGCATCATAATTTCGGCCATCCGATGAGCCATGGCTGCGTTAATGTCGCTTATGGCAATATGGAGCGGCTGTATAATTTTGCCCAAGTCGGGACTAAAGTAGAGATTAATTAGATTCAATACTTCTTTATTTTCGGGGTTTTTTGTGATAAACTAGGGATATGGATTTATTTGGCTCAGCCAAAAATAAAGCGGAAGCGGAGAAAAAGGCCACGGCCGAAATTATTGAGGCGATTAAAAAGGCCTTGCCGAAAAAAGTCAGCTCAAAGCTGATTGCCATTGATTATCCGCCGCAAAATAATTTGGGAGATTATACCGTCCCTTGTTTTCTGCTGGCGAAAAAATTAAAACAGCCGCCAGTTGAGCTGGCCGAATTTTTAGCCAAAAATATTGAGCCGGCCGGACTAATCAGCCGAATTGAAGCTAAGGGACCGTACCTTAATTTTTTTACGAATCAAAAAGTTTTTACGGAGCTGGTTTTGAAAGAAATTTTTAAAAAGAAATCGCGTTTTGGCAAAAATATAAGCGGCAAAGGCAAAAGAGTCATGGTGGAATATTTTTCGCCCAATACCAATAAGCCTTTGACCATCGGCCACGTCAGAAATATTTGCCTCGGCCAAAGTTTGGTTAATTTGATGAAGCTTTGCGGCTACAAAGTAATCCAATCGACTTTATATAATGACCGCGGCATTGCCATTGCCAAAACCATTGTCGGCTATCAAAAATGGGGCAATGGCCAGACGCCAAAAGAGGCCGGGCTAAAACCCGATCACTTCGTCGGCAGTTTCTACGTGAAGTTTTGCCAGCAGGCCAAAATCGAACCGGAATTGGAAAAGGAAGCCAAAAAAGTTTTACAGGAATGGGAAAAAGGCAGCAAAGAAATAAAAGTCGTCTGGCAGAAATTAATGACTTGGGTTTTGGATGGTTTTAAAGAAACCCTGGCTGATTTAAAAATTGGAAAATTCGACGAAGAATATTACGAAAGTGAGCATTACCAATCCGGCAAAGAGGCCGTGGAAAAAGGTTTGAAAAAGGGCGTTTTTGTCAAAGATTCCGAAGGCGTAATTCTAGCACCACTGCAAAAATACGGCTTGCCGGATAAAATCGTGCTCCGACCCGACGATACCAGCCTGTACGTCACCCAGGATTTGTATCTAGCTTATTTAAAAGAGAAATATCAACTTGATCAATCAATTTATGTGGTCGGTTCGGAACAGGATTTATATTTCAAGCAGCTTTTCAAAATTTTGGAATTACTCGGTTTTTTGAAAGCGCCGAATTATCACCATCTTTCTTACGGTATGATCCGGCTGCCGGACGGCAAAATCAAGTCCCGGGAAGGGTTAATCAAAGGAACTGGCGCGGATGATTTATTGGCGGAGTTAAATAATTTGGCCGAAACCGAAATTAAAAAGCGGTTTCCTGATTTAGTCGAAGCCGAAATTGAGAAGCGAGCCGGCCAGATTTCTTTGGCGGCTTTGAAATTTTATATTTTAGCGGTTAGTCCGGCTACGACCATGGTTTTCGACCCAGCGCAGTCAATCGCTTTTGCCGGCCGAACCGGGCCTTATTTGCAATATGTCGCCGCCCGGATTAACAGCATTTTTGCCAAAGGCAAGGAAAAGCCGTCAATTAAAATTGATTTCGCGAAATTGGATAATGAATTGGAATTTGCTATCGTCAAATTGCTTTCTCGTTTTCCCGGCATCGTTTCCGCCGCAGTCAAAAATTTTGATCCTTCAATTTTAGCCAATTATCTTTTTGATTTAGCCAAAGCTTTCAGTCTGTTTTATGAAAAGTTGCCGGTGTTAAACGCGGATAAGGAAGTTAAAGCCGCCCGTTTGCTTTTGATTTATGATGTCAAAACAATTTTGGCTATTGGTTTGGAACTTTTGGGCATTGAAGTTTTGGAAAAAATGCGACGACCGGCTGGCGCTGGCGGATTTAAACTTTAAATTATTGATTTAGAGCGGGGCGGGACGAAAAGTAGATAAATTTTATCTAAATTAATATGTTAAAACCTAAAACCAAGATACTAATTGTTGAAGATGACCCCACCCCAAGCCCGAAAAGGTATTGGTTAAAAGATTAATTTTTTATCGCGGAACCGGCTCCGCCTTGCTGTTCAGCAGCTATCTGGCATTTTACGAAAGGCTTGAGGCGGGGCGAGAAGAGGAGTAGATAAATTTTATCTGGATTAATATGAGTAAAAATAAAACCAAAATATTAATTGTTGAAGATGAGGAAGCCTTGCTTGATTTGTATGCCATTAAGTTAGAACAGTCTGGCTATGATGTGATTAAAGCCGGCAACGGCGAAGCCGGTAAATCGTTAGCCGCGCTTGAATTGCCAAACCTGATTTTACTTGATATACTAATGCCGAAAGTCGATGGCTATGAAATGTTAAAGGAGCTGAAAAGTAATCCCAAGACGAAAAAAATTCCGGTGATAATTTTTTCCAATCTCTCCCAAAAAGATGAAGTGGAAAAAGGCTTAAGGCTTGGAGCCAAAGACTACATCATTAAAACCAGCATCACCCCGACGGAATTAATTACTAAAGTTAAAGAATATTTAAAAAGTTAACTAGCTAGCAAATCTAAATTGCCGGCTTAAAAACTAAACTTATGGCTAAACCAATAGTAAACCAAGAGACTTGTATTGGCTACGGCACCTGCGAATCAATTTGTCCGGCCGTTTTCAAAATTGACGGCGGCGGCAAAGCTCAGGTTCAAGAGGCTGACTACGAAGCCAATAAAGAGCCAATCAATGAAGCTTTAAATGCTTGCCCGGTGAGCGCGATTTCCTGGGGCGAATAATTGTAAAAACAAAAAACACCGAAATTAACTCTCGGTGTTTTTTGTTTTGGTTGACTAAAGCCTTATTTTTAGGTAGAATAATTTTATTATCTCCGCACCTTTTAAGCTTATGTTTTATGTTTATATTTTAAAAAGTCAAAAGGATAATAAGCTGTATATTGGTTTTACTAATGATTTAAAAAATAGATTGATAAGGCATAATGGTAGAAAGGTGCGGTCAACAAAGGGCAGATTACCATTAAAGTTAATTTATTACGAAGCATATCAGTCTATGGAAGATGCAAAAAATCGAGAAAAACAAATTAAATATTTTGGTAAAGTGTATTCGCAACTTAAACGGCGAATTGAGAAATCTTTAAAAGCTTAAAAGGTGCGGGGTTATGGACTCAAAATTCAGCCAAAATGAAAAGGAAATTTTGAAATTTTGGCAAGATAATTTAATATTTGAAAAGTCTTTGAAGCAAGGTAGCCCGAAAGGCGATTATGTTTTTTATGACGGCCCGCCGTTTGCCACCGGCACGCCGCACTATGGCCACGTCGTCGCTTCAATTATGAAAGACGTCGTGCCGCGGTTTTGGACGATGCAAGGTTATCGCGTCGCCCGGCGCTGGGGCTGGGATTGCCACGGCCTGCCCGTGGAAAATCTGATTGAAAAAGAAATCGGCGTTGCCACCAAAAAAGACATTGAAGAAAAAATCGGCGTCTGCGGCTTTAACCAAGCCTGCCAGCTGAGCGTTTTGCGCTATGCCGATGTTTGGAAAAAATTTATTCCCCGGATCGGCCGCTGGGTTGATATGGAAAATGATTACAAAACCATGGATCCGGCTTATATGGAATCAATCTGGTGGATTTTCAAAAGTTTGTTTGATAAGAGCTTGATTTATGAAGGCTATAAATCAATGCATATATGTCCGCGCTGCGATACCACGCTTTCTAACTTTGAAGTTACCCAGAATTATAAAGATATTACTGACTTATCGGCTATCGCCAAATTTGAATTAGTCGATGAACCCGGGACGTTTGTTTTGGCTTGGACGACCACGCCCTGGACTTTGCCGGGCAATGTGGCGCTGGCGGTAGGCAAAAATATCGAATATGTTAAAATCAAAGTCGGCAGCATTAATTATATTTTAGCCCGGACTAATTTGGAAAAGATTTTTGGCGATATTAAATACGAGACAGCAGCAAAGGTTAAAACCGGCGATTTAGCCGGTAAGAGATATCGGCCTTTATTTGATTATTTTTTAAAAAAAGATTTGGCTAATAAAGAAAATCTTTATACGATTCAGACGGCTGATTTTGTTACCACCGAAGACGGCACGGGCGTCGTCCATATTGCGCCGGGTTTCGGCGAGGATGACATGAATTTAGGCAAAGCCAAAAATTTGCCGACGATTTTACACGTAACGCCTCAAGGAAAATTTACCGGCGAAGTCAAAGATTTTGCCGGGGAACTGGTTAAACCTAAAGAAAATCCTCAAGCCACTGACCGTAAAATTGTTGACTTTTTAACCAAGAAAAATTTGATTTTCAAAGAGGAACAATTTACTCATAGCTACCCGCATTGCTGGCGCTGTGATACGCCGCTTTTAAACTATGCCACCACTTCCTGGTTTGTCAAAGTTACCGCGATTAAAAAAGATTTAATCAAAAATAATAAAAAGGTTAACTGGACGCCGGCTCATCTGAAATTCGGCCGCTTCGGCAAGTGGCTGGAAAATGCCGAAGACTGGGCGATTTCCCGCCAGCGCTATTGGGGCGCGCCGCTGCCGGTTTGGCGCTGCGGCTGCGGTGAAATTAAAGTCATCGGGTCAATTCAAGAGCTCGAGAAATTGAGCGGCACAAAAGTAACGGATTTGCACAAGCAGATTGTTGATGAGGTTGATTTTAAATGCGAAAAATGCGGCGGACAAATGAAAAGAATTCCCGAAGTTTTGGATTGCTGGTTTGAATCCGGCTCCATGCCTTATGCCCAAGTCCATTATCCGTTTGAAAATAAAAGCTGGTTTGAAAAGAATTTCCCGGCCGAATTTATTGCCGAAGGCGTTGACCAGACCCGCGGCTGGTTTTATACCCTAATGGTTTTGTCAACGGCGCTATTTGGTAAACCGGCGTTTAAAAACGTGATTGTTAATGGCATTGTTTTGGCCGCCGACGGCCAGAAAATGGCAAAGCGGCTTAAAAATTATCCCGACCCGGATAAGATTATTGATCAATACGGCGCCGATGCCTTGCGGTATTACATGCTGACTTCGCCGGTGATGGAAGCGGAAAGTTTGAATTTTGCCGAAAGCGGCGTCAAGGAAGCTTTGCAGAAAAATATCATGCTAATTGGCAATGTTTTAAGTTTTTATCTGATGTATAAAGGCCAGGCCGTGAAAGCCGCGCCGAAATCAAAAAATATTTTAGACCTTTGGATTTTGGCTAAATTAAACCAGCTGAATTCAGAAGTGACGAAACAGATGAAAAATTATGATTTAGTCAAAGCCGCCCGGCCGTTAAGCGATTTTATCAACGAACTGTCAACCTGGTATTTGCGCCGGTCGCGCGACCGGTTTAAGGCCGGCGACAAACTTGGCGTCAAAACTTTAGGCTTTGTCTTGCAAGAATTTGCCAAAATTGCCGCGCCGTTTATTCCCTTCACTGCCGAACAAATTTATCAGCAAATCGGCGGACTCGAAGAATCGGTTCATTTGGAAAGCTGGCCGAAAGCCAAAAAAGCATTAATCAACGAAGGCTTAATTAATAAAATGGATTCAGTCCGGCAAATTGTAGAAAAAGGTTTAGCCAGCCGAGCCGCCGCCGGTATCAAAGTCCGGCAACCGCTGGCGAGTTACATGACGGCTTTGGTTAAAGAATTGGATGGGCAGTTAATTGATTTAATCAAGGATGAATTGAATGTCAAGGAATTAAAATTCGGCACTGATGATAAGCTAGATCTTGAAATTTCTCAAGAATTAAAGCTTGAAGGCCAAGCCCGAGAATTGATCCGCCAAATTAACCAGCTGCGCAAGGAAGCCGGATTGACAATTACTGATACGGTGGTAATATATCAGGACGGTTTGGCTGACATTTTTGCTAAATTTGGCCCGGAAATAAAGAAATCAACGCTGGCCGAAAAAATTGAAAAAGGCAGTGTTGAAGGGATGAAAGACATTGAAGGCGGGAAAATCGGGATTAAAAAAGTTTAATATTTATTTTGTCATTGCGAGGAGGTCGCTTTAGGCCTGCCTACCGGCCCGCTACGCCGAAGCGTTGGCGAGGCGAGCAGGCAGGCGACTGACGAAGCAATCTCTGAGATTGCTTCGTCCCGATTTCATCGGAACTCGCAATGACACGGGATAAAACTATGAACATCCAACAAATTTATGAACTGGGTATTAAACTCGGTATCGCTAATGACTTGCGCGGAGAAACCGCGGTCAGAAAAATTTTAGCCAAAACGAAAGCTAGGTACGAAAAATTAAATTCCGAAGACAAAAAAGAATTTGATGCCGAGAGAATGGTCAATCCGTATTCCGATACTCGGGTTTTATTTGATACCAAAAAGGAAATCAAAAAAGTTATGGTCGGAATTGATATCCAGTCGGCCGAAATTTTGATGGCCAAAGAATTGGGTGTTGATTTGGTTATCGCCCACCATCCGCTCGGTTCGGCTTTGGCCGACTTGGGCGATGTGATGCATTTGCAAGCGGATGTTTTGGCAATGTACGGCGTGCCGATTAATATCGCCGAATCTTTGACGAAAGAAAGAATTTCGGAAGTTGCTAGGGGAGTTTCCGCTTCCAACCACTATCGAACCGTTGACGCGGCCAGGCTTTTTAACATGGGTTTAATTTGCGTTCATACGCCTTGTGATAATTTAGCGGCGACTTTTCTGGATAATTTAATCAAGAAAGCCAAGCCGGAAACGGTCGGTGAAATCATCAAGCTTTTGAAAACCGTGCCGGAATATCAGGAAGCCATTCGCCGCAAGACCGGCCCGTCAATTTTTGTCGGGTCCGCCGAGGCTTCAGCCGGCCGGATTGTGGTAACCGAAATTACCGGCGGCACGGAAGGCGCCGTCGGTATTTACGAAAAAATGGCTAACGCCGGCATCGGCACGATTATCGGCATGCACATGGATGAAGAGCGCAAAAAAGAAGCGGCCAAATACCACGTCAATGTTGTTGTCGCCGGCCATATTTCTTCCGATTCGCTCGGCGTCAATCATTTCTTAGACGAATTGGAAAAACGCGGCATTGAAATTATTCCCTGCTCCGGCTTGATTAGAATAAACCGGCTCAAAAAAGCCAAGGCCAAAAAGAAAAAATAACTTCAGCTTCAATAATTACAAAAAACTCCCCGATGGACGGGGAGTTTTTTGTAAAAAAGAAAGAGGCCACGGGCGTTGTGTAAAACAACGGGTGGCCCTGATTTGTTGGCTGTTCAGGTGGCCGGCGAGTATGCCCAAACGTCGTGTTGAAGCTGGGCGATTTTGTCGCCGATCATTTTGACGGCGAGCTCGAAGTTGCCGCCAAACTGATTTTGAATCCGCTGCCAGAGCTTTTCGCCGGTGGTTGGCGCCTGAGGGTTGTCGCAGAGCGTGGCGACGACGCCGTCGCAGGTGTCTTCAATGGTAGTACCGGTCAGCACATTTCTCAACTGTAAAAGCCAGTCGTAAAGAGGGCTGCAACCGTCGGCCAATCTGGGAAAGGTTCGAATTAACATGTTAAAATTCCTCTTCTATTGTTTCATCCGCCTGGAAAACTCAGCAAAGTATTGCTGAATCAAGACAATGGGTCTTGATGTTACATTGTAGCCATTTTTGGCTAGTTTTGTCAAAGGTTAAAAATAGCGGATTTGATAAAACGTTTTAATTTGTCATTCCGCACTTGTCTATTGATAGATTAACTTGATGCGGAATCTAGGGGCTTTGTTACTAGACTCTGACTGCCGGTATGATAAACGGCAAATTATCTAAGATAAAAAATAGTTTTTGGATTTGATGATATAAAAAAAATCACCCGGATAACTTGGTAAGAAATCGGGTGAAAAGATTATTCCTCCTCTAGGCGGACGTTACCAACGCTTTGTTCGGTATGTACGCAGGAAATAGTTCTTGCCAGCATATCATACAAACTAACCTCGGCAAACCAAGGGTGAATGGCGGCAAAGTCGTCTGGGATGTTAAAACTGTCGGTGAAAACCGCTTTTAGTAATATGCCTTCAGTAAAGAGCCGATCCAATTGTGCCAGGCTGTTGCCGCAAAAGTCGGCATGAGTGGCTGCGATGATGACTTTATTTGCTCCTTTAGCCATGTGAGCCTTGGTCGTTTCGACGATACTTGAGCCGGATCTGACCATATCATCAATAACTACCACGGTCTTGCCAGCAACTGTCTCTTGGATAATGATTTCCCTTGTCTGGCCGGTTCCGTAGTCTTTGACTTTGGTTGGTGTTACTGGCGTCAACCCGTAGTGGTTAGCCAGATGTTTAATGCGGGTGCTGCCGCCAGCATCAACACCAGAGATGACAAAGTTATCTCTTTGGCTTAGCAGTCCGAATTGCTTTTCCAAAAAATCAACTAGCAGTCCTGAAGCATATAAGTGATCAAAGGTACATTGCCGCCGATTGAAAAAGGCTCCAATAGCATCGTTATGAACATCAACGGCAACGACATGGGTAGCTCCGGAGACAGTTAGGAAATCCGCCGCCAGTTTGGCTGTAACCGGTTCTCTTCTTCGGGCTTTGTCCTGGCAAGCATAACTGTACCAGGGAATGACTGCTGTTCTTTGGCCGGCGCTGCATTCCGTTAAGGCAGCCAAAGCCGAACAAAGTTCGAAGAAAGTATCCTGCCGACTATGCGGATAATTTGGGTCGGCTACTTGCATGACAAAAGTGTCGGCGCCGCGAACGCTATTGTCATCACCGGTAGGTAGAAGGGTTTTGACTTCACCATCGGCAAAGTATCTAACTTCAATTGGCATCAATTGCCAGTCTTTGTCCAAAGTGGCAATAGTCTTTCTGGCCAGGGCTTCAGCTCCCGGCAAGTAAAGTAAAACTGGTCTTCCTCTTCCTCTTGGCATAGCTTAACCCTCCTTCATGGTTATGGTTTATGACCCAGTGTTTGATTACGGCTTACGTCCGGGTTTCATTTTACCGTTTTTTGCTATTTTTTGTCAAAGTTAAAAAAAACTCCTTTCTGACTTTGGGTCAGTAAGGAGTTGGTAATTAGTGGCTGGCTTAGATAGCTGCCGCGGCTCTTTTGAGCGCGTTTTTGACTCGCTTCCATTGGTCAGAAACCGCTGCTGTCTGAGCCTTAACCAGTTCCGGCAAAACAGTCTCCCGGCAAACCGGCTGGGTAAAACCGGTCTCGTCAATGGCTTGACACTCAGCAATTAGAAGGTTGATTCTTTCGCGGTAAAGTCCACCGGCAACCCTGTCCAATCGAATATCGAGACTCAGCTGAGCAATGAGCTCCTCAATTTCGAAGCTCAATACCCGGAGTTTCATCGCTTCTAGGATCCGGTTGATCAGCTCCAATGCTTGATCGAATGCGCCTTTGGTGGCGAAAACTTTTGCCTCGTTCAGATCTGCCTGGCAGTACTTCGCCCATTTCGTAAAGGGCTGGACGTGCTGAAGCCGGATTAGCAAGCAGACTTGCCGGTCGAGCGCGGTGACAATGCCAGCTACCTGTTTTCTGGTAGTTTTGTTTTTGGTAAACGCCTCGTGGCGTTTCATCGCTTGTAAACTGGTTTGAATTTCCCGCGTGACTGTCTGAAACTGGTCTTGTAGCATCCGGATCGCAGACAGCCGAGCCGCATAATGTGGCATCCAGCCAGCTAGGTGTTTCAGTTCGTCGGTGAGCCGAGCGTTAATGGTTGTCAACCGGGCTGACAGCACGCCGACATTGAGCCGGCCCAATGAATCACGTAGCAGCAGGAAAAAGTGAAGCTGATGGCTGCCTTTGACTAGAGGCCAGCGGATTTTGCCGGCTAAAAAGTCAGCCAGCTCGGTAAATTGTGGCGTCAACTGCTCTAACTCTTTTGCTACGTTACCTTTTAGTATCCGGATTTCAGCGCCTTTTCGCTGGCAGAATTTCTGGAGTTCTTCCAGAGTCGGAATTGTAGTTTGTTCCGCCGTGACTAGCGAGTGCAAAAGCGCCCGCCGCAGGTCGTAGATGCCGACGGTGTAGCGGCGCCAGTGTCTTTGCTGAACGCGCAGCGGTTCAGCCGCTTGGTCGGCGTTGACTTCCCACCAGGTTGTATAGACTCGACCTTCAGAGTCGACCACCACTAAGTCATGCCCTTCAATTGAGACGATGACTTTTACTGTCACTTGTTTCCCCCGGTAAGTTATTTGTATTTGGTCATCCACTCTAGTTTTCAAGGTTCAGTGTCCTCCTCTACCTTGTATTTTCTCCCGTTAGTTTAATTCAAACCTTCAAAATAGTATAGGATTAAACTGGTGGCTTTGTCAATTGGCGAAATCGGTTAATTCGTAGATGCGATAAATTCTAGGGCCGCTTTTTTGTTCGGCGATTATTTGGAAGTGATAATTGAATTTTTTGAAAAGATTTTCGATCAATTTAAAATCGGCAAAGTTGGCCCAGGAAAGATAAATCCGGCCGCCAGGCTCAAGATAGTTTTTAGCTTTTTTAAAAAAATAAATTAAAGTTTTGTGGTTCAAATCAAAGACTGATTTTTCAACGATGTCCAAAGCGTGATAATCGGTGTACGGCGGGTTGATGGTAATGACATCAAATTTGCGATGCCGTTTCGGAAATAAATTAGTTTTGAGCGGTATAATTTTATTTTTTAAGTTATTGATTTTGGCATTTTCTAAAATGTTAATAATCGCCGCTGGGTTAATGTCGGTTGCCGTTACTTTGGCTGCCAGGCGAGCGGCAAAAATCGCCACCACGCCGCAGCCGGAGCAGGCGTCCAAGACCACTTCGCCATTCTTAATTTTAATTGACTGAGCCAGTAACCGGCTGTCGGTTTTTGGTGGAAAGACTTTGGGTAAAATGACTAGCTTAATCCGGTTAATTTTAAGCAATCGTGGCTTTGTTTCTTTTTTAATCGCCGCCATCAATTGCTTTTGATTTAATAAGGTTTTTTGATAGACAGTTTTATTCATATTGTTATCTTACCCTATTTCTTTGAATAAAAAAAATCCCCGGACAGTCAGCATCGCGACTGGGCCGGGGAAAAAGAGGGCGAAGCAGGTCGAGGCCTCGCCCAAACCATTACTTATATGGTCTTTACATGAGAGGGTGATCAGCTGCAAACGCCAACAAGATGGCAACATCAAGCAACACATTAATAGTGAACCATGTGGCGATCCGTTCAACTATTAATGGGCGAACCAGATCAGTCCACTGGGACTTTACCCAAAATTCGTCTCGGCCAGTGGCGTCTGCCCCATTCTTCAGTTCTTTTCTAATGGAATCTATTTGTATAACATAGCGATTCCATGATTCGGTTGCTGATAGACCAGCTACAATTATCAGCAGAGCAATAAGGGTTGCAATACTCATGGTAGTTTACCTCCAGTTGGCCAAGTCTGATTTGACAATTAAGGAACATGGTTAAGAACCATTCTTAACGCGTAATTATATGAAAATTTGGCTAAAATGTCAATATATTTCGTCAGTATTGACGAATTAGTTTAGATATGCTACAATTAATTTGTCAAATAAGCAAAAAAATTAAGCAAAAATGACTAAAGTTTTTTCGTCATTTTAAATAATATCAAATAATTTAGTCTTTTTCGTCATTCCGCACTTGCCTATTAAAAGACAGAGTTGATGCGGAATCCAGGGTTAATCCATATAAACCCTAGATTCCCGCTTCCGCGGGAATGACAAACCAATATATAACATATGAACTTCAACCAACTTTTGAATCAATTGGGCTTCTCGCAAAATGAAACTAAAGTTTATTTAGCCAGTTTAGAAACCGGCCTCAGTTCAGCCCAAAACATTGCTGAAAAGGCCAGCCTGCAGCGCACGACCACTTATTCGGTTTTAGGTGCTTTAGTTAAGCGTGGTGTTGTTGCTAAAACCAAAGTTAAAGGCAAAAGTCGTTTTTTAGCCGAAAGCCCAGACAAACTTGTTTTGCTGGTCAACGATTTACAGGGCAAATTAAAAAAAGCTTTGCCGGAATTGCAGGCAATTTATAATCAAAGTGAAATCAAGCCTAAAATTATTTTTTACGAAGGCGATTATGCCATTCAAAAAGTTTATGATGATACTTTAGCTGAAAAACCGGCCGAAATTTTGGAATGGAATACTAATGCTTTTTTTCAAAATCCTCATGTTGATAAAGATTATGTTTATTTAGGAAAACGAGTCGCTTTAAATATTCACGCCAAACGAATCGCCGAGTCAGACTCGCTTTGGGAAATTCGCCATCAAAAAAAAGACGAAGCTGAACTGTCACAAACATTAATCGTTCCTAAAGAAATATTCTCACCGCAAATTGAAGTTAATATCTACAATAACAAAATTGCTTTCATGAATTATGCCGAAAACATGTCGGTCATTATTGAAAGCAAAGCGATTGCCGATGCCATGAAACAAGTCTATGAATTGTCTTGGCGTGGAGCCAAGTCAGTGGAAATAAATAAAAATTAATGGCATTGGAAAGAAAATAATTTTTAGGGTAAAATGTATTTAGAGACATGTGACAAGTAACATGTCACATGCTGCATGTATCATGTCACTAGCTTATGATTGCTTCGCTTAAAGGCATAATTACTTACAAAAGTCCGGAGTTGCGTAAAGACTCTTATTTTGTCGTAACGGTGTCGGGCGTCGGTTACAAAGTTTATACGCCGGCGTCTAACTTAAGGCAGGTGGCCGAAGAACAGGAAATCATAGTTTATACTTATTTGGCAGTTTCGGAAAATGCCCTTGATTTGTACGGCTTTTTAAACCCGGCGGACAAAACTTTTTTTACTTTGCTCTTGGAAGTTCCCGGCATCGGACCAAAAACCGCCATTACCATTTTGGAAAAAACCACGATGGCCGAAGTCCAGCAGGCGATTTTAGAAAATAATCCGGAGCTTTTAACCAAGATGTCAAGCTTAAGTCTTAAGACGGCGGAAAAAATTGTCGTGGCTTTAAAAGATAAAGTGGAAAGCCTGACTTCCCGGCCAAAAGGGAAATCATCCGAAGCTGGCAGTTCGGCCGACGCGGATGTTTTTGATGCTCTAGTCTGTTTTGGTTATTCCAATGCCGAAGCGAAAAAAGCCATTATGCAAGTTGATAAAAAAATTACGGAACCAGGCAAAAGATTGCGGGCAGCATTAAAAATGTTAGGCAGTAAAAAATAAAAAATGATAAGCCAAATTAAAAAATTAATACCCAAGCCATTGTTAAAGATATACCATTATTTACTCGCAATAATGGCTAATTTTTTTTATCGCAGCCCCTCGGAAAAGCTTGTTGTTATCGGCGTTACCGGCACTTCGGGCAAGTCCACGGTGATTTATTTAATTACCAAAATTTTAGAAAAGGCCGGCTATAAAGTCGGCGTGGCTTCAACCATTTTTTTTAAAGTTGACAAAAAGGAGTGGCTTAACGACCGCAAAATGACCATGGTTGGCCGGTTTGCCCTGCAAAAATTAATCAAGCAAATGGTCTCGGCCAATTGCCAATACGCCATTATCGAAACCACTTCGCAGGGCATTGAGCAATTCCGGCATTTAGGCATTAATTATGATATTTTAGTTTTCACCAATTTATATCCCGAACATATCGAAGCTCATGGCAGCTTTGATAATTACAAAAAAGCCAAACTAAAATTATTTAGTAAGCTAAAAGCCGAAACGCCGAAACTAATTGCCGGCCAAAAAGTGAAAAAAACCATTATCGCCAACTTAGATGACGAAAATGTTAAAGATTTTTTAGACAACTGGGCCGAAGAAAAATTTGGTTTTACCCAAACCAACAATTCAACCGATTTAGGCAAAGTCATTCGAGCGGAAAAAATCGAAGTGGGTGAATCGGGAATAAAATTTTTAATCGGCAGCCAGCCGTTTAGCTTAAAAATTTTAGGCCAGCATAATATTAGTAATTTGTTAGCCGCTGTCACGGTTGGCCTTTCTCAAGGCTTGGGCTTAAACGGTATGGCCGAGGGCTTGTTTAATTTAGCCGGTATTCCCGGCCGATTAGAATTTATTGAGGCCGGTCAAAATTTTAAAGTCATTGTTGATTACGCTTTTGAACCAAAAGCCCTCGTCGCGCTTTATGAATCGATAAAAATAATCCCGCGGCAAAAAATTATTCACGTTTTAGGTTCAGCCGGCGGTGGCCGGGATATTTCCCGTCGGCCGGTCTTAGGAAAATTAGCCGGCGAGAATACGGATATTGTAATTATTACTAACGAAGATCCTTACGATGATGACCCGCAAGATATTATTAATGCCGTCGCCAGTGGCGCCAAAGCGGCCGGTAAAAAATCCGGCAAGGATTTATTTAAAATTTTAGACCGGCGCCAGGCAGTCAAAAAAGCTTTAAGTTTGGCTTTAGAAAATGATTTAGTTTTAATCACCGGCAAAGGCAGCGAACAAGCCATGGCAGTCAAGGCTGGTAAATTAATTCCCTGGGATGACCGGCAAGTTGTCAAAGAGGAACTGAAAAAAATTCTAAATTCTAATATCTAAGCTCTAAACAAATTACAAATCCGAATTCTCAAATTCCTAAGCCGTTTGTGATTTACAATTTAAAACATTGTAATTTGTTTCAGGTTTAGGATTTAGTGCTTAAGATTTTACTAAATATGGATTACTGGACAAGGTTAATTTTAGCATCAATTGTCGGCATCGGCGCCGGCCTAGGGATCAGTTATTTTTTCGGCGACCCGGTGTTTTGGAGTTTTTTATGTCTGGCAATTGCCATCGCCACCGAAACCAGCCTGCGGACAATAAAAAATGTTAAAGCGCCGGTTAATCCTTTGCTGGAAAAGACCCCAAAAATCAGCCAGGAAATAAACCAACTGCCTCGAACCAAGCCGCCCAAGCCGAATTTTTAGGGGGTTGTGGATAACCTGGGTATTTACAGTTTCATAAATTATTGTTCACACTAATATTTTGGCTAAAATTAGATATTTTTTTTAAATTTAGGATTTAAGCCAAAAATCAGCAAAAACAGTTGACAAATCATTCCAGTTTTGTTAATATTGAAAGGTTAAAATCAAATTGAAGTGATTTTATTTTATTTTTTCCCGCTATCCGAACTAATGTAATTTTTTAAAAAATACCATAGTGGGCTTCTTTTTTTCTCAAACTTAAGTCTCTAAGACAGTAAACTCGCATCCCAAACCTTGGGTTGGGAGCAATTTTTGTTGTTAATAACTCAATATGGCAATAAAACCTCAACCGAGAAAAGTTTTTACCGCGCTAAAAGAAGCCATGCCGCTTCCCGATTTAATCGAAGTCCAAAAAGATTCTTACAAATGGTTTTTAGACCACGGACTTTCCGAATTATTCGAAGAGGTTTCGCCGATTCGGGATTTCATCGGCCGGGATTTTGAATTATTTTTTGGCAAATATTATCTTGATGAGCCGAAGTTCGACGAAGTTACCAGCCGGGCGAAAAATTTAAGCTACGAAGCGCCGCTAAGGGTAGTGGCCAAATTAGCCAACCGAAAATTAAATAAAGAAATCGAACAAGAAGTTTACCTTGGCGATTTTCCGCTCATGACTGATCGCGGTACTTTTGTAATTAATGGCATTGAAAGAGCGGTGGTTTCCCAGCTGATCCGGTCGGCGGGGATTTTTTTCACGTCCGAAGTTTCCGGCGAGCGGCGATACTATGGCGCCAAAATTATTCCTAACCGCGGTTCCTGGCTGGAATTAGAAACTGACGTTAATAACGTCATCTGGGTCAAAATTGACCGGAAACGGAAAATTGCCGTTACTGCTTTATTGAAAGCTTTCGGCCGCGGCGGCGATGAAGAAATTTTAGAAATTTTTAAAGACACCGATACTCATCCGGAAATTTCCTATATCAAAAACACTTTGGCCAAAGACGTCGCCGCTAACGAAAGCGAAGGCTTGATTGAAGTTTACAAAAGAATCCGGCCGGGCGATTTAGCCACGGTTGATAATGCCAAGTCCTTGATTTACGCGATGTTTTTCAATTTTGAGCGTTATGATTTCGGCCGGGTTGGCCGGTATAAAATTAATCAGCGCTTCGGCCACGACTTGCCGATTACCAAGGAAAACCGGGTTTTAAGAACGGACGATTTGATTGAAGTCATCAAAGAAATTATTAAATTGAATATTTCCCAAAAAGATTCCGACGATATCGACCATTTAGGCAACCGGCGCGTTCGAGCGATCGGCGAATTGGTTCAAAATAAATTCCGCATCGGCTTAGCCAGAATGGAAAGAATTATCAAAGACCGGATGAGCACTTTGGATATTGCCGAGATTACGCCCAACCGGCTAATCAACGCCCGGCCGGTCATCGGATCAGTCAAAGAATTTTTCATGTCTTCGCAACTTTCGCAGTTTATGGATCAGACTAACCCGTTGGCTGAACTCGAACACAAACGCCGATTATCCGCCATGGGTCCGGGCGGTCTTTCCCGCGAACGAGCCGGGTTTGACGTCCGCGACGTGCATCCGACTCACTACGGCCGGATCTGTCCCATTGCCACGCCAGAAGGTCCAAACATCGGTTTAGTCGGCCATTTAGCTTGTTACGCCCGGGTTAATGAATATGGTTTTATTGAAACGCCGTTCCGCAAAGTCAAACATGATCCGAAAAATATTGCGGCGGAAATTGAAAACGAAATTGCCCGCGTTGATATTATTGATCCCAAAACCAAAGAAGTCATTGTTAAAGCCGGTAAAAGCATTACCGCCAAAGACGCCAAGCTGATTGAAAAAATTACCGAACTTAAAAAAGTCCCGCTTAAACCGAGAGTTACCGACGAGGTGTTTTATCTAACGGCATTTCAAAATGAAAATGCGGTAACGACGGCCGCGACGACGCCAATTGACGAAAATGGCTACTTTTTGGTGGAAAGAGCCGAAGTCAGAAAATATGGCGAGCCGGAAATTGAACGGGTTGAAGATATTGATTATATGGACGTGGCGCCTAACCAGATCGTCAGCATCGCCACTTCTTTAATTCCGTTTTTGGAGCACGACGATGCCGTTCGGGCCTTGATGGGCTCAAACATGCAACGGCAGGCCGTGCCTTGCATTAATCCGGATGCGCCGATTGTCGGCACTGGTTTGGAAGGCAAAGCGGCTCAGGATTCCGGCCACGTTATCGTTTGCAAGGCCGACGGAAAAATTTCCGATGTCTCCGCCGATAAAATCGTTTTATTGCAAAATAACGGCGATGTCAAAGAGTATCGTTTAAATAAATTTGTCCGGTCAAATGCCTCGACCTGCATTAATCAGCGGCCGATTGTCGAAAAAGGCCAGGAAGTTAAAAAGGGCGATGTCTTGGCCGACGGTCCGGCGACTGACCAAGGCGAGTTGGCTTTAGGCCAGAATATTTTAGTCGCTTTCATGGCCTGGGAAGGCTATAACTATGAAGACGCGATTATCGTTTCCGAAAGAATAGTCCAAAAAGACCGCTATACTTCTATTTATATTGAAGATTTCCAAGTTGAAGTCCGGGATACTAAATTAGGGCCGGAAGTCGTTACCTCCGACATTCCCAATATCGGCGAAGAAAAATTAAAAGATTTGGATGCCGAAGGGGTAATCAGAATCGGCGCTTCGGTTTCTTCGGGCGATATTTTAGTCGGTAAAATTACACCCAAAGGCGAAACCGAATTGTCGGCTGAAGAAAAATTATTGCGGGCGATTTTCGGCGAAAAAGCCAGGGACGTCCGGGATAGCTCGCTTTATTTGGAGCATGGCGAAAAAGGCAAAGTGGTTGACATTAAAGTTTTTTCCCGCGAAGGCGGCGATAAATTGTCTTCCGGCGTCATTAAAATGTTTCAAGTTTCAATCGCTAATTTAAGAAAAGTCCAAGTCGGTGATAAAATGGCCGGCCGCCACGGCAATAAAGGCGTGGTTTCGGTAGTTTTGCCGGTCGAAGATATGCCTTTCCTTAAGGACGGCATGCCAGTTGATATTATTTTAAGTCCGTTAGGCGTCGTTTCCCGGATGAATTTGGGTCAGATTTTGGAAACGCATCTGGGTTTAGCCGCGGATAAATTAGGTTATAAAGTGAAGACGCCGGTTTTAGCCGGGGTGCCGGAAGAAGTAATTAAAACCGAACTGGTCAGAGCCGGTTTTTCGCCTAATGGCAAAATGACGGTTTACGACGGCCGCTCGGGCGAAGCCTTTGAACAGCCGGTTACCGTCGGAAAAATTTATATCATGAAATTAAACCACATGGTGGAAGATAAAATCCATCAGCGGTCAATCGGTCCCTACTCGTTAATCACCCAGCAGCCGTTGGGCGGCAAAGCTCAATTCGGCGGCCAGCGGTTTGGGGAAATGGAAGTCTGGGCGCTTGAAGCTTACGGCGCGGCTCATACTTTGCAGGAAATTTTAACCATCAAATCCGACGATGTTTCCGGCCGGTCAAAAGCTTATGAATCGATTATCAAAGGCGAACCGATTAAGCGATTAAATATCCCCGAATCATTCAACGTTTTGTTGCGCGAGTTGAACGGTTTGTGTTTAAATATCGAACTTTTGAAGGACGGCAAGCCGGTTGAGATTAAAGAAGAAAAAGAAGAAAAAGACCAGCATCCCCGCCACAAAGAATTTAAAGACCTTAAAGAATAATCCATTAAAATATGGTCGAAGAAAAAGCCGCAATTGATTTCGATGCCTTGAAGCTGTCGCTGGCTTCACCGGCAAAAATTAAAGAATGGTCGCACGGCGAAGTTACCAAGCCGGAAACCATCAATTACCGGACTCAGAAACCTGAGAAAGACGGTTTGTTTTGCGAAAGAATTTTCGGTCCGTCAAAAGACTGGGAATGCTATTGCGGCAAGTATAAAAAAATCCGCTATAAAGGCATTGTCTGCGATAAGTGCGGCGTGGAAGTAACTCGGTCGGTTGTTCGGCGGGAAAGAATGGGCCATATTAATTTAGCCGCGCCCGCTTCTCATATCTGGTTTTTGCGCGGCGTGCCTTCCAAGATCGGTTTGATTTTGGATTTATCGCCGCAAGCTTTGGAAAAAGTGATTTATTTTGCTGATTTTATCATTACTAACGTCGATGAAGATTTGAAAAAGGAAACCATTGAACAAATCCGCCAGGAATTCAAGGCAAAAAAGAAAAAAATTGAAAGTGATTTTGACCGGCAGTTGAATTTAGTCAAAGCTCGCGCCGGCCAGCCGAAAACCGAAGGCAAAGAAGAAGCGCCGGCCAGCCCGAAAGAATTTACCGCCATAGAAGAAGCCAAAAAAGAAAAAATCAAAGAGCTGGAACAAATTTTGCGCTTAGCCGAACAGGAACTCAAAGATTTAAAACCGTTGAAAATAATTTCCGAACATGTTTATCAGGATTTGTCTTTGAAGTATGGCCATATTTTTGACGCCAATATCGGCGCCGAAGCCGTCCATAATCTTTTGGAAAAAACCGATTTGAATAAATTAATCGTTGAACTGGACGCCGGGTTAAAAGACAGCCAGCCGCCCCAACAAGAAAAGATTTTGAAACGCTTAAGACTAGTTAAGAATTTTATAAAAAATGATATTCGGCCGGAATGGATGATTTTAACCACCGTGCCGGTTATCCCGCCTGATTTGCGGCCGATGGTGCCGCTTGATGGCGGCCGGTTCGCCACTTCCGATTTGAACGATTTGTATCGCCGGATTATCAACCGTAATAATCGGCTGAAACAATTGCAGGAATTAAACGCGCCGGAAGTCATTACTCGCAACGAAAAAAGAATGCTGCAGGAAGCCGTTGACGCTTTGATTGACAACAGCGCCAGGCACGGAAAGACGGTGGTTGCTTCCACCGGTCAGAAACGGATGTTGAAATCTTTGGCTGATATTTTGAAAGGCAAACAAGGCCGGTTCCGCCAGAATTTATTGGGTAAAAGAATCGACTACTCCGGCCGGAGCGTGATCGTTGTCGGGCCGAAACTGAAATTGCATCAATGCGGTTTGCCCAAGCGGATGGCTTTGGAATTATTCAAGCCATTCGTGATCAGCAAATTAATCGCCAAAGAGTACGTTCATAACGTTCGCAGCGCCAATCGCTTTATCGAAACCGGCCGAACCGAAGTTTGGGATATTTTGGAAGACATCGTCAAGGATGCCCACGTGATGCTTAACCGGGCGCCGACTTTGCATCGGCTGGGAATTCAGGCCTTTAAACCGGTATTGATTGAGGGCAAGGCCATTCAAATTCATCCGATGGTCTGTGAAGCTTTTAACGCTGACTTTGACGGCGATCAGATGGCCGTTCACGTGCCGCTGACGGAAAAAGCCAAATGGGAAGCCGGTAATTTGATGCTGGCCTCAAAAAATATTTTAAAACCGGCGACTGGCGATCCGGTTGCCCGTCCGACCAAAGACATGGTTTGGGGCTGTTATTACCTGACTTTAACCGAAAAAAGCGACGACAAAGTCAAAGCTTTTTCCAGTCCGGAAGAAGCGATTATCGCCTACAACTTAAAACATATCCGAATCCAGCAGAAGTTGAATGTGAGAGTTGATTCCTGGCTGGAGAAAAAGTTCAAAGTCGCCGGGATTAAAGACCGAATGATTGAAACCACGGTCGGCCGGATTTTATTCAATCAGGTTTTGCCCGCCGATTACCCGTATAAAAATGAAATCATGGACAGCAAGAGCCTGCGTCAGATTGTGGCTGATTGTCTGGAAAAATATGAAGTGGAAAAAGTGGCTGAGCTGCTTGATGATATTAAACTTTTAGGTTTGAAATATTTGACTCAATCCGGCTATTCTTGGGGCATGGATGACATGCCTAAAATTCCCGAAAAGCAGGAAATTATCGAAAGCGGCGAGCTGGAAGTTGAAGAAACCGAAAACCAGTATAATTCCGGTTTGTTGACCGACAGCGAGCGCCACGCCAAAATTATTGAAATTTGGATGAGCGCCAAAGATAAAATCGTCGCGAAGAGTCGGAATACCTTAGACCCGGTCGGCCCGATTTACACCATGGTTGAATCCGGCGCCCGCGGTAGCTGGAGCCAGCTGATTCAGATTATCGGAATGAAAGGTTTGGTGACCAATCCGGCCGGTGAAATTATCGAATTGCCGGTGAAAGGCAATTTTAAGGAAGGCTTTGACGTTTTGGAATATTTTATCTCCACTCACGGCGCCAGAAAAGGTTTATCTGATACGGCTTTGAGAACCGCTAATGCCGGTTATTTAACCCGCCGGTTGATTGACGTCTCCCAGGATTTGATTATTACCGAAAATGACTGCGGCGATGACGAAGGTTTAACCATTACTAAAAAAACCAGTGAAGTTTTAAATTTGAATTTAATCGACCGAGTCAAAGGCCGGCCGGCTTTGGAAAAAATTATTGATCCAAAAACCAAAAAAGTGATTGTGGAAAAAGACGAAATTATTGATTCAGAAATTGTGGCCGAATTAAAGAAACTTGATTTAGACAAAATTAAAGTCAGATCAATTTTGAGCTGCAAGAGCCGCCGGGGGATTTGCCAGAAGTGCTATGGCTGGGATTTGGCTTATAACCGGCCGGTTAATATCGGTACGGCCGTCGGCATCATCGCCGCCCAAAGTATCGGTGAACCGGGAACCCAGCTGACGATGAGAACGTTTCATACCGGCGGCGTGGCCGGTTTGGATATTACCCAAGGTCTGCCGCGAGTGGAAGAAATTTTTGAAGCGCGGCCGCCGAAAAACAAGGCTTTTATTTCTGAATATGACGGCGTGGTGAAATTTGAAGAAAGTAAAAATGACACGGTTAAATCCGCCAGATTTAAAGTTATTAAAGTTTTATATGAAGAATCTGATACCGACGAGTATCCGTTGGTAGACGGTAAGTCAGCCAAGGTGGCGGTCAAGGCCGGTCATAAGGTTAAAAAAGGCGACCTTCTTTTGACGACTAAGGCTGGCGAAGAGATTACAGCTACGCGCAGCGGTAATGTTATTATCGAAAAAGACAAGATTATTATTTCGGTCAAAGAACAAAAAGCCCAGATTTATCAGATTCCGCCGGAGTTTCATTTGCTCGTCAAGGACGGTGACTTGGTAACCAAGGGTGATGCTTTGACTAACGGTAGCTTGGATTTGAAACAGCTTTATCACTTGAAGGGAAAAGAAGAAACTCAAAGATATGTGGTTGATGAAATTCAGGCAATTTATTCTTCCCAGGGTCAGAAGCTAGACAACCGTCATATTGAATTGATTGTCCGCCAGATGTTTTCCCGGGTTTTGGTTACCGACCAGGGCGATACGGAGCTTTTGGCCGGCCAACGGATTGAAAAAGATGAATTGGATGAGGCTAATGATGCGGTTACTAAAAAGACCGGTCGGGATGCTGTCGGTGAAGAATTGTTATTGGGTATTTCCAAGGTATCGTTATCGACTTCCAGTTTCCTTTCAGCCGCTTCGTTTCAGGAAACTTCCCGGGTTTTGATTAACGCCGCGGTGGAAGGCCGGATTGATAATTTAAGAGGTCGGAAAGAAAATGTCATTATCGGCCGCTTAATTCCGGCTGGCACTGGGTTTAAAATCAGAGAAGAATAAAAAGTTACTAGAAAAAATACCAACCCCATAAAAATTTTTAACGGGGTCAACATAGCGCACTAGAGATGGTGCGTTTTGTTGTAAAAATAGGGGTGTAGAGTACCGCCGCCACGGACAGCGGAGAAGTTTTTCCCTACTTACAAACCGCCGCCACGGGCGGCGCAGAAGCTCTTTTTTGACTTTTGAAAACGCAGTTTACCCGGATCGATTTTTATGTTAAAATATATGAGTTAAAATCTTTAGCGAATTTAAAAAATCAAGCTAAAAACAATATTTATGGCGAGAAAAAGACGGAGAATTCCAAAAATCCAGAGTCTAAGGGATTTAAATTTTAGTCAGCCGAAATTCGAGATTTCACCGGAAGCTAAGCGGGGCATTATTATCGTAATTTTACTGACTTTTGGCATTTTATCGTTGTTGAGTCTCCTGGATTTGGCCGGCACTTTGGGGGTTTATTTGAATGACTTTTTGAAGCTGGTTTTCGGGGTCAGCCGCTGGTGGCTGCCAGTCGTTTTGTTGATCATCGGCTATTTTTTGCTCCGGCCAAAAAAGTATGCTTTTAAATTTTCCAATGGCTTGGGTTTGGTTATATTTATTTTAAGCTTCAACGGATTAATCCACCTAATTTTTCACCAGGCGGATTTAATCGAAGCGGCCAAGCTGGGGCTAGGCGGCGGCTGGTCGGGCGTGGTTTTGAGCTGGTTATTTTTGAAAATCATGGGGGCATTGGCGGCCGGCGTAGTCATGCTGGCTTTGGCGATTATCGGATTTTTACTTCTTTTTGAAAATTACATTATTACCATTTTAGAAAAAAGAAATGAAAGCCGGGAAGTCGAAGATGAAAAAGACAAGGAATCAATTTGGCAAAAGTTTAATCAGCTTCGGTCTGACCGAAGAATCAAAAAAGCCCAGGCGGAAAGAGAAAAAATGCAGGCTGAACCGGAAGTGGTCGAAGAAGAGGCAGTGCCGGTTTTTTCCAAAAGAGCCGTGGAAGTGGAACAAGCCGGCGGCAAAAATTCACCGCCAGCTTTTCTATCCGAAGAAGACAAGGAAAATGCCCAGTTGAACTTAGGCGTAGTCAAATTCAAAAAAACCAGAATTGATTTGCCGCTTGATTTATTGGAAAGCAAAACGACGATTCCCAAAGCCGGCGACATTAAAGCCAACCAATTAATTATTCAAAAGACCTTGGAAAATTTCGGCATTCCCGCGGAAATGGGCGATGTCCAAGTCGGTCCGACCGTGGCTCAATATACTTTAAAGCCGGCTGACGGCGTCAAACTCTCCCGGATTACCGGTTTGAGCGATAATTTAGCTTTGGGTTTGGCGGCCCATCCAATCAGAATTGAAGCGCCGATTCCCGGCCGGTCTTTAGTGGGGATTGAAGTGCCGAATCAATCGACCGCCATTGTGCCGCTGAAAGATATTTTAGCCAGCGACCAGTTTAAAAATCGCAAGTCTAATTTGGATGTTGCCTTAGGCAAAGACGTGATGGGCAAACCCTGGCTGGCGAGTTTGGACCGGATGCCCCATCTCTTAATTGCCGGTGCCACTAACTCGGGCAAAAGCGTTTGCATCAATTCCTTGATTGTCAGCTTGCTTTACCAAAACGGTCCCGGTGATTTGAAATTTATTATGGTTGACCCTAAAAGAGTTGAGCTGCCGGTCTATAACGGCATTCCTCATTTATTGACGCCGGTGATCACGGACGTTAAAAAAACCGTTAACGCTTTGCGCTGGGCGATCAAAGAAATGGAAAAAAGATTTGATACTTTGCAACAGGCTCATCACCGCAATATTGGCAGTTACAATAACGCCGTTGAAGATAAAATGCCATACATCGTTATTATCATTGATGAATTGGCCGATTTAATGGCTTCGGCCGGAGCCGAAGTTGAAGCGGCAATTGTCCGGCTTTCCCAGATGTCGCGGGCAGTCGGCATTCATTTGGTTTTAGCTACGCAGCGGCCGTCAGTCGATGTTTTAACCGGGTTGATTAAAGCCAATATTACTTCCCGCGTGGCATTTTCCGTCGCTTCGTTGGTTGATTCGCGGACAATTTTAGATCAGTCGGGCGCGGAAAAATTGCTGGGTCGGGGCGACATGCTTTATGTTTCGGCGGATATTTCCAAGCCCAAACGGCTGCAGGGGGCGTTTGCTTCCGATGATGATATTAAGCGGGTGATTGAATATTTAAAAAATCAGGAAGAGCCTGAGTATATTGATGAAGTGGTGGAAAGACAGCAAATGTCCGGTAGTGATTTTCAGTCGGTTGATGACGGCGAAAGCGATCCGTTATTACCGGAAGCCAAGGAAGTGATTATGCGGGCCAAGAAAGCCTCAGCTTCATTGCTACAAAGACGGTTACGGGTTGGTTATGCCCGAGCCGCCAGAATTTTAGATTTGCTGGAGGAGCAGGGAGTAATCGGACCCGGCGATGGCGCTAAGCCCAGAGAAGTATTGATGAATACGATTGAAGATGATAATATTAATGGCTCGGGCCAGGAAGATTTTCTTGATGACGAAGAGGTCGACGATAGTGAGTCAGAAAAAAAAGAGTTTTAAAGTAAATTAATTATGGCCAGTTTTCATTCTAAGGTTATTGCTAATCCGCCGCGATTGGGAGAAAAATTAAAAGCTTGCCGGGAAAAATTAAACATTAGTTTGGCTGACGCGGCGAAGGAACTTAAAATAGCGGTTAAGTATCTTCAGTTTCTAGAAGCGGGACAATATAATAAACTGCCCGGTGAAGTTTATGCCAAAAGTTTTTTGCGGGCCTATACTAAATTTTTAGGCTTAAATTCCAATGAGTATTTGTCGGCCTATAAAAGCGAACAAAAAATTTATACTAAAATTAAGCAGTTTGCGAAAAATGATTTTACCCAGCCGGTTAAGCGGATCTCTAAAATTCATTTAGTGGTAACGCCTAAAATTGTCCGGAGTGGAATCGTTTTGATTTTAGCGGTTACTTGTTTTCTATATTTGGGTCTTAAGGTCAAAGCGATTATGACGCCGCCGGAGCTAGTAATCAACCAGCCGGCCGATAATTTGGTAACGGAACAAAATTTTATCGGCATTAACGGCAAGGTTGAAAAGGAGTCAACCTTGGAGCTTAACGGCCAGCCGATTTTAGCCGACCAGCAGGGGAATTTCAGCGAGACAATTGACTTGCAACCGGGAGTCAATGTAATTGAAGTAAAAGCAGTTAGCCGGCACGGCAAGGAAACTAAGGTTTACCGGCAAGTCGTTTTAAATATTAAGGAGGGAGATACTAGCCTTAAATAGTAGCGCTGATAGAAATCAGCCGCCCGGATTAACCGGGATAAAAGCAACAGTTCTATGGTAAAAAAAGACGAGAAATCAACCGGCGCATCAAACATATCTGACCGGCTGGCCGCTGCCCAGCAGGCGATTGAGCAAATTAAGCAGCGTTTTGGCGATGGTTCAATTATGAAGTTGGGCGAAGCCAAACGGATGGAAGTTGCCGCCGTTTCGACCGGCTGCCTTTCGCTGGATTTGGCGTTGGGCGTCGGCGGCGTGCCTCGCGGCAGAATCATTGAAATTTATGGTCCGGAAGCTTCCGGTAAAACTACTTTGGCTCAGCACATCGTTTCGGAAGTTCAAAAAGTCGGTGGTATCGCCGCTTTCGTTGACGCCGAGCATGCCTTGGATCCGGAGTATGCCAAAAAAATCGGAGTTAATATTAAAGATTTGTTGATTTCCCAGCCCGATACCGGCGAGCAGGCTTTGGAAATCGTGGAAACTTTGGTTCGGTCCAATGGGGTTGACGTCGTCGTGGTCGATTCGGTTGCGGCCTTGACGCCGAAAGCGGAAATTGAAGGCGAGATGGGCGATTCTCACATGGGTTTGCAAGCCAGGTTAATGAGCCAAGCCCTGCGGAAATTAACCGGCGTAATTTCCAAAAGCAACACGATGGTAATTTTTATCAACCAGACCAGGATGAAAATCGGCGTTTATTTCGGCAATCCGGAAACCACGACCGGCGGCATGGCGCTGAAATTTTATTCTTCAGTGAGAATTGAAGTTCGACGGGCCGCTCAAATCAAGCAAGGCGATAAAATTATCGGTAACCGAGTCAAAGCCAAAATTGTTAAAAATAAAGTCGCCCCGCCGTTTCAAGCTTGTGAATTTGATATCATGTATAACGAAGGAATTTCAGTGGCTGGCGATGCTTTGGATACGGGGGTTACTTTTGGGGTAGTGAAAAAATCAGGCAATACTTATACTTTCGGCGAAATTAAACTGGGTACGGGTCGGGAAAACGCCAAGCAGTTTCTGCGGGAAAATCTCAAGCTGATCGCTGAAATCAAAAAGCAGGTTTGGTTGAAATTCAAAGCCGGTGAAAATCCCTTAGTTGGCGATGATAATGAAGACTAAGCCAAGCGGCAAGAAAATAAGAAATTAAATAAATAAAAAAAGCCGAGGCTTCCACGCCTCGGCTTTTTTTATTTATTTATATCTTTTCTTTCGTAGATCTTTGGTTTTTCTGGCCAATTCCCGCCCTTTGGCGGTATTTTTTTTGGCATGTTTGATGCGGGCTTTTAAAGCGCTGTTTTGTCCCATATTGTTTGTAGTCAAGTTAAAGCCGAGATAAAGTCCAGATAAAGTCAAGATGAAGCTATCTAAGTTTCTGCTTTTGCGATTGAATCCAACAATAAAGCATTCTACCAACTTCATCTGCTAAACTAGCGGCTTTTCTAAACTCATCGCTGGTAATAAATTTTAAATCACGGCTGGCTATTAATTGATATTTTAATTCTTCTAATGACCCGTCGGCAATATTATAGAAATTTAGGCTGTCTTTTAGTGATTTTCGCCTAAACCCTTCAACGATATTAGAGGCAATGGAAATTACGGCTCTTCTTGTCTGAGAGACTAATCCAAATTTTTCGGAGTCCGGAAAATTTTTGGTAATCTGGTAAATTTCTAACACCAGTTCATGGGACTTTTGCCATACTTTTAAGTCCTGAAAAGTTTTAATTTTTGCCATACTTTTTTAGTTACTTATTAGAGTATGGCGCTATGTTGATTTTTAAGTTGCCTGATCTTGACTTTATCTCAGCTTACTCCCTTTATCTCGGCTTTATCTCGGCTGAACTTAGCTGACTCTTTCGACGTAATCGCCGGTTTCGGTGTTTACTCTTATGATGTCGCCTTCTTTAATAAACATCGGCACTAAAACTTCTAAGCCGGTTTCAATTTCCGCGGTTTTAGTAACGCGACCCTGGGCTGAATTTCCTTTCGTCCCTTCCGGAGTGGAGATAACTTTAAAATCCATTTTTGACGGTAGTTCAATGTTTATTGGTTCGCCGTTAAAAGATACCAAGCTGACTTCGGCGCCTTCTTTCAAGTAACCAACTTGGCTGCCGAGTTTTTCTTTATCGAAGGAAAATTGTTCGTAGGATTCATTATCCATGAAGGCGTAATCGGTTCCGGCGGCATACAAAAAGCTGACTTTTTTGAGGTTTAAATCCCCGGTTTCCACTTTTTCACCTGGCTTAAAATTATATTCAATGACTTTGCCGTTGATTAAACTTTTGAGCTTGGTCTGCATTACCGGTTTGCGCTGCTGCATTCTGACAAAACTAGCCTGCATCACTTTGCAGGGTTCGCCGTTATAAATCAGCGTCATACCCTGTTTAATGTCGTTTAAGGTATTGATGAAACCCATAGTATTTTTTATTTAGCGAGTAGTAAAAGGCAGCAAGGCCATCACCCGCGCCCGCTTAATGGCCAAAGCCAGTTTTCGCTGGTGCTTGGAGCAAACGCCGTTTCTTTTCCGCGGGACAATTTTGCCGTAAGACGAAATAAACCGGCGAATGGTAGTAACGTCTTTATAATCAATATCCCGGACGTTATTTTGGCAGAAATAGCAGTTTTTGGGTTTGGTGATGGTATTATTTTGTCGATTGTTATTTTTCATATTTTTCATAGGGCTACAAATTAGAAAGGAATATTTTCAACCTGGATTTCTTCCTCGGCGCTGATTGGTTCCGGCTGGGCGAAGTCATTAGCTGAAGCCGGTTTGGAGCTGAATGGCGTTGAGCCCGCCGCTTGAGCCGTTCCTTTGGTGTCAAGCATTATCATGTTGTCGGCGACAATTTCCGTCCGGTAGCGCTTAACGCCGTCGGAGCCTTCCCAGTCGCGGGTTTGCAGCCGGCCTTCAATATAAACTTTATTGCCTTTGTGAAGGTACTGGCCGCAGATTTCGCCTAGTTTTCGCCAGGCGACAATGTTATGGAATTCCGCTTTTTTTTGTTTTTCGCCGTTAGCATCAGTCCAGATTAAATTGGTGGCAACGGAAAAACTGGTAACGGTTTGGCCTGATGGGGTGGTGCGAATGTCCGGATCTTTGGTTAAATTACCAATGATCATGGCTTTGTTTAAATTCATATCATTTGAGTTATTACTTAGCGCGCTCGCCTCGCTTCAACTACATATTTTAAGATGCGAGTCGAAGCGGGCTTGTGTTGATTGTATTGAAATGAATTATTAATTTTAGAGAATATCGCCTTCTAAAATTTCATCAAGGCGCTGGTCTAAATCTTTAAGCTTGATTTTGCCTTTATCTTTTTCGGCTTTCTTTTCATCAATTACTTCCGGTTTTTCTTCAATTGTTCTTTTTTCTTCAGCCGCCTTTAAGCGTTCGCTGCTTTTTTTTCGCGATTCGGCCGATTTTAATTCTCTTCTGACGATGATGTGGCGCAGAACTTCGTTGGTTAATTTCAGATTTTGGTCGAGTTCTTTTAATTTAGCGCCTTCCAGATTAAATTCATAAAGCAAATAATAGCCCTGATGATTGCCTTTAATCGGGTAAGCTAATTTTTTTTTGCCAAAGCTGTCTTCGGCGGTAACTTCGCCGGAAAACTTTTTCAGCAAGTCTTTGACTTTTTCCTTGATTGAAACCAGCTCATCTTCGGTATAAGTGGCCGGCACTAAATAGAGCAGTTCGTAATGATTGGTCATAAAAAAACGTCCAGTGATTCCGGGCGCTAATTGATTAGCTGCGGCAAAAAATATTTGCCGGCAGATTTTCACCTTTCCTTATCTGAAGCGATAAGGTCTTGGCCGCTTGAAGCGAACCCGGAAAAGGTTTAATTGTTAACGCAGTCAGCTTATCATAACTGATTCAAATCGTCAAGGGTTAGGAAAAATTTAGGAGGATTGACTTAATTGGTAAAATGTGCTATTATCACCTTACTTATTATTAAGAGTTTTGCGAGCTTAATATTTCAAACAAATTTATAGGAAATATTCCATTTTACGTAAATTGTCTTGATTTTAAGCCATCAAAACCAAAAGGCAATTAAATGGATAATCAGAATAGTTTCGGCCCGAGAAAGATGTACCAAGGCAATTGGACATGCTCTCAATGTGGCGCCGAAATTACCGAGTTACCATTTGAACCAGACGGAAGTCGCCCGATTTTCTGCCGCGATTGTCACAGACAAAAAAAGCAGAGTCGGCCAGCTCATCGCCGGTTTTAACTCGGAGCTAGGTGTTTAAACACTTCAAGCTAGAAAAACCCCGCTGCAAGCGGGGTTTTTCTTTTTTTGTCATTGCGAGCGCTTTTGCTGCATAATAGCGCGAAGCAATCCCTTCGTCGTTAGGTGAAGCGTTTGAGATTGCTTCGGTCGCACTGAGTCAGTTAAATAGCGACCTCGCAATGACAATGGGAAATGAGTAAAAATGACAAATTGGCTACCCGACTTTAGTCGGCTATAACTTACTCCGATAGGCCAAATTGGTTTTGCCGGCCTTGTAGTATTAGTCTTAGCGCCAACACAAGTTTTAGCCGCCATCTTGGCTAACGGAGAGCCCGCTTCGACTCGCGTCAAGCGAGGCGAGCCCGCTTCGACTCGCGTCAAGCGAGGCGAGCCCGCTTCGACTCGCGTCAAGCGAGGCGAGCCCGCTTCGACTCGCGTCAAGCGAGGCGAG
>Ga0172379_10002347_pt1 | contig 33807 bp, 31 predicted proteins | sample GrowelOW334metaG_FD_119756 | JGI IMG/M metagenome (GOLD analysis project Ga0172379, IMG submission 119756) | Groundwater microbial communities from an aquifer near a municipal landfill in Southern Ontario, Canada - Groundwater well OW334 metaG | ecosystem: Environmental > Aquatic > Deep... | reverse complement strand
TGATGAGAAGAAATTTAAGAAAGAGATGATTGATTGGTTGAAAAACTTCGATGAGTCTCAAATATTTGGGGTTAGTTTGGAGTAATAGATTAAAACTAAGGAAGTCGGACTTCCTTAAATTTAGACAAAATAAAAAAGGCCGCCATAACACGTAACCTTATTTCCTTTTATCAAGAATGAAATGGTCTTGTTTCATTCTTTATTATATAGACCCCAAGGTTTACTTCCTTTGGGACATCAATACTCAAGAGAATTTGTCTTGAGTTTAACTTCTTTTCTTCTGGAGATTTTTTAATTTTCTCCACAAGATTTTTTTCCGTTGCTTCTTTTTTCTTTGCCATATGATTTGGTTTTAAATTAAAAATTACTTCATTTGGATATCATTTAATACCCAATTACCCAATTTGTCAATTTTGGGGATTTTATTAAAATTCATTAATTTGGTATACTAATACTTATGAAAGATTCTAAAAAAGATACAAATGAGAATATCGCCTTATATCGTAAGTACCGTCCAGAGAATTTTGGAGAGGTTATTGGGCAGGATCATATAGTGGGGGCTATAGATGGAGCTCTCAAGGCTGGGAAAGTCTCTCACGCTTATCTTCTTTGTGGTCCACGGGGGACAGGTAAGACTACCATTGCCCGCATTATTGCCAGTGAGCTTGGTACATCTCCCAATGATATATACGAGCTAGATGCAGCTTCAAATCGTGGCATTGATGATGTACGTAGTATTCGTGATAGTGTGCACACAATGCCTTTCGATTCTAAGTATAAAATTTACATTCTTGATGAAGTGCATATGTTCACCAAGGATGCATGGAATGCACTTCTTAAAACCATTGAAGAACCTCCCCAGCATGTCATATTTATTCTGGCTACGACAGAGCTTGAGAAAGTTCCTGAGACTATCGTTTCTCGTTGTCAGAGTTTTACTTTTAAGAAACCAACGGATGCAATTCTCTCTTTGGCTGTGACAAATGTAGCAAAGAAAGAAGGATATACACTAGAGGAAGGTGGAGCAGGGCTCATTGCTCTTCTAGCTGATGGAGCTTTCCGAGATGCGTATGGAACCTTACAGAAAGTTATTTCTTTCTCTCAAAATAAAAAAATAAGTTTAAAAGATATTGAAGAAGTTACTGGGTCCCCAAATACTGTTCTGGTAGACGAATTCTTAAATGCCATTGCTACAAAGAATATGGAAGAAGGATTTCTTTGTATTAAAAAAGCAAGTTTACAGAATCTAGATATGGCTATCTATTTGAAAATGATTCTGGCTAAATTAAGAGATGCCTTGATGCTTCGTTATGCTCCAAAAATGAAAGGAGAAATAGAGGGTAATATTTCCGAGCATGATATGGAATATATCACTGCATTAGTATCTTCAAAGCCAGAGCATATTTCTTCATCTACTTTATCTATATTACTTTCTGCTTATCAGTCTCTACGTAGTTCTCCGATCAATGAGCTTCCCTTAGAGATGGCATTGGTAGAAATTCTAAATGAGAAACAATAATCCGCCTACATATAAAATTATGGCGAGACAAGACAAAATTTGGGATGTGATAGTGATAGGTGGTGGAGCATCAGGAATGTTTGCTTCTTCAATTCTAGGTGCTCGTGGTAAATCGGTGCTTGTCTTAGACAAGAATAAAAATCTTGGAGAGAAATTAAAAATTACTGGTGGTGGTAGGTGCAACATCACGAACAATGAGCCAGATATCCATAAAATGCTAAAAGTTTACGGAGAAGGGGCTCCGTTCCTTTACTCACCATTTTCTATTTTTGGAGTAAAAGATACTTTCAAGTATTTTGAATCTCGCGGACTTCCTCTCGTAGTTCAAGCTCGCAACCGCGTCTTCCCAATTACTGAAAAGGCCTTAGATGTATTTAAGGTTTTGGAGAAAGAGATGAAAAAATTTCACGTAGAGGTAAAAAGTAATTGTGCCGTAAAGAAAATAAATGTGAGAAGCGATAAAGTAGAAAGTATCGAGACGAACAATGGGCTTCTTTATGCCAAGTCTTTCATTCTTGCTACTGGGGGAATGTCGCATCCAGAGACTGGCTCAACAGGGGATGGATTCAAGTGGCTTCGTGATATAGGACATACTGTGAAAGATTCAAGTCCAGATATTGTGCCCCTTGCTGTCGGTGACCTATGGGTGAAGAGCCTCGCAGGAGTATCACTTTCTTTTATGAAGATAAGTTTCTATCAAGATGGTAAAAAGCAGTTTTCTAAAACAGGCAAGATTTTATTTACACATTTTGGACTTTCAGGCCCACTTATTTTAAATAGTTCGAAAAAGGTAGATGATTTGTTACAAAATGAAGGCAAGGTTACTGCCCTGATAGATGCATATCCAGATACCAATGAAGGGAAACTCGAAGAATCTATAATTAAAGTTTTTGATAATAATAAAAATAAAGTATGGAGAACAATTCTTAAAGAAATAGTTCCAGAGGGGATGGCGAAAGCGATAGAACTCATAAATATGGGCTTAGATTTCAATACAAAAGTTCATAGTATTACGAAAGAAGATAGGAAGAAATTTGTAAAACTTCTAAAGAATCTCCCCGTCCATATTACCAACTTGATGGGCTATGAACGAGCAGTAGTAGCTGATGGAGGAGTATCACTTAAAGAATTAGATATGAAAACTATGTCTTCAAAACTTTACAAAAATTTATTTATTACAGGTGATTTACTTAATATCAGTAGAAATTCAGGAGGATACAGTCTCCAAATTTGTTGGACAACTGGATATATAGCAGGACAGTCTGCATAGTAGAAAGTCTTTCTAATTTGTTTCTCTTCTATAAATAGCGACTAGACTATAAAGCAAGCTCAAGACGAGTGGGCCTATGAGTATACCGACTGGGCCCAAGAGAGAGATTCCACCGAGAATTGCGAACAATGTAAGGATTGGCGGGATTTCTGTATTTTTAGAAATGATATAAGGGGAAAGGACGTTATCTATCGTACCGACTAATAGTATGGACCATATAAGTAAACCTAAAGCATGAAGAGGCAACCCTGTGAAATATAAGAAAAGCACCGCAGGAACTGCGACAATAGAAGTTCCTAGGTTGGGAATGAGAGAAGTCATCCCAGCGACGACTCCCCAGAGTGCAGGATTGGGAACTCCAAAGAACCAAAGACCCATGAATGCAAATACCCCTTGAACAAGAGCAATAAAGAAAGAACCTTTAATGACTCTGTTTACAGCATTTTTAAGATCAGAAAGAATTTCATGGATATTCTTTTCTGAAAGAGGTAGAAATTTTATCAATCCTTCTTTCCAACTTGCTCCATCTTTAAGTATATAAAACATAGTGAAGAATATAAGCACAAGCATTATGATAGTATTGAAAGTATAAGTGAAAAAATTACCGATGTTGCTTGCTAAGAAAGAAGTGAAGCTTGCGATTTTCCCATAAGTATCAAAAGTGAAACCTTGTGGCATTACTTCGTTAATAGAAGTATCTATCTTGTGAATAAATAAATCTGTATTGCCATTTACTATGACAGATTGATAAGCATTTTGTGCCTGATTGAAAATGACACTTCCCATAAAGAAAAGTGGTACACATAATACTATAATGAAAATGATGATTGTAATTAAAGATGCCAGACTAGAATTTTTCTTTGTGATATGATTCTTAATCCATGTATAAACTGGGTTAATCACTACGGCAAAAGCTGCTGCGAGTATAAAGATAGTCAGAAATGGGAGAAGTATGAATAATGTCAGAACAAGCACAACTGCTAAAAGTGCGAACAAAAAATATCTCTCAGTTTTAAGTGTTTCCATACTCATATTATAACAAGAAAATTGTATATAGGCTATATTTAGGCGTTATTTGTTTTTAATTTTTATGTATTATATAATGCCTATATGACTTCACGATTGTATGTTTTACCCAAAGGAGAAGATAGCCGAAAAGGGCTATTTTTAAAATCGTGGAACAGTTTAGGTCTCAATGGTAAGATCACAGATTTATCCATTATAGATTCCTATCTTATTCAAAGTGGATTCTCTGTTAATGAACTAGCAAGGGTAGCTGCCGCTTTTACTAATCCAATTTTTGAAAAGTTTTCAATAAATGAATTACCCAAAGTAAAAGATTTTTCTTATATAATTGAAATCGGCTTTCTGCCGGGGGTGACTGACAATGTCGCTCATACAGCGAGAGAGACGATTGTAGATCTACTTCATACCAAAGAAAATATTTCATTGGAAGTTTTCACTTCAAAAGTTTTCTTAATTTCTGGAACAGTTAGTATGGAAGATGTTAAGAAAATCGCTTCGTCTCTTTATAATCCATTGATAGAGCAGGGGCATATATATACCATAAAAGAAATTAGGAAAGATAATAATCTGCCATTAGTTATTCCAAAGGTTGTCTTATTAAAACAGACTCCCGTGATTAATGTTTCTCTTTCGGTGTCAGACGAAGAACTTATTAAAATTGGTAAAGAGGGAATCATAGGTAATGATGGAGTGAGACGAGGTCCGCTGGCTCTTGATTTGGAGTCTATGAAAGTGATTCAGAAACATTTCCAAGAACTTGGAAGGAATCCAAAAGACATAGAGCTTGAATCTTTGGCTCAAACTTGGTCTGAGCATTGTAAACATACAATTTTTGCAAATCCGATTGATGATATCAAGGACGGCTTATATAAAACTTATATTAAAGGAGCTACCAATACAATCCGCAAGCAAAAAGGTAAAAATGATTTTTGTGTTTCAGTCTTTTCTGATAATTCTGGCGGAATTATTTTTGATAAAGATAATTTGGTGACTCATAAGGTAGAGACTCATAATTCTCCCTCAGCTCTAGACCCATTTGGTGGAGCAATCACTGGGATAGTAGGAGTCAATAGAGATACTATTGGATTCGGACTTGGAGCAAAACCTGTGGCCAATATGTACGGATTTTGTTTTGGCGATCCTTATGACACTAGAGCTCTCTATAAAGATAAAAATTTAACTCAAAAGATGCTTCCTCCTAAAAGAATTATGGATGGAGTGATAAGAGGAGTAAATGTGGGAGGTAATTGTTCTGGAATTCCGACGGTTTCTGGCTTTGTCAGATATGATGACCAATTCAGAGGCAAGCCACTTGTTTTCGTGGGGACAGTTGGTATTATCCCAAGAAAAATAAATGGGAAGCCTTCTCATTTGAAAGAAGCTTTAAGTGGAGATTACGTTGTAGTCGTCGGAGGAAGAGTCGGAGCAGATGGAATTCACGGCGCGACTTTCTCTTCTGTGGCGATGGATTCTACTAGCCCTGCCACGGCAGTGCAGATAGGCGACCCCATCACTCAAAAGAAATTAAGTGATGCGATTGTGAAAGAAGCAAGAGGTATGGATCTGTATACAAGTATTACTGATAATGGAGCAGGGGGAATTTCTTGTTCTATTGCTGAGATGGCCAAAGAGTGCGGAGGAGTAGTCGTTGACTTAGAAAAAGTTCCATTGAAATATCAAGGGCTACAACCTTGGCAAATTTGGATTTCTGAATCACAAGAAAGAATGACCCTCTCGGTCCCTAAAAATAAATGGAATACATTTAAAGAATTAATGGATAAAAGAGGAGTAGAAGCGACAATCGTCGGTGAGTTTACAAATTCTGGTAAGTGCATCGTGAATTATAATGGCAAAGAAATTATGAATATTTCCTTGGAATTTTTGCATGATGGCTTACCAAAGAAGCCACTTACAAGTTCTCCGATTGCTCATCATTATGATAATCCTAAAACTCTAAGTGGGGTATCACGAACAAAAGCATTAGAAGAATTGTTTCAAGATAAAAATATTAGCGGATTTTCATTTGTGAGTGAGCAGTATGATCATGAAGTTCAAGCCTCCTCAGTATTGAAGCCATTATCAGGAAGAGGGCGTATCAATACTGATGCGCAAGTCCTCCGACCAGTTCTTTCTTCTTCTAAGGGAGTAGTAGTAGCAAGTGCTCTTTATCCATCGTATTCTCTTATCAATACTTATCATATGGCATCTTGTGCTATCGATACCGCCATCAGGAATGCCATCTGTGCTGGGGCATCACTTTCTAATCTTGCAATACTAGACAATTTCTGTTGGTGTTCATCTTATGACCAGAATAGATTAGCGGAGCTCATAGATGCACTCAAAGCTTGCTACCACTTTGCAGTAGGCTATGGCACGCCCTTTATTTCTGGGAAAGATAGTATGTTTAATGATTTTAAAGGTTATGACGATAAGGGGAATCCTGTAGCGATTTCTATTCCTCCCACGCTTCTCATTTCAGCTATTGGAGTAATGCCAGATCTGAACAAAACTGTTTCCCCAGAATTTAAAAAAGCAGGGGATAGTATTTACTTATTAGGAGAGACGTATGATGAATTGGGAGGCAGTGAATATTATAAAATGCTTGCACATAATGGTAAAGATAAAAATGCTATTGGTAATAATGTACCAAGGGTTGATTCAGAAAAAAATATAAAAACTTATAAATCTCTTGAAAAAGTTATTACAAAAGAATTAGTATCTTCTGCTATATCTTTGGCTTCTGGAGGATTGGCAGTTGCTATTGCGAAAGCTTCAGTCGGAGGAATGCTTGGATGCAAAATTTCCTTGAAAAATATTCTTGGGGAAATCTCCGAGATAGATCAGGCGTTGTTCTCTGAAAGCCAAGGTAGAATTCTTGTAACAGTTTCCAAAGAAAATATAAATAAATTTGAAAAGATTATGAAAGGAATTTCATATGCCAAGATTGGGGCTGTACTTCCAAGTGATAAATTTATTATTACTGATATGAAAGGTAAAAAGGCAGTCGAGTCCAGTGTCAAAAAATTATTCAACCTTTATCATAATTTTTCTAATAAAATGAAATGAAAAAAAATACTATACAAAAACCAAAGATTATAATAATGTCGGGATATGGACTTAATTGCGAAGAGGAGACCAAATTTGCTTTTGAAAGTGTAGGTGGCAAAGCCGATATTGTGCATATCAATGATCTGATTACGAGCCCTAAAATGCTTTCAAAATACCAGATACTAGTTTTCCCGGGAGGATTTTCTTATGGGGATGATACAGGCAGTGGGAAGGCTTATGCGAATAAATTCAAGAATCACCTCTCAAAAGAGTTAGAAGAATTTTTATCTCGGGATACTTTGGCTATTGGTATTTGTAATGGATTTCAGATATTGACTTCACTAGGCGTCTTGCCAGGGGCTCTCACTCATAATAAAAATGGGCAGTATATCGACAGATGGGTAGATTTGAAAGTTACAGGGAAGAGTCCATGGCTCTCTGGTATAAAGAAAATATCTTTGCCTATTGCTCACGGAGAGGGGAAGTATTTGATAAGTAAAGTAGAGTATAAGACAATGATGAAAAATAAAGAGATAGCTTTCACTTATGACAAAGGAGAGATTTGCAAGTTTCAAAATTTAGAAGCTAATCCAAATGGAGCGAATTATGATATAGCAGGGGTCTTAGGATATAATGGGCGAGTCCTTGGGATGATGCCTCATCCAGAACGGGCACAATTCTCGCACCACTCTCCTTTATGGCAAATGAAAAAACAAAAATCACGAAATACAAAAGAAGGCGATGGCATTATCTTATTTAGAAACGCAGTAAATTATTTTAATAAAAAGCAAAAATGAAAAATTTAAATGAAAAATGTGCAGTTTTTGGAATCTGGGACGGCAAAGAAGCTTCTCGCTATACTTACTTTGGGCTATTTGCTCTTCAACATAGAGGTCAGGAACAAACTGGCATTGCTTCTACTAATGGCAAGAAAATATTTTCATATAAACACTCTGGTTTAGTAAGTCAGGTATATACAGAGAAAATAATTAAAAAGTTAGAAGGCTTTTCTGCTATTGGGCACAATCGTTATTCTACTTCTCGTGGCACTAGCTCCAAGCATGCTCAGCCTATTATTGTGAATGATACTTTTGCTTTTGCTCACAATGGGAACCTTCCTTCCACGAAAGCATTGGAAGACTTTTTGAAAAGTAATAAAGTAAGCATTAAGGGAGATTCTGACTCTGAGCTTATGGCGAAAGCCATTGGCTTTTATATGGGGAAGGGATTACCTTTATCAAAGGCAGTAGAGAAAGCCTATCCACTTATGACTGGGGCATTTTCTTGTGTAGCACTTTCTAAGGAGGAGCTCGTGGCTTTCCGTGATCCCAGAGGAATCAGACCATTGGTAATTGGTATCAATGACAAGGAGACAGTTTTCGCTTCAGAAACTTGTGGGCTTAGGACTGTCGGAGCAAAATTCTTAAGAGAAGTTCTCCCCGGAGAAGTTGTAACTGTTTCTAAAAATGGAATGAAAAGTAAAATCTTGGCCAAACAAGATCCCAAATTTGATATATTTGAATTCGTATATTTCTCTCGTCATGATTGTAAAATACAAGGGCAATCAGTCTACGAAGTTCGCAAAAATTTTGGGAAAATGTTGTATAAAGAAAATCCTAAGATAAAGCTTGATGTCATAGTCCCAGTCCCTGAGACAGCGATCCCTGCAGCTATTGGATATTCTCATGCCTCTGGCGTCCCATTTGAAATGGCATTGAATAAGAATAGATATATTCATAGGACATTCATTGAGCCGACTCAATCAAGCCGAGAAGAAAAAGTGAAGATGAAATTGACCGTTCTCCGTAGCATTATTACTGGGAAGAAAGTTGGCATTATAGATGATTCATTAGTTCGTGGAACTACCTCAAAAGAGATAGTTAAAATGTTCTTTGATTCTGGGGCCAAAGAAGTTCATTTCCTAGTCGCTTCAGCACCAGTCAAATTTCCTGATTTTTATGGCATAGATACACCTCGCCAAGAAAATTTAATTTCTTCCCAGAAGACAATAAAAGAAACTTGTGAATTTATAGGAGCTACTTCTCTTTCTTTCTTGTCTATAGATGGAATGGTGAAAGCCATAGGAATACCAAGGGATAAATTATCTCTCTCTGCATTTAATGGCGAGTATCCACTACCAATCTTTGAACACGAAAAGGAGATTAAATATGATAGTTTAAAATTTAAAAATTAATTAATTTTTTTATGAGAATAGCGTTACTTATCTCAGGTGGAGGGACAACGATGGAAGCCATAATCAAGGCCTCTCAAAATGGGGCACTTCCTAGCGTCACCCCTGTTTTAATTATTGCTAGTAATGAAGATGCCGGTGGTATAGAGAAAGCCAAAAGGCTTGGGATAAAAGATGAGGATATAATAGTTATCAATCCGAAAAATTTTAAAAATAGAAATCTATTTGGCGAAGAAATTATAAAAGAATGTAAGAAGAGACAAGTTGATTTTATTGGACAATATGGATGGATGGTAATGACTCCTGAGAATGTTATAAACGAATTTGATGGGATGATTATAAACCAGCACCCAGGACCACTTGATACGGGGAGGCTTGATTTCGGAGGGCCGGGGATGTATGGTATGAGGGTTCACCTTGCAAGGCTTTCTTTTGTAAATAAAATAAAAAGGGATTTCTGGACTGAAGCGACTGCTCACAGAGTGACAGCTAAATTTGATGAGGGTGTAATCTTAAAAAGAAAACAAGTTCCAATCTTACCCGACGATACAGCTGAGAGTCTACAAGCACGAGTACTTCCAGTAGAACATGAAGTTCAGATAGAATTATTGAAAGATTTTATTGATGGCACTGTATCAGAATTCCACCGTGAAGTTCCACTTGTTTTAAGAGGGGAAGAGGGAATATTAGAAGAATCTAAAAAGCTCGCTTGCAAAATGTATCCAAATGGATAATAAACAAAAATTACTTTTTACCGGTACGGGTAAAAAGTTCTAAGGATGAAGATTAATTTATGAAAAATAACAAACAAAAAATTTTAATAATTGGAGGAGGGGGGAGAGAGCATGCGATAGGGTGGAAGATTAGCCAGTCGGATAGATGTGGGGAGCTTTACTTTGCTCCGGGGAATGGCGGAACGGCAAGCCTTGGCACAAATGTGGATATAAAGGCGACAGATATAATGGCCTTGGTAGAATTTGTGAAAAAAGAAAAGATAGATTTGACTCTGGCTATACCGGATGACCCTCTGGCTCTTGGAATTGTAGATTTATTCGAAAGAGAAAATTTACGAATTTTCGGACCAACTAGGAAAGCAGCCCAGCTTGAATCCTCGAAAGCTTTCTCCAAGCAATTTATGAAGAGGAATAATTTGCCGACAGCTTCATTCGAAGTATTTAGTGATTTCAATCAAGCAAAAAGATATATAGAAGGGCAGAGCCTGCCAATAGTAGTGAAAGCAAGCGGACTTGCCTTGGGGAAGGGCGTAATAATCGCACAGAGTAAAGATGAAGCCATAAAAGTGCTAGAAGATATATTGGTGAAAAAAGTATTTGGAGAAGCTGGCAATGAAGTAGTCATAGAAGAATTCCTTACAGGACCTGAAATTTCCATTCACGCATTCTCTGACGGTATCTCTTATAAGATGTTTCCTTCTTCACAAGATCATAAGAAAATAGGCGAGAACGATGTAGGCTTAAATACTGGAGGTATGGGGACGATTGCGCCACTTCCATTTATAAATAATGAACTTATGGCACAAATAGAGAAAGAAATAGTTGCTCCGACGCTGAAAGCAATGAGAGATGAAGGCGTACCTTATAATGGCATACTTTACCCCGGATTAATCTTGACGAAAGATGGTCCTAAAATTCTTGAATACAATGCCCGCTTTGGCGACCCAGAAACGCAAACTTATATGAGATTGCTGGATACAGATTTGTTAGATATCATAGACGCTTGTATTGATGAGAAGCTTGACCAGATAGAAATAAATTGGAAGAAATTATCTGCTTGCACTGTAGTAGTTGCCTCGGGAGGTTATCCAGAGAAATATGAAAAAAGGCGAATAATTACAGGAATTAATTCATCCACCCCGTCTCTACGAGCCACCCCTCAAGAGGGGAATAAAGATGTTATCGTTTTCCACGCTGGGACAAAGTATGATGAAGAAAATAATCTTATTACGAATGGGGGGCGAGTGCTTGGAATAAGTGCGACAGGGGATAACTTAGAGGAAGCCTTGGAAAGTGCTTATAAAGCCGTAGAGGATATATCTTTTGATGGAATGTATTATAGGAAGGACATAGGCAAGAAGGCACTTGCAATACGTATGTAGTTTGGTAATATAAAAGTAAACATAAAAACCCACACCATGAAGAAAAAAATACCTGAAGATGAAGAAATTCATCTGGATCAAGCGTGTGACTCTGAGCCAGAGGAAGATAATTCTTCCGATTGGAATGGAAAATAAAAAACAAGGCGCCCTGATGGACGCCACGTTTTTTTATTTATCCCAATCAAAAGAATTTTCTCTGTCAGGTCCGGTGCCGACTGATATGATTTTCACATTAAGATCAGATAATTTATTCTTAATATAGTTTAGATATACAGATAATTCTTTTGAAACTTTCTCTTTGTCATTCACTCCAAAGTTCGCTTCTCCCCAGCCAGATAGTTTCTCTGTTTTTACCCCTGTCACTTCATTTAGACGAAGAGGGAATTCTTCTACAAGCTTACCATTCACTTCATATCCTGTTACGACTTCAATATCCTTTGCGGGGCAGATGTCTGCTTTGTTTATAAAAATTAAATTAGCCCCAGAAAGCTCTATGGCATGACGAATGGCAAATAGATCAAGCCAGCCACACATACGTGGACGTCCGGTCGTTGCCCCGAATTCATGCCCAGCATCTTGGAAAAGTTTCTCTGTTGCCCCATCTTTAATTCTAGCGGGGAAGTCTCCACCACCAACTTTGGTCGTATAAGCTTTTATGACGCCGTATATATTGCGTAATGCAGTATGAGGGATGCCCAGACCTAGACAGACATTGGCTGGCAGGGTATTGGAGCTTGTCACATTGGGATAATCTCCAAAATCAATATCAAGCATTACCCCTTGGGCCCCTTCAGCTAAAATATTTTTCCCTTCATTTAATCTTTTTTGTATTAAGAAAGATAAATCACAAATTTGTAATTTCTTCAATTCTTCCATTGCACTTTCCCACTTTTCTCTGGCTTCTTTTATCTTTTCTTCGGGAATCTCGAAACCATATTCATTCTTGTACATATCAAGCAGATGCATATGTAATTCTCCAAGTTCTTTTTCTTTTTGTTTGAAATCTTCAAATTTTATATCGCCAATGAGTAAACCTTTCCTTGCACGCGAGTCACTATAAGCAGGCCCTATTCCACGAGAAGTCGTACCGATTTTACTGCCACTCTTACTTCTGGATGATTCTTCGGCTTGGTCTATGAAAGGATGCAAGTATGAGACTAGTTTGGCACGATCAGAAATATAAAGACGGGAGGCTATATCAAAGCCCAAGCTTTTAAGTAGGGCTATCTCTTTGATCAATGAAACGATATCTACGACAACTTCATTACCGATATATAGTTCTACATCTTTTCGTAAGCATCCTGATGGCACGATATGGCCGATGAAAGTGATATCACCTGATTTGATAGTATGCCCAGCGTTCGCTCCACCTTGGAAGCGAGCGACACCACTGTAGACTCCACCTGAGAGGAGCTCATCTATATTTTTACCTTTTCCTTCATCTCCCCATTGAAGACCGACGACACAATCCACAAATCCTTTTTTATTTTTTTCCATATAAAAATATTTATTTTCCTAAGCTATAGTTAGGAGCTTCCTTAGTAATAATGACATCATGAGGGTGGCTTTCTTTTAATCCTAATTGTGTGATTCGGACAAAGCGAGCTTTACTCTGGAGAGTTTTAATATCTTTTGATCCGCAGTATCCCATTCCAGCTCGGAGTCCACCGACTAATTGGTAAATCACTTCTGAAAGTTCACCCTTGAATGAGACTCGGCCGACGATGCCTTCAGGCACTAGTTTCTTGATATCATCCTCAGTATCTTGGAAATATCTATCCTTGGATCCTTCTTTCATAGCTTCAATAGAGCCCATTCCACGATAAGTTTTGTATTTTTTACCTTCATATATTTCTGTCTCACTAGGGGACTCTTCTACGCCAGCGAAAAGTGAGCCAGCCATTATAGAGCTTGCTCCGGCAGCCAGAGCCTTCGGTATATCTCCGGTGGAATGTATTCCTCCATCGGCAATGATTGGCACGCCAGTACCCTTGAGAGCTTTAGCGACTTCATATACAGCCGAGAGTTGAGGATACCCGACGCCAGCTATTATACGAGTAGTACAGATGGATCCAGGGCCAATGCCTACTTTGACTCCATCAGCGCCAGCTTTGACGAGGGCGAGAGCCCCTTCGCCTGTGGCAATATTACCGGCAATGATTTCTAACTTGGGGAATACTTTTTTTATTTTCTTTACCATTTCTATCACTCCCTTGGAATGACCGTGAGCAGTATCTAGTACTACCACATCCACTCCATTTTGCTCCAAGGCCGTCACTCTCTCTATAGTATCCTTTGTGATTCCGACTGCGGCACCGACTCGCAATCTACCGAGATTATCGCGAGAAGATTCGGGGCGGGATTTAACTTTCATTATATCTTTATAAGTAATGAGTCCGATTAGCTTATTCTCTTTATCAACTATTGGCAATTTCTCTACTTCATACTTTGTCAGTATTTTCTCAGCTTCTTTTAGATTGGTGCCGATGCTGGCAGTCACCAAGTTTACTTTTGTCATTACTTCTGTCACAGGCAGATTTAAATTCTTTTCAAATCTTACGTCACGATTGGTAATGATTCCTTTTAGCTTGCCATCTTTATCCACTATTGGGATACCGCCAATTTTGTTATCTTCCATTATGCGGACAGCCTCTTTGAGTAAGGCTTCTTCTCTTAATGTTATAGGATCGTTGATCATTCCGCTTTCTGATCGTTTAACTTTGCGGACTTCCTCTGCTTGCTTCTCTATGCTCATATTCTTGTGGATAATTCCTATTCCTCCGACTTCTGCCATCGCTATTGCCATAGCACTTTCCGTGACAGTATCCATCGCCGCAGAAACAATAGGCACATTGAGCTTTATCTTCCTAGTCAAATAGGAAGTGATATCAACTTCTCTAGGTAAGACTTCGGAATATAATGGTACTAATAGAACGTCATCATAAGTGAGCCCTTCTTTAAAATTCTCTATATTTTTTGTAGTCATATATATCCACATATTAGCATATAAATAAACTCGAAGTAAACTCACTTTTATTCACCCACAAAAAAATTGACAATATATATATTGTATTAGAGTGTCTACAAACAAAAGAAGGTACACACACACAATATATATAAATTTAAAATTAGAATCTATGAAAAAAGTTACATTGGTTGTCATTCAGACGGCCTTAGGAGTTTCAGAACTAATCAGGGAAAAGCTCAAAGAAAAAGCTCTCGGATTAGTTTATGAGCTAAAATTCGGGAAGAGTGGGCATATTAGGCTAGATACTTTTCTAGAAGTTCCAGAGGGAAAAGAATTTGTCATTTTCGTAAATAATCCTTTTCAATCGAAAGACTATCTTGGTTCTCAAAGTTTTGAAACGTGGATTGATGAGATAGCAAAAGGAATTGATGATGAAGCGAAAACCATGGTTTCTTCTTTTATGGTTTTTGATGAGGAGTATTTTCATAGGGAAGGAATTTCCCAAAAAAGAATGGAAATAATCTTTCGAGATGAATTAAATATTCTAAAAAAAATTCATACGAATATGCCTTACAGTGGATCTTTTGATCCACAGCAGGCGACTGATTCAATATTTTTTTTGAATAACACTATCTTTTAATTAAGAGTAAATGAAAGAGGCTATTGGCTATTACTGACCAATAGCCTCTTTTTCATTTATTTTACTTTTTAAAAATATGAAATTAAGGAAGTCGGACTTCCTTATTTTTATATATTTAGCCAGATAGCGCCTTAGGCGCTATCTGGCAGGGTACCATAAAAAAATTGACAATATATAGATATTGTATTAAAGTGTTTACAAATAAACGAAGGTACACATAATATAAATATAAATCTTTTAAAATGAAACTAATAGAAACAATACTTGAATTTAGGGAAGAATTGAAAAATGAACTAGCCTGTATTACGACAAAAAAATCTGACACATCATCTATAATTCTTCTCAGTTCAGGAAATGAAATAAGTATAACCTCTGATTATAATCCAAAAGAATTCGGGTTTTCTCCAGAAGACTTTGTTTCAGTTCCTTGTAATTGTGGTTGTATTTTGGGTTTTAAGATTGGTATTTGTGTTGGAGTCGGGAAAGGCTGTTCTAAATCACCTGAACAAGATGAACTCTGGTTCTTCTTACAAGGGAATAAGGGAATTACCCATTTTTGTGGAGCTCGTGCAAATGATTTTGCAAAAAATGGTGTAGTTTTATTCAACCCAACAGAAGAAAGAATTGGTCCAATATCATCTATTAATTTTGGCTAATACTGTAATTTATTAAGGCACGCCCTTTATCGGAAACGGCTTTTTTATTTTTTTATAATAATTATTTATTAGGATATTCTCCTAAGTTTTGAGTATAAAGATATCTCCGCTTTTCTTATTTTCTTTTTTAAGATATTATAGGTCTATGAATTCTATACAAGTCCTTATCATTGATTACGGCTCGCAGTATACGCTTGTTATTGGTAGGACTCTGCGTGAGCTTGGAGTCCGAAGTATTATACTTCCTCCGAAGTCTGTCGATAAATGGTTAGAGAAGAATATGCCGAAGGCTGTCATTCTCTCAGGGAGTAATTATAGTGTGCACAATGACGGAGCTCCAGAAATTCCTTCCTCTCTTGATATAACTGGCAAAAATAAAGATAAGCAATATTTAATTCTAGGTATTTGTTATGGTATGCAATTACTCGCCCACAAAAAAAGTGGCGTAGTAGAGCGACCACTTGCCAATCGCGAATATGGTCCAGCCGAAGTAACTTTAGATATTACGCATCCGCTTTTTAGAAATGTCGCAGAGAAAACTGAAGTTTGGGCAAGTCACGGAGATACGGTGACGACTCTTCCCGAAGGTTTTACTTCTATCGCAACCTCTGGTGGAATTGCTGCGATGACCGATGAGAATGATAGGGTAATGGGCATTCAATTCCACCCGGAAGTTTCTGATACGAAAGAAGGTAAAAAGATATTACAGAACTTTTTAAATATGGGCGAGTGTATTTCAGATTGGAATCCTACGGATTTAATAAATGAAATTCAAAAAGAAGTTTTAGATATTGTGAATATGAAAAATAAAGAGACGCCAGAGAAGCAGAACGTTATCTTGGGTGTTTCTGGTGGAGTGGATTCTACTACGCTTGCTAGTATTCTTGCTCCAATCTTAAAAGAAAGGCTTATATGCGTCGCCATAGATACTGGCGGATTCCGAGAGAATGAATTAGAAGAATTGAAAATAAATGTGAAGAGTGCAGGAGTGGAGAATCTAGTCGTAGTAGAAGCAGGAGAAGAATTTATAAAAAATGTGGGGACAACGATTGATGGAGAAGAGAAGAGAGCTCAATTCAGAAATGTATATAAAAGAATTTTCGAGGAGCAAATAGTGAAGCACAATGCTTCGTTTATTGTGCAGGGGACTCTGGCGACGGATATTATAGAGAGTGGTAAGGCAGGAGAGTCTGCAATGATCAAGACGCATCACAATGTAGGTCTCTCATTTGAAGTAGAAGACTTGCATCCATTTAGGAATTTATTCAAGTATGAAGTTCGTGAGCTTGCTCGGGCTATGAACCTTCCATCGGCTGTATACGCTAGGAATCCTTTCCCTGGCCCTGGGCTTTTCTTGCGAGTTGTCGGTACTCCTGTCTCAAATGAAAGGATAGAGCTTGTTCGCCAAGCTGATAAAACAGTGAATGATATTTTGAGAAAGTATGATGTCGCCAAGGATATTTCTCAGCTTATTGTTGCTCTGCTCGGAGTAAAGTCCGTCGGAGTCAAAGGTGATGAACGAGTCTATGGATATTCTCTAGCAGTGAGAGCTGTACAGACTGTAGATTTTATGACCGCCAAAGGATATTACTTTAAAGAAGAAATTATAAATGAAATCACCAATGCTTTGACGAAGCACAAAGATATAGTTCGTGTATTTTTCGACTTTACACCGAAGCCTCCAGCCACAACGGAATTTGAGTAATCGGGAATATATTATTATTAATGTTTATTAGCAAGCTACATATCATATGAATAAAAGCATAAAGACAGCATTGGTTTCAGTTTTCAATAAAGATGGATTAGAAGAAATAATTAAACTACTATCCTTACACGGAGTGAAAATTATATCTACGGGAGGAACGGCGGATTTTATAAGGAAGTCAGGAATAGAGGTCACAGAAGTAGAAGCTATTACGAATTTCCCTTCAGTTTTTGGAGGTAGAGTGAAGACGCTCACGCCTCAGATTTTCGGGGGCATTTTAAATCGTCGCGATAATGAAAGTGATCAGAAAGAAAAGAAAATTCACAATATAGAAGACATAGATTTAGTCATCGTTGATCTTTATCCATTTGAAGAGACGCTCGCAAGTGGTGCAAGTGAAGAAGATATTATAGAGAAAATTGATATCGGGGGTATCGCACTTATTCGTGCTGCTGCCAAGAATTTCAAAGACGTCGTTGTCGTTCCATCTAAAAATCAATACAAAAAATTAAGAGGAATATTAGAAAAGGGTAATGAGACTACATTAGAAGAACGCAAAAAGTTCGCCGGTGATGCCTTCCAAGTGACGAATGCTTATGATAGAGCCATCTATGGATATTTCAGAGGGTTGTCTCTTCGTTATGGAGAAAATCCACATCAAAAGGGAGAATTCATCGGGGATTTAGAAGAAAGTTTTACACAGCTTCACGGCAAAGAACTTTCTTATAATAATTTCATAGATACAGAAGCAGCAGTAATGACTGTCCTTGATTTTAAAGATCCTGCCTTTGCAATTATTAAGCATATGAATGCTTGTGGGTTGGCAGTGAGAGAAGAAGGTCATTTGTTTGAAGCATACGAAGCAGCTTATAATGCCGATCCACTTTCAGCTTTCGGTGGGATACTTGCTGCCAATAGAGAGATAGGTGGAGATATCGCAAGTCTTATAAAAAAGCAAGAACTTTTCGTAGAAGTAATCATTGCTCCAGATTTCAGTAAAGAAGCATTAGAAATTTTGACTGAGAAGAAAAATATTCGTATTCTAAAATGGAACAATCCGATCCTGCCAGCCAAGCAGATGCGTACTTGCTTCACCGGTCTTTTAATACAAGATAGAGATATGCATACAGAAAGTGTAGAGGACTTCACTGTCGTTACCAAGCGTGCTCCGACAGAACAAGAGAAGAAAGATTTGGTAATGGCTTCAATCGCTACGAAGCATTTGAAATCCAACTCTGTCGCGTTAGTGAAAGATGGCACGCTTCTCTCGATGGGTTGTGGACAGACTTCGCGTATTGATTCTTTGAAACAAGCTATTGATAAAGCAGAGAAGTTTGGCTTCTCACTCAAAGGCGCGGTACTTTCTTCTGAAGCATTTTTCCCATTTCCTGATTGTGTAGAATTAGCAGGAGAGGTAGGAGTCGTAGCAGTCATTCATCCAGGAGGGTCCAAGAATGATCAAGCCTCTATCGACGTAGCTGATAAATACAATATGGCGATGGTGACGACTGGATTCCGACATTTCAAACATTAATTTTTTGTGATTGTTTTATATTAGAATAGTGATAAAATAAAACTATGAAAAAAGATATCAAAGTAGGCATAATTATGGGCTCGGATTCAGATTTAGAAGTAATGTCTGAAGTGGCGAAGGTACTGGAAGAGTTTGGAGTAACTTACGAAATGACCGTAGCTTCCGCTCACAGAGCACCGAACTTGGTACATGAGTATGCTGTAAATGCATCAACGCGTGGCAACAAGATTATGATTGCTGGAGCAGGTGGGTCGTTCCATTTAGCAGGGGTACTGGCGGCCCTCAGTCCCTTACCTGTCATTGCTATACCTATCAAGGCCAAAGCACTCGAAGGGCTTGATTCACTTCTCTCTGCTGTCAATATGCCTCCTGGGGTACCTGTTGCCGTAGTCGGCATAAATGCTGCCAAAAATGCAGGATTACTTGCTGTACAAATGCTTGCAATGTCTGACAAAGATTTAGAAGACAAAATGCTAGCGTATAAAGCAAAGATGGAAGCCGACAATGAAGCCAAGGGGGAAAAATTACAAGAACTCGGATATCAAAAATATTTAAATAAATAATTTATGGCTGATTTATACAAAGATGCGGGAGTAAATATTGACGCAGGGAATGAGACCGTTCGTCGGATTAAAGATGACGTTGCGAGTACCCACACGAAGGCTGTACTGACTGGCATTGGAAGCTTTGGTGGACTTTATGATATAGGCGAAATTTTGAAAAGTTACAAGAGCCCAGTCCTTGTGCAAAGTATAGACGGAGTTGGCACCAAGCTTTCTGTGGCAAAAATGATGAACAAATATGATACCGTCGGAGAAGACATAGTGAATCACTGTTGCGATGATTTACTAGCGATGGGTGCACGCTCTCTTACATTCTTAGACTATGTAGCTCATGACAAACTAGATCCCAATGTGATGGAAGCAATGGTCTCTGGTATGTCGAAGGCTTGCAGAGAAAGTGGAGTCTCACTTCTAGGTGGAGAGACGGCCGAGATGCCGGGGACTTATATGAGTGGAGAGCACGATATCGCTGGATGTATTACTGGAGTAGTAGAGAAAGACAAAATTGTAACGGGAGAGAAAATAAAAGAAGGAGATATTATATTAGGATTAGCTTCTAGTGGTTTGCATACGAATGGCTTCTCGCTTGCTCGCAAAGTTTTGTTTGATATTGGCCTCTATAAAGTAGATACAAGAGTAGAAGAGCTCGGCGAGACTGTCGGGGTGGCACTTCTAAAAGTTCATACGAATTATTCTAAACCCGTTCTAGAAATGCTAGATAGTGGTATAGAGATCAACGGCATTGCACATATTACTGGTGGTGGTTTTATTGAGAATATTCCACGCGTACTTCCAGAAGATCTTGATGCCGAAATTACCCTTAATTCATGGCCTATTTTGCCGATATTTTCTCTTATAGAGAAGATTGGCAATATCACACAGACGGAGATGTATAGAGTATTTAATATGGGGATTGGTTTAATGTTAATAATTTCAAAAGAAGAGAAAGAGAAAATCGTTGAGATTTTAAAAAATTATTCCGATTATAAAATGTTTGAAGTTGGGAAAATTATTAATGGTAATAAAAAAGTAATTTTAAAATAATATGGATCCCGTACGAAATAACGGGAAAAAATTATAAATTAAATAGTTCTGTCAAAATAAATAATGATAGAATTTCGTACGGGATGGACATAGAAATAATAAAAGAACATATAGGGGATGTACTTCGAGGGACAGATTTTAAAAATATAGGAGAGAGGAAGGTGGGCAAAGTACGCGACATCTATACATTACCAGACAAAATAATTCTCATATCTACCGACCGTCATTCATCCTTTGATCGCATCATTGCGCATATTCTTTTCAAGGGGGAAATTCTCAATCAGATCAGTGCCTTTTGGTTTGAGAATACGAAGGATATTATAGGCAACCATGTGATCAGTATTCCAGACCCCAATGTTTTAGTGGCCAAGAAGTGTACTCCGCTTCCTGTCGAGTGCGTTGTGCGTGGCTATATCACAGGAGTAACAGGGACTTCACTTTGGACTCATTATAAGGATGGGCAAAGAGATTTCGGGAATTTTGTTTTATCAGAAGGAATGAAGAAGAATCAAAAGTTGGAGGAGCCCGTCTTCACTCCGACCACCAAATCCGATGAACATGATAGACCTATCACTCCAGCCGAGATAGTATCCGAAGGATTGCTTTCAAAAGAATTAGCCGATGAAGTAGAAAGAGTAGCACTTGCTTTATTTAAAAGAGGCCAAGAAATTGCACTCTCACACGGGCTTATTCTAGTAGATACCAAATATGAATTTGGACAAGATAAAGATGGCAAGCTCACTCTCATAGATGAGATACATACACCAGATTCTTCTCGTTATTGGAAAGCCGATACCTATATGGAGCGTTTCAATAAAGGAGAAGAGCCAGAATACTTTGATAAGGAATTCCTCCGACTATGGTTTAAAGATAATTGTGATCCATATAAAGATGCTGTCATTCCAGATGCTCCCGCCGAGCTCGTCGCCGAGCTTTCTCGTCGCTATATTGAGATATACGAGACGATTACAGGCAAGCATTTTGAACATAATTTTGAGATACCAATATTAGAGAGAATTACTAAAAATTTAGAGAAAATATAATATGAAAGCTATAAATCCATTAGACGGAAGATATTATGATACAACGAGAGCCTTAGAGCCATATTTTTCTGAGCAGGCTTTGATGAAGTATAGAGTGATGATGGAATGCAAATATTTAATAGCTTTATCTTTTTCCCGCAAAACTGATTTAAGGAAGTTTAATGAAAGTGAAGTAAAAAAGATTGAGAATTTATATGAAAAGTTTGATGATGTCTCATACGAGAAAATAAAAGCTTTTGAAGCTACGACCAATCACGACGTGAAGGCAGTAGAATATTTTATAAAAGAAAAGCTTAAAGCTACAACCTTGAAAGACAGTATTGAGTGGGTGCATTTTGCATTAACATCTGAGGATACGAATAATATAGCTTATGCTCTCATACTTAGGGATTCACTTGAGGAAATTATGGTTCCAGAAATAAAGAAAATAATTTTGGAATTAAATACTCTGGCAAAAAAATACAAAGATTTACCAATGCTTGCTCGTACTCACGGACAGAGTGCTTCGCCTACTACTTTTGGCAAAGAGATGAAAGTCTTTGCCCAAAGGCTGGATAGAGCACTAGACCATTTATTCGGGCAGAAAATTTTGGCCAAATTAAATGGTGCCTCTGGAAATTATAGTGCTCATATGGCAGCCTATCCGAAAGTTGATTGGATGAAGTTTTCAGAAAATTTTATCAAGCAATTTAATGTTCTAGATAAGAAACCTAGAATCTTAAAATTAGAACCTAATCTAATCACTACTCAAATTGAACCGCATGATTCATATATAGAAATTTTTGACCGATTGAAACGAATCAATAATATGTTGCTTGATTTCAATCAAGATATGTGGAGATATATTTCTGACAACTGGATTACTCAGACTCCAAAGAAAGGGGAAGTAGGCTCTTCTACGATGCCTCACAAGATTAATCCGATTGATTTTGAAAACAGTGAAGGGAATTTAGGCCTAGCCAATGCGTTGTTTGAATTCTTTGCTCGCAAGCTCCCCATTTCACGTTTACAACGCGATCTTTCAGATTCGACAGTAGAGCGTGCCTTTGGTACAGCTTTTGGGCATTCTTTCCTGGCTTATGCTTCTCTCTTAAAAGGATTAAGTAAAATTTCTATAAATGAAAATAAAATAAAAGAAGATTTATTAGCTCATCCGGAGATTATCGCGGAAGCTATCCAGACAGTTCTCCGTCGCGAGAATTACCCTATTCCTTATGAGGCCTTGAAAGAGCTCACCCGTGGCAAGCAAATCACGATGGCAGACTTCGCTACCTTTATAGATAATTTGAAAGTAACTCCAAAAATTAAATTAGAATTGAAGAAGTTTACTCCACTTACTTATACAGGTCTTGCAAGTAAAATTGCTGGAAAATAATTATTTTCTATTTTGAGCAACTTTTAAAACATTGCGGAATAGCATCGCGACAGTCATAGGTCCTACTCCACCAGGTACGGGGGAGACGAAGCCTGCTACTTTCTCTGTCGATTCCAAGTCTACGTCTCCGATGATTCCCGAATCTGATTCAGAAGAACCTGCATCTATCAAGACGGCTCCCTCTTTTATCATATCTCCTTTGATATATTTACCCTTACCCATTCCTGAGATTACCACGTCGGCTTCTTTCAATATTTCTTCTTTATTTTCTGTCTTACTCCGGATAGTTTCTACTTTTAAATTTCGGAATTCTAGAAGTGCCGATACTGGCTTGCCGACGAGCTTGCCTTGGCCCATTACTACTATTTTTTTATTTGTCAGATCTAGATTAAGAGAGTCTAAGATAGCCATACAAGCTAGAGCCGTAGGGAAGCCCAAGAATAAATCTCCACTGTAGAATTTATCACTTGTCGTTGTACTCAGGCAGTCCACATCCAAATGTGAGTCCACGGCATCTAATACTTTCACTTGGTCTAAGGTTTCGGGTAATGGTAGCTGGACGATGACCCCGCACATATTCTCTATTGTATTTATCTTTTGTATTTCTTTTACTAGGTCATCTGTTGATATGTCACTAGGGAAGAATGCTTCGTGGAAACGTATGCCAAGTTCTTCTGCTTTGCGTCGCTTCATATTTACATATTGTAAAGGCACTGGATTATCCCCCACAAGTATATCGCAAAAAACTGGCACAAAAGGTAGTAAGGCTATTTCTTGTTTTACTTCGGCCAATATTTCTTTACTTAATTTTCTTCCATCTATAATTGTTGTCATTTTTTAATATAATATTTATATGTTCATATATTAGCATATTTTTTTGGTATTTTCATTAGAATTGCTTTTAAATTATATTTTGATAATATATGAGGATGAATACACTTTCAAATTATGATTTACGTAAATTGCTCATCGCTCTATGTATTTATCTTACATCCTTATTTGCTGCCAATACCTTAGGGCTCAAGATAATGCCTTTCTTTTTTGGTTCTCATATTTCGGTAAGTATTATTTCTTTTCCTTTTGTTTTCATTATGACGGATATTATAGGTGAAGTTTATGGCAAGAAAATTGCCAAGATGTTCGTCCTTGCAGGAATTGTGAGTACTGCTCTATTCATACTCTATTCTTTAATTTCATTAGCTTTGCCGTGGGCGAAAGCTGGACTTTGGGCAAAGGAAGGATATAATTTGATGTTTGGTATTTCGGCTCGTATTTCTGTCGCATCATTGGTGGCTTATGCTATTGGAGAATATCAGGATGTTATTTCATTTTTCTTTTTTAAAAAGAAGTTTAGTGAGAAAGGGTTTTGGCTTAGGTCAAATTTATCAAACCTCTGGTCTCAATTTTTGGATACAGTCATATTTATGTTAATTGCATTTTATGGAGTTTATGATAATCATACACTTCTAATTCTAATATTGACTTGGTGGCTATATAAAGTAGCAATAGGCGCAGTCTTTACCCCTCTATCATATTTAGGAATAAAAATTTTAAAACATAAAGGTAAAGAAGAGAATATAAATGAAAGTAATACCAATCAAAACCAGAATATTTAAAGAGAATGAGAATCTTATAAATTTCATTACTTCAAATATAAAAAAGTTAGAGGACAATTCAATTCTTGTAATTACTTCAAAAGTTGTGGCTCTTTCGGAGGGGCGAGTAGTAATTATTAAAAATGAAAAAGAAAAAGAAGCATTAATAAAAAGTGAAAGTCAGTTCGCAATGCGGACCAAGTTCTCTACTCACAGGAAGTACGTATGGCTAACTATCAAAGATGGTATGGTCCTAGCGGGGGCGGGGATAGATGAATCAAACGCAAATGGTAAAGTTATTCTTCTCCCAAAAGATAGCTTCCAGAGTGCCTCTATTTTACGTAGAAAGTTGCTAAAGTACTACAACGTAAAGAACTTGGGGATTATCATCTCTGACAGCCGTATATTGCCGTTACGGGCGGGTATTGTGGGGGTAGCTCTTGGTTATGCAGGGTTTAAAGGGGTGCGTGATTACAGAAATACTAAGGATTTATTTGGCAGAAATTTGGAATTTTCTCGTACAGATGTCGCCGATAGTCTGGCAACTGGGGCGGTACTTCTAATGGGCGAGGGCAGAGAATCTCAACCGTTGGCTATTATTACTGACTCAAAAGCTGTTTTCGTAGATAAAATAAACAAAAATGAATTGAGTATTGACCCGAAGGATGATCTCTATCAGCCTCTTTTCGCAAACATTAAGAAAATAAAATTGAAAAAATAAAATATTTTATACCAAACTTTTAAGCCCCTGACTAGGCGGTAAAAACGAAAACATCTGCTATACTAAAAGGGTTAAATAATGTAACAAATTTTTAATGTCTTCCTTAGCTGGGGGATTTTATTTTTATATATAGATGAAATTAAAAGAACACGAGAAAGAAGATATGCAAATGCTAATAATAATAACGTGGCCCATCTGGGTCCCAATCGTCTGCTTTGTCGTGTATTTATTGTATTTGATAAGTAGGTAGGGGTGAACTTTTGCTGACTGTCATGGTCTCAAAATTACACAGTGAGACCTTATAAGAACATTCTAGCACGCCTTCTACTCTTGTAAGTAGCCGTCTCGGTCTAATGGTTATTTATGCCCATAGACATAATAGACACTATAAAAAGAAACTAAGGAATGTCTAATAGTAAAAAACAAAAATCACCCATCCTTCCTGTAGGTGATTTAAGAAGTTTTTTAGATAGCTTACATCTGCCAGGGCCAGGGTAGGAAAACCTGAATTGGATTTACGTATGGAAACGCATCTCCAACTTTGGGCTTAAGAATGTCTGCAAGATATCGTTCTATTCCATCACGATATGGACTAAGAACTGGTGCCCACGTCACATATAGATTAGGATAAGCTGTAATAGCTGTATCCCTACGATGTGTCGAAAGACGATCTCGAATAATTCCTTGTCCGACTCTGATCACTGGACCTCCTGCTTGCCAGATAATATATACGCCCTCCATGTTGTCAAAATGATTATGATTCAAATTTACACCCATGAAAGTTCCCCATACATCACCTTGGCACTTCTGTCATTCTGGTTTCATAATCAGTATAAAGCAAACCTATGATACTATTTTTTATGTCCTCTATCTGTGTCGCCATTCCCCGGTTTGGGAATTCTCTCAACAGTAGTAGTATTTGGACGTCGCTCAGCTTCTCTCACAGGAATGAATTGACCATTCTTGGAGTCTCTACCAAGCGGAAACGTTTTAGATTCTTTACTCATCTTATTTAATTGTATTGCTTGTTGGACGTCATCAGATATGATAAAGTATAAGTATTAAGGCTTTACTGTATTCATAACTATATCGAATAATCGACACGAAGCGTTTAGGAAGGAAGCTCCTATTTGATTTAAACGCCCAGAAAGACTACCAATTATTGGTGGTCTTTCTTGATTTTTAATACCAATTAAGTTTATTAAGTCGTTCCATAAATGATTCAGAAACTTTTATAAATTTATCTATTGATCCATCAAAAAAACCAACTTTTAAAGGTCCCCAATTTCCACCTTCTTTTTTTGCTATTTCTATAAGTTGAAGAAAAGGACTAGTAACCCCCCTGTCATGTTTCCAGCCAAATCTTCCTATTGGACCCCAATTACGTTCTGTTATTTCTGAATATACTAATGCAAAATATATTTCAAACTCATCAAAAAAAGTTTCATAACTTCCCCCCAGAAATAGTAAACCCTCAAGTGGATTCCTCAATATTTCAAATAAGTGCTCACTCCGTGGTGCAAGTTTTTTCTCTTGTCCAGGTATCCATTTCCATGCATCACCTATATCAGAAAGATTTGTGGTAATTGGGATAACGATTGGGTAGCGTTTTCTATCAGCTGAAAGAACTGATACTGAAGTTTGTAATATCACTTTTAATATATCAAATCTTTTTGCAGCTAGAGCTGATATACCTGCCGAATACATTAATATCTGTGTTGGATACCAGCCAAAATGAATCCAGAGCTGCAATCCAGATGACCCCTTATCTGTCTCACTGAGGTGAGTAAATATTTTTTCAAGTAAAAGGATTTGATCAGAATCACCCCATTTTGCAAGAAGAATAACTATCTGTTGCAACTCTACAACTAATTCTTCATATTGTTTTACTCTCTCTAAAAAATCTTCTTTGAGTTTTTCTAAGGAATTGTTATTTTCTACAGGAAAATTTTGAATACTAGTTGCACTAATAAATTTTTTAATATGTTCAGTAACAAAATCATCAAGCTTAATTCTGTTCCTTGGGTCAGATAGTAATTCTTTCATTATATTGGATATGTTTTGTTCTACGGTCATATTTTTATATAGATTTAGTTGATAATATAGTAGCTACAACAACACCTTGAATTTTTAATTCTTCTGATGCTAATGGTAATATTGGTTTATACTCCGATTTTGTGGAACGAGGCATAAGAATAATATTGCCATCACTTGATCGTTGTAGTTCCTTTATTGTTACACCATCTGACAAGCATGCCACAACTTTTTGTCCTATTTCTGCATGATCTTGGTGACGAATAAGAACAGTATCACCATTACTAATACCTTCAAGATTCATAGAATCTCCATCAGCCCGAACAAGATAATAATCATATCCAGGTTTAGCTAATTGTGTATCAACTTCCATATAACTATCAATGTGAGTATCACTTAAATTTGGGGTCCCACAAGATGCAAGATTTGCATATAAAGGAACATTTACAGTAGTTGGTGGAATACTTTTTAAGGAATCAAGAGCCTTTTCCAAAATTATGATATCTGGCATTGTATAATATGCTCTATGTCCACCACGAGTACTATCTCCAATTTTTTGTAAAAGACCAATTCTTACTAATAACCTGAGATTATTGGGCAAAAAGTTAGATTTTTTATCTCTTAATTCTTCATATACCCACGATCCTGCTATTTTTGAACCTCCAGCCTTTTTTAATACAGATATACATGCCCGCAAAACATCCACCCATTCTGGGTGTTCGTAAGATAATAATTTAACTTTATCAAAAATTGGCAATTCGATCATATACCCAAAGTATACCAAATGCTACCAAATAATGCAAGTGATAGGTTCTTATTCTGTAAATAGCTCAAAGTACCTCTCTTCTGCCCAAGCCTTAAGGAGCTTTTTGAAAGCTTCCACATGCCTCTCTTCTAATGGCTTATCATAAATAATTCCGTTAGGAGCAATAATGTTGAGTTCTCTTTGAGTTTTATTTGGATTTTTCTTCCATTCATTTAATATCACATATATTTTCTCAGCTTCAAAATCAGTATATTTTTTCATTTCACTTTTTATTTGTCCAACTTCTAAAAGCATTCTTGCACCATTGGGAGTTTCATATTTACTTAAGAGATTCTCATAACCAAACTTTTCCATATCTTTGGTTGCAATAGGTATTCTTCGAATATAATAAGATCTTTCTCCATTTGGATAAATAAATTCATATTGTCGATATTGAATCCCTTCTTCGTCAGTGTGTATATCTAACTCCCTAGCAAAACCATTATCTATGTGATCTTTCATTGCAAGATTCAAAAACTTCTCTTTTCCTTTTGCGTCGGAAGCTTCCCAGCATTCACATATAAGTTGTACCCTCATCCAAACAAAATCTGAACGACCATTTTTATCCATTAATAATTCCCAAGCTTTCTTTTTTGCCTCCTCATTATCACTTATAATTGCTCGAGTGATCATTTTATATGTATCGTTATAAGTCATAGCAGAAAATTTTCTGATCGTCTCTATTTCTTCTTCACCACTTTTTATTCTTTCCACAGTCTTTTCAATTTCAGTGAAAATCCTTCTATTTTTTTCTTTTTTTTCTTCTGCTTCAGCTTTACGATAGAAAATACTACCAGCATCATTGGCACAATATAACATTGCATTTGCCTTATAATTCTTTACTTGTTCAGCATAATAATCTCCACCAAAATAAACAATTATAAGAGGATTTATTTCATCTATTTTTTCTTTCCAATTTAATTCTGTTTGGTTTACATAATGAAGAGTTCCTAGATCAAAATCAGCTAGTAATTCTTTGAAATATTTATCATCTCTAATTTCACGTGGTTTTTTTCCTGCCACGTCATTAATTGGAACATATCCAATTAGAAGAGTATTTATTTCCATAAAACATAAATAAAATTATAATGTCTTACAATTTCTAACAATTACACTTCCTATTGTTACTCCAGATACAGTTCCTTGAACTTTAATAGCTTGTCCTTTCTTTAATTGAGCTAAAATACCTTCTTCTGTTTTATTAAACATGCATTGAACTTTATCAAAGGCTACTGATTCATTAGTTTGGAAAGTTATATAAGCTTCATCTAAAACATCTTTTCCAATAGTATCTACTGTACCAGAAATCTCTACTAGTTTTCCTTTATATAAATTATCACCATTAACTTCATTTGCTTTATATGCTTGTCTTAAAGTTTCGGCTTCCAATTTAATAGCTTCAACTTTTTGTTCGGGTTGACTTTGTGTTGAAGTCTTAACCGTACTAGGTTGATTATTCTCTGATGACGAACCAGCTATCGCTAGTACTACAATAACGACAATAACCCAGAACCACCACTTTTTATAAAACTTCTTTTTCTCTTTTTGTTCCTGATTTTCCATTTTAATTATTCTTTGCGTCTTATTATTAATATTCAAGTGTGGAACGCAAAAATCCATCACTTATAATTTGTTATAAATTCAATATTACATTATTTAAATCATTGAAACCAAAAGGTTCTATTCCAAACTTTTGAAGTTTAATAAGTGACACACTATTCCCATCTTTTGTTATTTCTTTTATTTTATCTTTTGTTAATACCCAAAAACACCATTGATTCATATCTAAAATATCAAGAGTAACATGATCTTGGTGTTTAAAAAGAGAAAGTATATAAATATCTGATTTATAATCTATGGGTCGCTCGCTTAGTTTTGTGTTCACTAAACTTCTATCAGTAGATGCATAGAAGAGAGGTTTTGCCTTAAGTCCACTCCAACTTATACGTGAATAATCTTCTTGATCCCAATCTTGAATGTATGAACAACACTTCACTTCAATATTTTTACCATTTGGGGCAATTACATCTGAGTCACCCCAAGGATTGCGAACATCAATTTGCTCACTTGTTCTTAATGCATTTTCTACTATAAATTCTGCTAACGCTCCTCTTAAAACATTTGAATTTAAATTTGAAAATCCATATTGCCAAAACTCAAGCACAGAAAACTTTTTATTTCCTACATTTTTAAATTGTTCATTGCCAGTGAGTTTTTTCACTGGAATTCTTTTATACATTTTGTAGCGAGTTTTAAACCTTGGTGAATTTAGATAAACAAAAATCCCGTCACCAAGTTGATGACCCTAAGGTCACCCATATCTGTTTCCAGATATGACTCGCTACAAGTAACCCTGACGACGGGGTTTTTATCTTGTAGCGAGTTTTTCAGACCATACCCTAAAAACACAATGCTTGTAGGGGTTAGGTCACTATATTAAATTGTTAAAGTTATTATACCTTATTTTATAAGGTCGCACCATACTAGCTTAATCCAATGAATTTGTGTAGTCTCCCAAGAAAACCAACTGTGCATAACTATTTATGAGTATTTTCAAGCTTTCTGTCAATTTACATTTGAATAAAAATAAGACAAGAATTTAATACATTTTTTTCTTATTCATTTTTTCTATTTACATTCTTTACACAATATTTTTAAGACCAAAAAACCACTTGCATTAATATGATTTATAGATATATAATATAGACACAACTGAATAAAACTTAACTGTCCCTAAATTGTGAAATTAAGATTGGTCGGCACCGAATCTTAACATTATCAGGGGCTTTTTTATTTCCACTTAATTGAAACTTAAACTGATTACCTAAAATGAATTAATAATTTTAATTCTAATAATTTTATGAATGATTTAAAAATAGTTTATATTCCAATTAACAGTCTCAAGCCATCTGAATACAACCCACGAAAATGGAATGAGTCACAGACTAATGCACTTCGTGAAAGTATAACTCGTTTTGGTTTAGTAGATCCTGTAATTTGTAATTCAGCTCCAGGAAGAGAAAACATTATTGTCGGTGGCCATTTTCGTTTCAAAGTAGCAGTTGATCTTGGCTATAAAGAGATGCCTGTCGTTTTTCTAAATATTCCAGATATTGAAAAAGAGAAAGAATTAAATATTCGTCTTAATAAAAATCTTGGTGAATTTAATTTTGAATTACTTAAAGATTTTAGTGAAAACTTTCTTGTTGATGTAGGGTTTTCGAGCGAGGAGATCGACTCTGTCTTTGATGTCGATACAACTCCGGAACAATTTGATTTGAATTATGAATTAGAAAAAATGGACATTAATAAAATTAATGTCCAGAAAGGAGATATTTATGAAATAGATGGATCACGTTTGTGTTGTGGTGATTCAACAATCGAAACAGATATGATGAAATTAATGTATGGAGTCAAAGCAGATATGGTATGCACAGACCCCCCTTATATTTTGGATTATCTAAAAGGTAAAACTAAACAGAAAGATGGAGTGACCGTTGGATTTGGTGCAAAGAAGAATCATAGATATCTTGAAACAGAATCATTGCCTGATAATTTTACAGACTTATGGATGACTAATGTTTCCAAAGTTCAGAAACCAGATTTTTCAATTATGATTTTTGAAAATCCTAAAAACTTAAGAATTATTTGGAATGCTCTAGAGAAGTTCTGGAAGTATCGTAACACAATCACATGGCATGTGCCAAATAGAATGCAGGGATTTTCTGCAAAGTATAAATTCTTTAATAAACACGACATTGCTCTTGTTGGTACTGGTGGTGAGATTGAACTAAACCTAGATCCTGAAACAGAACCTCTGTTTCAGAATGAATATGAAAACGCATTATTCGCTACCACGGGATCTCCTACATGGGAAAGTTATGGTAAGGGCAAAAAATACTGCCCAACTGATTTTATCACTCATATTGCAGCGGATAAAAAATCATCAGGGCAAGATATCATCTTTGGAACAAAACCTTTGGAACTACTTATCCCATATATCAAAGTTCTTACCAAGCGTGATGATTTAGTTTTAGAGCCATTCGGTGGTTCAGGTAGCACTTTAATAGCTTGTCTTAAATTGGGTCGGAAATGCCGAATTATGGAAAAGTCCCCAGTTTATACAGAAATAATAATTAAGCGTTGGGAGAAACACACTGGTAAAAAAGCTATTAAGATTAACTAACAAATTCTATGTCTAATGAAAAAATATCCCGTGGAGAGAAGAAAAGAATAAAAAACTTAGATGAGCAAGAAAAGAAACTAGAAGATGTAAATTTATCAGATCCTGATGGAGATAAAAAGATAATACCAACAGAAGACTTTTTCAGCCGTGAAATTGAAAAGATTAAATCCAATAAGGATATATCTGATAAGGAAAAGGAAAGATTAGAAAAATTAGCAACTGAAAAAGAAGAGAAGAAAAAAGAAATAACATCACAGCTCCGTAAAACTCCTATAGTACAATACGCTTGTGATAGAACTGGAACTGGACGTTCAACCTATTACAAATGGCGTGCAGATGATCTTATCTTTGCTCGAGCTGCTGACCGTGCAATACAAGCAGGTTGTTTTCTTATCAACGATTTAGCTGAATCAAAACTTCTAGGATTGATTCAAGAGAGCCATCCTACTGCTATTATTTATTGGTTAAAACATAATCATCCAAAATATGCTGAAGTAAACAGAATTATTCATCAATATGAAGTTTTAACAAATAATAAACCAAGCGTTGAGGAAGAAAATATTGCAGATCAAGAAATGGCAAAAATAATAGGAAGTAGAATGATGCCAACAATGACAAAAGAAGAAGCACATATAGGCGGAATGCGATTAAAGCAGGAAGAGGAAGAAGATGAACGGAATGTTAAACAAAATGAAAGATTAAGATCTTTTGAGGAAGAATTATAAATTGGAAGCAGATTCTCTTGGAGATAAATCAATATTTATGTATTGTAAATTATCAAAATTTTTTAATCTTGACTTTAATTCAAGTTCAACCTTAGGAACTAATTCTTTTATCTCTTCAATACGATAATTATGATCTCCTTTTTGGGGTCTATTTCTCTTTGTATAATGTTGACCAGTAATATAAATAGCATTTGTGGCTTTAGCTAAATATGCATAATCAGGTAACTGTCTTTTTATTCCATGAATATATGAAGGCAATGACGGATCTCCTTTAGGAGATGAATTTTCTAATTTCTTCAACTCAATAACAATTCTACAACTTCCTAAAATTACCTTAAAATCAACAGGCCCATTACCAGTACCAACCTCTGATTCAAAAGTTACATTGGGAAAATGATGGAAATAAGCCAAACCCATACCTCTAAATATTCTACCTATAACAACTTCTCTTTGCGGATATAAAGTTGAATTCTTTTCATACCATGTATCTCTCCATCCATCTGCTACAGATAAATGATCTTTATATATACCAATCAATTCTAGGGTTTTATTCAACAATTCGCTACAATTATTTATTTCTTTGACATCTTTTATTTTGATAAATTTAGAGTAAGATTTAATAGCAAGAATTTTTAATATATCTTTTTCAAAATTATATCCGCTAACTCTTTCCTCGGTAATTAATTCTAAATACTTTTTAAAAACACTCCCTTCTTCTAGAAAAACTTTTCTTACATCATTAATATCAATATCACTAACTTTCTTGCTTAAAAAAATTGAAAAACGACGAGCTAGTTCAGTGTCTTGTTGAAGAATACCCTTAACTCTTGATTCAATATTATCATTATCAAATTCAGAAGCTCTTAGTAATCTCTTAGGGACAAAAATTACAGCAGACCCTGGATGTAATAAATTTTCAGGTAAGTCATAATAACTTCCACCCTTCCATTCCATCTCTTCAAAATCAAATCCATCATGATTAACGGGTAAATTTTTTAATGGAATATTTAATAATCTACATTGATCTTGAGTATAATTTATCA
>Ga0172379_10002346_pt1 | contig 33831 bp, 37 predicted proteins | sample GrowelOW334metaG_FD_119756 | JGI IMG/M metagenome (GOLD analysis project Ga0172379, IMG submission 119756) | Groundwater microbial communities from an aquifer near a municipal landfill in Southern Ontario, Canada - Groundwater well OW334 metaG | ecosystem: Environmental > Aquatic > Deep... | reverse complement strand
CGGAGCGAGGTTGCACCTCGGTCCGAAACGTTTGTGATTTTGCCCTGATCATTTATGTAATTCGAAAGCAGTAAGACATTTCAAACGTTTCGGTTCGGGGTGCAACCCCGAACCGGCGACGCGAGAGTGAACAGTTACTCGTGACCTTATAGACTTTCGACTTTATGGACTATTATCTACCAAAAGAAATACATATCCTTTAGATTAATACCCCCATCGCCGTTTATGTCATTTTTTTGTATGGTCGCCGGCTGGAAAAGATTGACGACCCAGAGTCCTGCGTCCGCAAGCGTCACATTTCCGTCGCCGTTCAGATCGGGATTTTGTTTCGGTTTTGGTTCCACCACATAGGCGATCTCGTTCGTTTTTGGCGTCACGAGAGTTCCGAGGCCGTCCGCGAGGGCGAAGGAAGTTTTGTCGATGCGAATCGTCGCCGTTCCTTCTTTTTTAACGGAAAAATGAACCGTCATTATTTTCCCCTTTTTTACAAATCCGCCATGCTGTAATGTTCCCCCGGAAAAAGTAATGATACCGATATCGTTGAACGGCGTCGGCTCGGTTACCCAGAGATCGATCATTGAATCGGTGCGGTCGATGCTTGTCACCGCCAACAGATCGTTTGGGAAAGATAAAGCCGCCTCCACGACGTTGATTGGGGAATCTGTTTCCACCGCAACATCGACGGAAAAAGTATCGCCGACATGCCCCACTGTGGTAGTGGCGGCAAGCGACATATCCGATACCGGATTTTTTTCCGGTGCGATGACAGTGACATAACTGAGAAGGATAAGAAAAAAAATCGGCGAACTGCAAAGTATTTTTCTCTTGTGTTTTTTGATGAGTCTGCGCATAAAATACAATTCTATTATTTTTCCTTAAGTGCCTCCGAGACCGTTTTTGAAATATTGTCGAGTGTGAGCTCCACTTTTTCGATAAAGCCCAGTATCTTGTATTCTTTCAGTTCTTCAGCAAGCGAAGCTCCTTGCATGAGATTTGATAAAATTAGCACTCTTGCGCCACCACCCCACTCATCTTTTCGGAGCTGTTTCAAAACGGATACTCCGTCCATTTCAGGCAACATCATGTCGAGCAAAATGAGGTCTGGATGTTCGGCGAGCGCCATTTCGTATCCGATTTTCCCGTTTTCCGCGACAAGAACAGCATATCCTTCACCGGCAAGGCTATCCGAAAGCACTCTCGAAAGGGCGACGTTATCCTCGACAATAAGAATTTTTGTTTTTCCAAAAAGATGAAGTTTTATTGCAGGCATATATAAAGGCTTGTATTACTTCTGACTAAGAGCTTTTTCGACTTTTTTAACGATGTTACCGAGAGAGAGTTCCATTTTTTCAACAAATTCAGTAATATTGTAGCTTTTCAATTCTTCGGTGGCCCCCTCTCCGCGCACGAGATTTGATAGGACGATAACTTTCACGTCTTTACCCCAGGGATCTTTTCTTAACTCTTTGAGCACTGTCAAACCGTCCATCTCCGGCATCATCATGTCGAGCGTAATGAGATCCGGGTGTTCGGCAAGCGCGGTTTCTAGTCCGGTTTTTCCGTCACCGGCGGCAAGGATCTTGTATCCCTCGCTTTCCAATTTATCCGAAAGAACCCGGAGAAGTGAGAGGTTGTCTTCGATAATAAGTATCGTTGTCTTTGAAAAAAGATGAAGTTTTACTGCAGACATAGTGGTGATAAAATTAGCATGATAATACTCACAGTATATCATATTTTTGAAAGTATATCGAAATCAATCCCCGTTCATTAGGACATCGGATGTCGGAATGAAAACTTCATTAAGGCACAAGATCGTTAGTCTGAGCACTTTTTACTGGCTCACCTACCGCGACGAAGAAGATGGAATAAATCTGAAAGATCAAATTACCTAGGGTAGTCCTAGGTAAAGACATCTCCCTCGTCCTCATCATCTACAAATCCATAAAACTCCGTACTCGCCCTGATTCGATTGGAGAGGGGAAGTAAATAAACTTACAAAAAAGAAAAATACACAGGGTCGTCCCGTGTGTTTTTATTACACCACGGATTTTAAAAAAGAATCGTGCCTGACCCCCTTCCTCGGCTGTTTTTTTGTGATATAGTTGTTGTATGAAAATGAAAAATGAGGAGCAGCTGGACAAGTTGACGAAAAAGATCGTCGCTTTTCGCGACGCGCGGGATTGGAAACAATTTCACAATCCGAAAGACCTGGCGATCTCGCTCCTCCTGGAAGCCGGCGAAGTCCTCGAGCATTTTCAGTGGAAGAATTCCGAAGAAATGGAAAAACACGTAAAGACCCACAAAGAAGAGATCGGTGAAGAACTGGCGGATGTTTTGTATTGGGTACTACTCATGAGCCACGACCTAAAAATCGATGTCTTAGACGCGCTCGATAAAAAACTAAAAAAGAACGAACAAAAATATCCCGTGGAAAAAGCGAAAGGGAAGCATACGAAGTATGATAAACTATAATGTATGATTATTTATCAATCCACAAAAGATAATTTTTTGGCGGACGTAAGATCAGATACGATTGATAAGTCTATTTTAAATGCTTACTTCACGAAAACGGGAAAGCACGTTGGACAGGCGGAAAAAGACTCGTGGAAACGGTCTATGCGATATATGCGGGACGTTTTGGTTGATCCGGAAATTCCGAGCGACTCTGGCGTAACCATCGAATATCAGATCCCCCAAACTTCGAAGCGAATAGACTTCATTTTAACCGGACAAGACGAGAAGGATATCGATTACGCGGTTCTTATCGAGCTCAAACAATGGACGGAGGCAAAACTTACCGCGAAGGACGGAGTCGTTCATACTGATTTTTATGGTGACGTGAGTCACCCCTCATACCAGGTCTGGTCCTATGCCGCACTGCTACAGGGTTTTAATGAAACAGTTTATAATGAGAACATTCAGCTTCGACCTTGCGCCTATTTGCACAACTATATTGCCGATGATGTTATTACGAACCAGTTTTATAGTGATTACACAACAAAGGCGCCGGTATTTTTGGAGGGGGACGCCGAAAAAGAAAAACTAAAATCTTTCATTAAGAAATTTGTAAAATTTGGAGACAAATCAAAGGTGATGTATCGCATTGACGGAGGAAAGATCAAGCCTTCAAAAAGCCTTGCGGACAGTCTGGTAAAAATGCTGAAAGGGAATAAAGAATTTGTCATGGTTGACGATCAAAAAATTGTGTACGAATCAGCGCTTGCGTTGGCAAAAAGGTCATCGGTGGAAAATAAGAACGTGTTGATCGTGCAAGGCGGGCCCGGTACAGGAAAATCGGTTGTGGCGGTTAACTTGCTTGTCGATCTTACAAAACTTGGATTAGTGAGCAAGTATGTTACCAAAAACGCCGCGCCTCGCGCGGTGTATGAAAGCATGTTGACGGGAGTTCTTAGAAAAACAGAGATATCAAATTTATTTTCCGGTTCTGGAACTTTTATCGAAACGGAAGCGAATACTTTTGATGTTTTGATTGTTGATGAAGCCCACCGACTAAATGAGAAATCAGGGATGTACAGAAATCAAGGCGTGAATCAAATAAAAGAAATTATTGAGGCGTCAAAATTTTCAGTGTTCTTTGTTGATGAAGATCAAAAAGTAACGTGGAGCGATATCGGAGAAAAAGAAGAAATAAAAAAATGGGCGGATAAGATAGGAGCAATAGTTTCCGAGCTCGAATTGACATCGCAGTTTCGTTGCAACGGCTCAGACGGATACCTGGCGTGGCTTGACGATGTTTTGCAGGTAAAAGATACCGCGAACACAATGCTTGACCCAGCCGAGTATGATTTTCAGGTCGTTGATTCTCCCGCGGAATTGCGCGATATAATTTTTGAAAAAAATATTGAAAAGAATAAGGCGCGTCTTGTTGCGGGATATTGCTGGAACTGGGTGAGCAGAAATGACCCCGGTATACCCGACATTACTTTTCCGGAATATGGGTTTGAAATGCAGTGGAATTTGGCGATCGACGGCAATCTTTGGATATTAAAGCCTGAGGCGGTAACCGAGGTTGGTTGTATTCACACTTGTCAGGGCCTTGATCTGGATTACGTTGGAGTGATCGTCGGCCCCGATCTCATTGTTCGGGACGAAAAAGTACTTGTCGATCCTTCCAAAAGAGCAGGAAGCGACGCTTCTTTAAAAGGCTATAAAACGTATCTGAAACAGGAGGAGAAAAAAGCGCAGGACAAAATACGCGCGATAATAAAAAATACTTACCGCACGCTTATGACGCGGGGGATGAAAGGGTGTTACGTCTATTTCACCGACAAAGAAACTGCAAAATATTTTAAAAGCCGTATAGGGGTAGCGTCACAAGAATTTTCAGTCGGAAGAACAGATATTCCTTCTCCATACATTCAGGAATTTATAAAAGTGCCGCTCCTCGGTTCTGTCCCCTGCGGTTCGCCGTTCGAGGTCTACGAAAATATAGAAAAAATGATCCCCGTTCCGAAAGCTAAACTGAAACGAGGCGAAAAATATTTTATCGTCCGCGCAACAGGAGATTCCATGGACAAAGTCGGCATAAATGACGGTGACCTGGTTTTGTGCCGACACCAAAAAGACGCAGAGGACGGCAACAAGGTCGTCGTGTTAACTTCAAAAGGCGTCACAATTAAGGAATTGCGACACGAAGGGAAGGTTATTGTCCTGTACCCCAAATCCACAAACTCCGACAATCAGCCGATCTTGCTGACTGATGAGGTGGAAGTACAAGGGGTGGTAGTGGAAACAATAAAAATGTAGGTATTTACTTTTGCAGAGCCGGAGGCTATCAATCCGCCCAAAAATGGCCCAAAGACCAAAAGGGAAGGGTTTTAACAAACGTCGACATTGAACACTACCAAAATAACTATATAGAAAGGCATTAAAAATAACCCCATGGTCAGTCAAGATAAAAATAATATGACAAATAACAATAATTCCGACGAGATTATTATCTATGAGGGTGCGGACGGGGCGCCTGGGTATTGAAGTGCGTGTTCTGGGTGAGACGGTGTGGCTATCACAATCGCAACTCGTTGAACTTTTTCAGTCAAGCAATGCGAATGTAAGCGAACATATAAAAAATATCTTTACAGAAAAAGAATTACAAAAGGACGCAACTGTTCGGAATTTCCGAACAGTTCAAAACGAAGGGGGTCGCGGTGTTTCCAGAGATATTGAACACTATAACCTCGATATGATTATCTCTTTGGGTTACAGAATAAAGTCTGATGTCGCAACCCGCTTTCGTCAATGGGCAACCGCGAGACTTCGCGAATACCTTGTTCAGGGATTTACGATGAATGATGAATTTTTGAAAAACAATGGTGGCTTTCGCTAGGGTAACCCTAGCGAAATACCCTTGCGAAACTTGCAAAATAGAATAGTGATGATAAAAAATAATATATATGATACAAAAAGGTGTTCTCAGTAAGGTCGGGGAGTATTATTTTACCCATAAGGAATATGCCGACGAAATAATGCGGGCGATGGAGGAATTTTTTGATGCGTCGAATTTGAGACGCGATAAAAATCTACCACCCGAAAAACACATTAAAGAGCTGAAAAGTGAAAAGAAAAAACTTTTGAAAGAGAAATATAAATAATTTTTTATGTCATTAATTTCATCAAACGAACTTAAAAAACTTAGGGTCGACGAGCCGCGGCTTACGATCATTGATATTCGGACAGCGCCGGAGCTTCTGGACGGAAAAATTCCGGGGGCGGTGTGGATGGATGTTTCGGGAAAAGACTTTATTGAAAAAATAAAAGCGCTTCCGAAAGACGTGCCGTATTGTTTATACTGCGCTTCGGGCGGACGGACCATGATGGTCGTGCCGTTCATGGAGGAGCTTGGTTTTACCCGCGTCTACGAATTGGATGGCGGAATATTCGAATGGGTCGCGGAAGGAAACGGGGTTGAAAAACTCCAATAATTCGACTATTGACATAAATATATATTTAGTGTATAATGGAATACGGTACATTTCAGATACAAGTAGGGGGGAAGGTTCATGAAACAAAATATATTTATAGTAATTCTCGTCCTGTTAACGATTGCGCTTTGTGTGGGCATCTATCGTGACTGGGCATACAAGTCTGAATACGTGGTTCTTGCGAGTCCGCGTGGTCTCTGTGTGGGAGTCGATGAAATTCGTCGCGGTGACTTGGTGCAAAAGCACACGTGTAGGGAAATAATGTTAAAGATTTCTACAGATGAATGGGGAAGACTTGAACGTGTTTTTGTTTCTCCGTATCTGAAAGGGTACTCGGAACAAGAGCTCTCGGGCAGCCCAAAATAGTTATTTTTTATTGTAAGGGCATTTCTTGACCGAGTTCAAGAGATGCTCTTTTTTTGATTTGTTATCGAAACTATCGTTGGTTCATACCCGTTCTTTTGAGCGGGTCGATATGTTTCAATACCAGATTGTAAATGTCTTTGCCGTATTTTTCTTTTTGAGTTTCTTCAGTCGCCGCTTCTTGTGCTTGGATGAAAGAGAGGAGGGCAGAGTCGGGGTCGGTCGGGAGGAGGATCGCTCCGCGGGCGCGGTATATGAGATCTTTGTTTACGGTCGTTCTTCTTTCTGCTTCATCGAGGATCTGCATGGCGTTCCTTCTTCCCGAAAGAATATTTTCCAACTGAGCGGTGATGCCCCAGACTTTTCCGTCGCAGTCATGATATTCGAGATATTTCAAAAATGAATTCCTCGCTCCTTTGTAATCGTGGACCTCGAATTGCGCCAGCCCTTTCGCGGCGGAAGCGAGATAAAATTCCGGAAAATCCTCGACGATGCGCGAGTAATGAACGATTGCTTTTTCGTAGTCGTTCCGCGATTCGAAGATCGTTCCGATATATAGATGGGCCAAAATGGACTGAGGGTCTTCAGCAAGGATCTTCTCACAGAAGGACGCGCATTTGTCATATTTTTTCGCATGGAACAGATCGGAAACCTCCTTCGGCATTTCATCAAGTTTTTTCAATATGCGCTTTTCGACATTATCCGCATTTTTATTCATACGATGGTAAGTATACGATATCGGATAAAGGCGGACAAGGTTTTTGCTGATTGCAATTTTGTATCGGTTTTCATCCGCCAAAATATTCTGTATTAAGGCTGTATTTTTCGCGTGCAAAAAAGATAATTAGTAAAACCGTGTGGGGACATTGACAAAAGTTTCCGTTTGGTGTATACTATATTTGGTACGATGGCATTGGACGAGCGACCTCCAGTGTTAGTATATAAAGGACAAATGCGGGTGAGCCTTGAGACTTGGCAGCCCACATCATGGAATGTACCATTTTTTATTTGCCATTTATGTTAGAAGAGAAGTACCCCGCTCTGCTTGTAGCATCGGGCTTAAGTCCTCTGAAACGTCGTTTAAGTGCGTCATGAGGCACCCCGCTTTCTTTTAATGAAAGCGGGTTTTTGTGTATCGGATCCGGATAAAAATAGTCTGTTTTCGCCGTTGTATTTGATGAACTTTACGAACTTGATAAACTTTTAACTCGCCGGTTCCGCCGGCCGCTTGACTTAATTTCTTCTTTTTGTTAGGATACACCGTAAAGCTCTGATTAAGAGGAGCTTTTGTTTTTGACCTATAGGACTTTCCCACTCGGCGATCTGCTCGCCAAAATTTGCGATACTCGCTCTCTGTATATTTATACAGTTCGCTCCGTTTCTCAATTTTGGCTTCGCATCTCATCCGTCTGAAAAAGCCCTAAAAATATTATGACACGATCACTCAAGAAAGGTCCCTATGTGGACGAAAAGCTGTTAAAGAAAGTTGAAGGGAAGCGGCCGATGGAAACCGGCGTCATTAAGACGTGGGCCCGCGCGAGCCAAATCTCTCCCGAAATGATCGGGTTCACTTTCGGCGTGCACAACGGAAGGGCGCACCTTGAGGTTCTGGTCACGGAAGATATGGTCGGACATCATCTCGGCGAATTCTCTCCCACAAGGAAATTCATCCGGCACGGAGGAAAGATGCAGAAAGAGATTGAGCAGAAAAAGAAAGAGTCTGAAATAGCCGCCGCGAAAGCCGCGAAAGCCGCGCCGGACGCAAAAAAGAAATAACAATATAATAAAGTATCAGGGATTAGTATCAGTATCAGGGGTTACGACGGACAATGTCGCCGTTCCTGATACTGATACTATCCCCTGATACTTCGTAAATATTATGGAAACTGGAACAGCATCCCTAAAAAACTATCGTCAATCGCCCCGAAAGGTGCGACTTCTTGCCGGTTTGATCAAAGGAAAGGAAGTGAATGAGGCCATTACCCTCCTTCGCTTTTCCGAGAAGAGAGCTTCTCCTCCTCTTGCCAAACTTGTAGAAAGCGCGCTTGCGAACGTTAAGAACGCCGGAGCGTCCGCGAAAGATTTGTTTCGCGTTGTGAACATGACGGTGGATCAGGGAATTGTCATGAAACGCAGCATGCCGAGAGCCAGAGGAAGGGCCTTTCCAATCAAGAAACGCACCAGTCACGTTACCGTAACGATCGCGCGTTTTGAACCGGCCGAAAAGAAGGCGGTAAAAAAAGTAGAGGCAAAGGAAGCAAAGATCGTCGAAGCAAAACCCGAGAAAAAAGTTGCAGCAAAGAAACCGGCAACAAAGAAAAAGGAAAAAGCCGCGTCGTAGCAACTTGATAAACTTTATAACTTTATAACTTTATAACTTCGTCGTATGTCACACACCGTTCATCCATATTCACATCGCCTAGGCATTCTCAGAGACTGGAAGTCTCGATGGTTCGCAGCGCCGGGAAAATATCAGGAATTTCTTCGTTCCGATGTTCTTCTCCGTGAATTTCTCGAGAAGCGTTTGAAGGGGCATTATGTCGGTGCGATCGATTTCGAAAGGAATGCGAATACTCTCAAGATCATCATCAAGACCGGACGTCCGGGAATGGTTATTGGCAGAAGCGGAGAGGGGCACACCAAACTCAAGAACGACGTCCTGGCGTTCGCAAAAAAGAACAAAATATCGCTATCCGAAAATTTGAAGATCGATATTGAAGAAGTTCGTTATCCTGAAACCGATGCCTCTATTGTCGCGCAGATGGTCGCCGAAGGATTAGAGAAACGTATGCCGTTCCGTCGCGTTTTGAAGCAAACTGTAGAAAAAGTTATGGCGAATAAGTCTGCACTGGGAGCAAAAATTGCCATCTCCGGACGATTGGGTGGAGCGGAAATGAGCCGTTCCGAGGTGATTAAAAGAGGAAATATTCCTCTTCAGACCTTCCGCGCTGATATTGATTTCACGAGAGAAAGAGCTAATCTTCCGTATGGAGTTATCGGTATTAAGGTATGGATATACAAAGGAGAAATATTCGAGCAGAAAGCAAAAGGAACACATTAATTCAAACATTATTTAATATACCAACATGTTAGCCTTCCCAAGAAAAGTTAAACATCGCAAATGGCAGACCGACCGCCATAATCCGAAAAAACCCCGCGTAGAATCGAGGGGGATTACGGTTGCTTTTGGTGCATACGGGCTCAAAGCTCAGAGCGCAGGACGCATCCGTTCCAATCAGATTGAGGCCGCAAGAAAGACACTGACCAGAACTATTTCCAAAGCCGGAAAGGTATGGATTCGCGTATTCACGGACCGTCCGGTAACGCAGAAAGCCGCGGAAGTCGGAATGGGAAAAGGAAAAGGAGATCCGGTCGGATATTGTTTTCAGGTATTGCCGGGAAGAATTCTTTTTGAAGTAGATGGAGTCTCGGAGGCGCTCGCAAAAGACGCGCTCAGAAAAGCGGGAGCGAAACTTCCGATAAAAACGAAAGTCGTAGCTCACGTGTGATAAGCTTTTAGCTGTTAGGTTTTAGCTTTTAGCTTAAAACGACGACAGCAACGGTTCAGTCCGTGAAGCTAACACCTAACACCTAAAACCTAAAAGCTAATTAATATGACAGAAGAAATTACAACAAAAAGCGTCGAAGTCTTAATGAAAGAGCTTACGGAAAAGCGGGAAGCTTTGCGCGGAATGAGATTCAACATCGCCGGCTCGAAGATCAAGAACGTCAGGGAACAGCGCGGAGCCAAAAAAGACATCGCAAGAATTTTGACTGAACTTAACAAGCGAAACGAGATTTAATTACGAGCTTTTAGCTTTTAGCTGTTAGGTTTTAGCTTAAAACGAACGGCCGTCGCCGGAAAGCTAACAACTAACAGCTAACACCTAAAAGCTAACCAACATGGAAAAGAAAATACATAAAAAACAATTAAAGGGAGTTGTCGTCTCCGATAAGATGCAGAAAACTGTCGTCGTGGAAGTCACGCGTTTTGTGAAGCACCCGAAATATGGAAAGTATACCCAGAAAAGCAAACGATACAAAGCTCACGATGAACTGAACGCCTACAAGACCGGGGATAAGATTGTCATTGAAGAGACCAACCCGATTTCCAAAGACAAGACGTTCAAGGTAATAGGAAAACAAATGTAGCGACGAGCTTTTAGCTGTTAGGTTTTAGCTTTTAGCTTAAAACGACGACAGCAACGGATCCGTCCGTAAAGCTAAAAGCTAACAGCTAAAAGCTAACAGCTAAACACCATGATTCAACCACAAACCATAGTTAAAATATGCGACAACACCGGCGCGAAGATCGGAAGGGTATTCAAGATTCCCGGAGGCTCCAAGAAACGCTACGCGGAGATCGGCGAAGTCGTCATCCTTGCGGTGCAGGCTGCGGAACCGCGCAAATCCGTCAAGCGAAAAGACGTGCTTCAGGCGGTCGTCGTCAGACAGACCAAACCTCTGCGCAGAAAAGACGGGTCATACATTCGTTTCAGTGAGAATGCCGTGGTTATTATCGAAAAAGGAAAATTCGAACCGAAAGGAGGACGCGTGTTCGGACCGATTCCGCGCGAAATCGCAGAACGAGGATATCAGAAGATTGCATCGCTCGCACCGGAAATCGTTTAAATAAAATTCCAACAATAAATTTATGAAAATCAAGAAAGACGATATGGTCGTGGTACTCACGGGCAAAGATAAGGGGAAACGGGGGAAAGTTCTTCGCGTATTCCGCGATGAAAACCGCGTGACGGTTGACGGCGTTGCTGTGAAGAAAAAAACCATGAAGGCAAAAAGGAAAGGAAAGACCGGTCAGATTATCGAGAAAGCCACCCCCATCCACGCTTCGAATGTGTCCCTGATTGATCCGAAGACCGACCGCGCGACCCGCGTAGGCTCAAAGGTTGTTGCCGGAAAAAAATTACGGATCACCGTGAAAAGCGGAGTAGAAATTTAACCACCGAGCTTTTAGCTTTCAGCTTTCAGGTTTTAGCTTAAAACGAACGGCCGTCGCCGTAAAGCTAACAGCTAACAGCTAACAGCTAAAAGCTAACCAAACATGGAAAACATCAAAACAAAAGAAAAGAAAGCGTTCGAGGTCATGAAGACCGAGTTCGGATATAAAAACACGATGCAGGCGCCTCGTCTGGTGAAGGTTATCGTCTCGAGCGGAACCGGAAAATCCAAAGACCCGAAACGAAACGACCTCGTCGTGGACCGCATGACCAAGATCACCGGACAAAAGCCGAGCCTCCGCGGCGCGAAAAAATCCATTGCATCTTTCAAAGTACGGCAAGGTGATCCTGTCGGCGTTACCGTTACGATGCGCGCGGGACGGATGTACGGATTTTTGGATAAACTTATCGATGTCGCCATTCCCCGAATGAAAGACTTCCGCGGACTTGAGTCGAAAGCAATCGACGAGATCGGGAACTACACCATGGGACTCCGTGAACACACCATTTTCACCGAGACATCCAACGAAGACCTCAAAGACGTATTCGGACTCGCCATCACCGTCGTCACCACGGCAAAGACCGCCAAAGAAGCCAAAGCCTTCCTCGACGTTCTCGGCTTTCCGTTCAAAAAGACGGAAGTTGCGAAATAGTTTAAATTTTACAAACCCGCCTCCGCTACGCTACGGCGCGGCGAAGGAAAAAAGCCATCCCGTAAGGGGTGGCTTTTGAATTCGGGAAGCGTTCTTAATTTTTGTTTTCTTCGTCAAATTTCTTTATCAGGATTTTGCAAACGTCAATGAAACGAACGCATTTTTTCCGGCTATACCGAAGAGCAAAAATGAACCCGATAAGTAAAACCAAAAGAATAAGTAGTAGAATGATATCCATTGTTGTAATCCTCTGTCGTTTTGAAAATGTGCATGGTGGATTTTGTAAAGGTCGAAGACTGCTGTCAAATAAAACCGATGTTAAATTTTTTTTCTTGGTTTGTCCAAGCTTTTCTCATTTCTTCATATGGTACCAATTGAATAGAATAACTGCATCCATCCGGAATTTCCAACCGAAGTTGTATTTGTTGGATACCTAACTTTGTTTCTTTGTCATAGATAGCCAAATCTATCAAGTGAGTCATTGTTTTCATCGTCTTACCCCTCAATCAAAATCATTCCATCTTTCGGCATTAAGGCATCCACCAGGGAAACCGTCAAAAGAAAAAAGAGCGCGGTGGTCAATACTATTGTTGTTGTCATGTTTTTTCTCCTATTTTCAAGGTTGTTTTTTCAGATTTCGAAATTCCAAATCTATGTACTGTATTATCATAGCGTAGAACATTTGTCAATGTTTTGCTTTTTCGCTTTTGGGTGTAAAATATGCTCATGAAAAAAGAAATAAAAAAAGAAAACGAAACGGACGCTGAGATGCTTGCTCGAATCGTGTTAAACGGTTTTGAACAAATGAATGGTCGAATTGATAGAATAGAGAAAACGATGGTCACGAAAGACGAGTTTAATGACCGATGCGATCGTATAGAGCACATTCTCTATCGCGGACACGAAAATCGCATCGAAAAATTGGAAGATAAAATCGCGCAAATTCAGGTTATTCTCGGGAAGAAATTGGCTTAATTTTTTGTCGCAAAAAATAACCCGCCTTCGCTCCGGCTACGGCGTGGCGAAGAAAAAACCGCGAACCGTCAAAGACGGAACGCGGAGATATTTTGTGGGTAGAACGAATTTATACACTTTTTGCCACTCTGGCATCGCCTACAAAGTGAGTCCATTTTTCGTCTGCAAATTCCCTGATAGTACGTTCTTCTTCATAAGTGAAGTGCTTTGGCATTACTCTGTTATAGTGAACTCCGACGATTACGCCGCGGCAAAAAGTTTTGGCGAGAGCATAAGCAATGTTCTCTGTTTGTGTTTGAGGTCTCATAAAAGGCGCTCCTTTGTGTGTTGGTAAAAATAAATTACAGCTGCACGTATTGTATCAAATAATATAAACTTTGTCAAGTTTGCCATATTTTGCGAAATAGTTTATTATAACTCACATCAAGCCCTACGGCTTTTTTATTTGTATTTATTTTATTTACTAATTTGTATAGAAAAAGTTAGAAGAAAAGATCTGAAGGTAACGGCGTCGTTAAACTTTTTACTTTTCACTTTTAACTTTTTACTTAAAATATATGGAACGTGATTATCCTCTAGAGAAAGTGAGAAATATCGGCATTATCGCGCACATCGACGCGGGCAAGACTACTTGTTCGGAACGCGTGCTTTTTTATACGGGCGTAACGCACAAGATCGGAGAGGTGCACGAGGGAGCCGCCGTCATGGATTGGATGGAGCAGGAACAGGAGCGCGGTATCACCATCACGTCCGCCGCCACCACGTGTTTTTGGACGCCGACCTACGCGAAAGGCGATGCGACCAAAAAGCACCGTTTCAACCTTATCGACACTCCCGGACACATCGACTTTACCATTGAAGTGAAGCGTTCCCTCCGCGTGCTCGACGGTGCGGTCGTCGTATTCGACGGCGTTGCCGGAGTCGAACCTCAGTCTGAAACCAACTGGCGCTATGCCGACGACGGAAACGTCCCGCGCATGTGCCTCATCAATAAGCTCGACCGCACCGGCGCGTCTTTTGAGCGTTCCTATCAGAGCATTTTAAACCGGCTCACTAAGAACGCGGTCCGCATGCAAATACCGATCGGGGAAGAAGATCAGTTGAAAGGAATCGTCGATCTCCTGACCATGAAAGGATACGTTTTTGAAGGAGAAAAAGGAGTGAACATTGTTGAAGTGCCGATCCCGGATAACATGAAAGCCGATGCGGAAAAATATCACAGCGAACTCATTGAGAAAATCGTTGAGAATGACGAAGACCAGATGAACGCCTACCTTGATGGAAATGTTCCGTCTGTCGATGAACTCAAAAAAACACTTCGCAAGGCGGTAATCGCCAATCTTATCGTTCCTGTTTTTGCAGGAAGCGCCCTCAAGAACAAAGGCATTCAGCCGGTCTTGGACGCTGTCGTCGATTACCTTCCGAGCCCTCTCGATATTCCGCCTCCTCACGGCATCGATCCGAACACAGGAGAAGAGATCACGCGCGAAGTTTCCGATAAGGCGCCTCTCGCCGCGCTCGCATTCAAAGTGGCAAGCGATCCGTACGTCGGTTCTCTCGTCTTCTTCCGCGTATATTCCGGAACGCTCGAGTCGGGCTCCTATCTCTACAACGCGACCAGAGGAAAGAAGGAACGCATCGGACGCATTCTCCGTATGCACGCCAACGACCGCGAAGAGGTGAAGAAAGTTTTTGCCGGAGAAATCGCCGCCGCCGTCGGACTCAAAGATACAGTTACCTCCGATACGCTCTGCGATGAGGCGCACCCGATCATTCTTGAAAAAATTATCGCTCCGGAGCCGGTCATTTCCATGCGCATTGAACCGAAGACAAAAGCCGATCAGGAAAAAATGGGTATGGCGCTTTCAAGGCTCGTTGCCGAAGATCCGACCTTCCGCGTGCAGACCGATCAGGAAACACTCGAGACGATCATCAAAGGAATGGGTGAACTTCACTTGGACGTTATGGTGGAGCGCATGAAACGCGAGTTCGGCGTCGAAGCGAACGTCGGCAAACCGCAGGTCGCGTATCGCGAAACCATTCTCGGAAATGCAGAAGCGGAAGGGAAGTACATCAAACAGTCCGGCGGCCGCGGTCAATATGGACACGTGCGCATTCGCATCAAACCGATCGACAAAACGGTCGCGATTGAAGATCTTCCGAAAAACACCAAGCGCGACAAAGATCAGAATTTCGAGTTCATCAACAACATCAAAGGAGGCGTCATTCCGCAAGAATATATTCCGGCTGTTGAAAAAGGTTTGCGCGAGGCGATGGATCGCGGTATTTCTGCCGGGTTCCCTGTGGTCGGCATTTCCTGTGAACTCTACGACGGATCGTATCATGACGTCGACTCGTCTGAGGTCGCCTTTAAGGTCGCCGCATCAATGGCGTTTCAGGACGCCTCCAAGCGTGCGAAGGCCGTCATACTCGAGCCGATCATGAAAGTTGAAGTCGTTATTCCGGAAAAATTCATGGGAGATATCACCGGACATCTTTCATCCAAACGCGGACAGATCGAATCCATGGAAGACAAAGGCATGAACAAAGCCGTCAAAGCTTCCGTTCCGCTCTCCGAAATGTTCGGCTACGTCACCAATCTCCGTTCCATGACCGAAGGCCGCGGCACGAGCACGATGGAATTTTCGCATTACGCGGTGGTGCCGACGAATGTGGCGAACGCCATTATCGAAAGCCGAAAATAGACGAGCTTTTAGCTTTTAGCTTATAGACGACGACGAATAAAAAAAGCCCTGCATTGCGCAGGGCTTTTTGGTTGACACCAGACTTAACAATAGTATTTAGAGTTAAACTCTTTTAAGAGATCGGCTTTGAGAATTAGCGCCTCTGTCGCTGCCTTTGCAATGTTCTCGGCGGTCGGTACTTGTACCGCCCCAAACATATTTATTTTCTCGCCATCAGGGGAAATGTTTAATATGACGATCGGCGTCATAAGAGAAAGCCGACTCAGTGAATGATAAAAATGATGGCAACAAGTGCATGGTATGCAGAAAAATAATACTTCTGCGGAACCTTCTTCCTCCACCGTTTCCACGCCCAGCGTGGAAAGTTCTTCTATAAGTTTGCTGGTTAAACTTGCAAGCTTTTCGTTCTTTTTGATCACACGATAGTCGGAATTGTCTTCACCATCACCGCCGTGAATGAATGCTATTTTCATGGTATTCCTCTTTTTGTTTTTTGGAACATTTTGGACAAGTATCGTCTTGTTGCTGTGTTACTGGATTTAGAATAGCACAAACATAAAATAAAGTCAATTTTTTTAAAAAATAAAAATGGCTTTTGAAACAAGTCTGGCTAATAAAAAAACGGCGGCTGCCGGCAACTGACGAAGTATCAGGGTCAACGTGACGAGTATCAGGGAAAAGTATCGGTATCAGGACACCGGCGATATTCGTCGTTGTCCCTGATACTGATACCATTCCCCGATACTCCGTCGTCATGGGGATAAACCTCGTTGTCGTTTGACGTCAAATGAAATATTATATATACAGAACCGACACGCACGGCGTCTTTCGGGCGTATCGAAATTTTATTTAAATTATCAAGTATATTTTTTTACTAATCAATCAAATACAATGAAAAAATATTTTCGTATTGCATGCGCGTTGCCGGTCGTTTTCCTTTTTTTGTTTTCTTCGGCAAGCGCTGCGACTTGTACTAAAACCGTAGCCTCCGGGCAAAGCATTCAATCGGCAATGTCGAGTGCTGTTGCAGGCGAGGTCATCTGTGTTCGTGCGGGAACGTATGCTGAAGCGCTCAACATCACCAAATCTGGCACCGCCGCGAAACCGATCATCCTTCAAGCATATCCCGGAGAAAAACCGGTGATCGACGGACAGAACAAATTGCCGGGCGGCGGACAGTATGGAACGCTGGTCATGGTGAGGGGAAGTTATATCATCCTCGACGGATTCGAGTTCAAAAATTCATCCGGCGAAGGAATACAACTGTACGGAGCGCATAACACCGTCAGAAACTCCAAGATACATCACATGTACGATGTCGGTATCATCGGAGGAGGAGATTACAGCATTATTGAATATAACGAAGCGTATGAGAACGGGCAAGTCAATGTGAACGGACGATGCAATGTAGAGCCGTATGGAGATCTCTGTTATTGGCCGAACGGCATCGGTGTGGCCCGCGATCATGTTGACGGCATAACCAACGGCGCGATTATCCGCGGCAATATCTCCCACGACAATTGGGGAGAAGGAATAGATTCCTTCGAAGCGGAAGGAACGCTTATTGAAAACAACATCAGCTACAACAACTTCAGTGTAAATCTATATATCTCGGATACCCGCAACGCTATCGTACGCAACAATCTCGTATACAATATCAACTCTACACACGTTCGTAGTGGAAATCCTGCTAATGTTACAATCGCAGATGAAGTTGCAAGTAAGCCGCGTTCCTCAAATGTGCAAGTGACGAACAATATTGTGTACGGTGCCGACATATGCGAGGCCTGCTGGACGATTCCGACCGGACTTTCCAACATCAACGTCAATCACAACACGATAGTGAACGGCTCTATAGATGTGGGTGCGTCAAATGGTACCAATATCACCCAGACGAACAACTGCACCATTTCCGCTTCGCAAGTTTCCGGTCTTGGAACGCCGACCGCCGGAATGCTTACCGCCGCAAAATTTGCCGGCGCGAGCTGTACCGCCGGTAGTGGAGCGAATGTGTCATCATTTTCAAGCGCGGTAGGACCTGGCGGAGGGGGAACAACTCCGGTGCCTACACCAACACCCTCGCCAGTCTCGACCAAATTCGTAGCAAATGACCGCGTGCAGGTTTCGAGTGGACCGCTTAATGTCCGGAATGCGGCAAATGGAACTACCGGAACGATTCTTGGAGCTCAAGTGACCGGTGCCTTGGGTACGGTAGTCGGTGGTCCCATCTCTCAGGGAGGATATAACTGGTGGCAGATCAATTACGATACCGGCGCGGACGGCTGGAGTGTGGAAGGTTACCTCGTCAAATATGTTTCTTCAAACCCGACGTCTACACCGGCTCCGACTCCGGGAGATAATCATGGCTTTAGAAGTTTGGGTATTAATTTTTGGGGAGATTGGGAGCAAGGCATAACAGGATCTAATGACCATACTTGGCAACAAATAATGGGGCAAGAAGGTTTCACCTTAATGAACGATGGTAAAGGACGACAAGGATCTCGCTATGTTAAAGTTGAAGTTTCCGGTGGTTCCGACGAACGTTCAGAGGTAATTGTATGTCAAGCTGAAGATGGTAGCCCAACATATGAAGAAACCGGTATTGTAAAATATAGCTTCAGTGTTAAGTTTGATAAAACTTGGACGCCTCTTGAGTCTTGGGGATTAATTTTCCAGATACATACACCGGATACGTTGGGAACTAATCCTGCATTCGCGCTATTACCCACTAATGGCGGGGGCAATGGATGGACTGTCGACTCAAGGGCGGGGGACATCAACGTTAATCGCGGCGAGACTTGGGAATTATCTGACCAATCGTTCCCATTAGATACCTGGATAGACTTTCAAGTATTTATTAAGTATGCAAAAAATAACACCGGCTTTATTATTGTCGATAGAAGAACAGGTAACGAAACATCGTTTCATACAGTACTCGAAAAACTTAATATCCCAACTATAGGCTGGAGCTCCTCACAAGAAACTGGCGTGGAAGATTGGGATCATCAATATGCACGGCACGGTCTGTACGGTACATTTAATGGTGCTCGCACCCTTTATCTCGACGGGTTTACCCGCGAGGTGATGACAGGAACAACTCCGCCCCCCACCCCCACCACCCCCGGCGAAACCACTCCTCCTTCGATACCCTCGAATCTCACCGCTACCGCGCTCACATATTCTAAGACAAGCCTCACTTGGACAGCATCGACCGATAATACCGCGGTCGCAGGATACAAGATATTCCGTAACGGAACGCAGGTTGGTACTTCAAACGCCGCCGCTTATACCGACACCGGACTTACTGCCGAAACGAACTATTCCTACACGGTCGCGGCTTACGACGCGGCGGGAAATACCAGTGCTTTATCGGGAAGCGCGAGTGTGAAGACAAAAGTATTTACTCCTCCGCCCCCAACACCGGTCGGGCTCACGGCGACCGCTACTTCTCCTTCTCAGATCAAGCTCAATTGGACGGCAGCTACCAGCACTAAAGTGACCGGCTACAACATATTCAGAAACAGTGTCCTGATCGCTCTCGTTACGAACGGGACGACTTACACTAACAATGGACTTACTCCTTCGACTAATTACACTTACACCATTGCGTCCAATGATATCACTGGTGGAGTTTCTTCGCAGACCGAAAGTGTAAACGCAACGACACTCGCAGCTGTTGCCGCAGATACGCAAGCGCCCACTGCGCCCTCGGGGCTCACTGCCGTTACCGTTTCTTCCTCCAGAATTAATCTCTCCTGGACCGCCTCGACCGATACTGTTGGAGTTACCGGTTATAGTATATTCAGGGATGGGATCAATATTGCCGTCGTATCGAATGGAACGTCCTATGTTGATGCCGATCTTTCCGCCGGAAAATCATATGCGTATACGGTCGCCGCTTTCGATGCGATAGGAAACACGAGCGAAAAGTCATCAAGCGTAAGCGCGACAACATTTACAACCGATGCTCAAGGAACGGTAAGCGCAATCAAACCCGGCGACAGGGTTTACACCATGGAATCTGTCAATGTCCGCTCTTGTCCGGGAACCGGCTGCAGTGTTGTCGGAGTCGCAAAAGCCGGCATGAAAGGAACAATAAAGGATGGTCCGTATAACGCTGACGGCTCCATCTGGTGGAGGGTTGCGTTTGATAACGGCCTCAACGGAAAAGTCATCGACACCTATCTTCGTTCCGAAAAGGCAACGACAAATGCCACTCCGGTTTATACTCGCGGAACCTCATCAAGATTCGGTCGGCAGATGCATGTCGGCACTATGGGGAGCGATGTTTCCGACTTGCAAGAATTCCTTCATACGCTCGGATTTTATCCAGAAAAGATCATTTCCGGTTATTTAGGTGCGCTCACTTCGAAAGCCGTTGCCGCTTTCCAGAAAGCAAAAGGACTTTCTCCTGTGGGCATAGTCGGTCCGCAGACGCTTAAAAAACTCAATGAACTTGCGGAAGAAGGAAGTGAGAATAAATCAAGTAATTCTCTCGTTTATACGCCTGCGCCTTCAAACTCTTCCGCTCTCACCGTCAAGACAACCGTTGTTTCTCCGACTCGCGTCGATCTGTCATGGGGTGCCGTTTCCGGCGCCGTCGGTTATACCGTAAAACGGGACGGGAACGTGATTGCTACGGTTACCGGGACGACCTATTCCGATACGGCCGTCAAAGCCGGAACGTATATCTACATCGTTTCCTCCAACATGGTAAACGGACAATCTTTTGCTAGCGCACCATCGCAGGTTTTCATTAAAGGCGATGTATACACTTCAGTAAGCGATGACCTTACTCCGCCTTCAATACCAACCAACCTCGTCGTGAAAGTTGCTGCGTGGTATCAGATAGATCTGACGTGGAGTCCTTCAACTGATAACGATCGGGTCGTCGGCTACAAGATCTATCGCGACGGAGTGCAGATTGGAATTTCCGCGACCACTTCATATAGTGACATCAGCAGTAAATTCGATCCGACCCATGTGTATTCTTATACCGTCTCAGCGTTCGACTTTTCGGGAAATGAAAGCGGACAGAGTGCCTCATCGACAGGGCAGCCGCCGGCGCAACCCGCACCGACCCCGGTAACTCCTCCGACACCCGGCCCCGGCGGAAATGACGATCCCTATACCGGCCCCATGCCTTCCTGCGATGAACCCGCACCCGCACCAACTAACTCCACGGTCGTCACCGTTCCGGCATCGAACGGATCGGATGATACGGTCGCATTCAATGCCGCCATCGCCCAAGTCCCGGCCGGCGGAACGGTACGGGTACCTGCGGGAACGTACTTGATCGACGCGACCAGGCATGTGAATATCAATAAAAGCTTGACTTTCAAAATGGAGACCGGAGCGATACTGAAAGCGAAGCCCAACGCTGCGGGGGGTTATCAGGTTATCTTGGTTACTGGCAGCAATGTAAATATCATCGGAGGCACGCTGCAAGGGGAACGCAATCAGCATCTGACTCCCGGTAATATAGCAAAGCTGGTGCCACCGTCAGCAAGCAACCCCAGTTGTTTGTATGCGTCGAATTGCTACGGACAATGGGGACACGGACTTGAAGTTCGCGGTTCCAATACGGTATTTGTTTCAGGAGTATTGTCAAAAGATATGTGGGGAGACGGTTTCAATGTGAGCGGTAACGCGAAGAATGTCAGATTTTGCTCTATTGTCGCCACCGGCAATCGCCGGCAAGGAATGTCGATAATAAACGGGAGCGGAATAGTGGTGAAAAATTCCGTCTTTACGAACACCGTCGGACACGCGCCGCAATGCGGATTCGACGTTGAACCGAATGCAAATCAAATTGCCAGCAATATACAACTCCTGAACTCGCAATTCACCAACAACGAGAACTGCGGGCTCTCCATCTACGCTGGTGCACCCGGTGCGGTTGTCTCCGGTTTGACCATAACCGGAAACACCGCTACGGGAAATCGGGGAAATGCCCGGTTCGGGTATATTCTCGACGATAGAGCCAAAGGAACGGTCTTTACCAATAATATCGGAGGAAGCGTCCATATCGGTGTTGGAGCAACTCCTCCATAAACAAAAAACGTTTGAAGAAAAAACGCTCGGTAAATTTGAACCGGGCGTTTTTTTTGGATTAACGACCGAAGTTCTGGTATACTTAAAGCATATATTTTTAAAAAAATTTTCGCTATAATTTTTTATTATGAAAAAGAAATTAATTTTAATCCTCCCCATTTTAATTCTCGTCCCAATCGCCGTTTTTGCTTATGATACCTATGACCACATCGTTGGCTGCGGTATCCGCACTATTCCGCAATTCATAAAAGCGAGTATCGATATCGTGATCCGTATCGGCATTCCGGTCGCCTCAGTATTCTTGATCTGGGCCGGATTTCTTTTTCTTACGGCTCAAGGCGATCCGGGAAAACTCACCGCCGCAAAAAAAGCCTTCGTCTGGGCATGTATCGGCTTCGGCGTACTCCTTGCCTCCTGGCTTCTCGCGATCGCGTTCGAGAATGTTATCATATCTTTCTCGGGAGGAACACAACAGGGAACGACAAATGATCCGTGTGTTGGTGGAGGTAATCCTCCGCCTCCGTCGACATGCGCATCGCTGGGAAAACAATGCAACCAGACGAATAAATGTGCGTCGGGAACTATCGTATCTCCTACGCCGAGCGATTGTACCGGAGGCACATCGTGCTGTTCCCGAGAGATGGATCCGGTGGCCGGGTGGATAATCGATGGGAGACGGACTCCTACTGCGGGTACCGCGGGCTTCTATGAACAATGCGCTATCCAGTATCCTCAACAGATAGGTGGAGACGCAATGGCCGAGAACGGTTTGGATCCGACCGATCCGCAACTTTTCCAAAAAAGCGAAACAATATTACATGAGCATTCTCTGAATCGGTCTTTCGAGGAATCGTTCGTGTTTATGGATTTTGGTTCCGATTCCGGTTATTTGTGGCATTCGGCTAATGGGGGTGAAGCGAGTGTTCCCGTCACGAATGAAAAAATGATAGCAGACTTCATCGATACCAGTCTCCCTGACACTACACGAGTTACGTTTATGCATACTCACCCGGCAGCGTACATAAACGGGAAAGCTCCGCCAAGTATCCGAGACTTGGAGATGGCTTATGCGACAAAAATAACCACTCTTGCTCACGGCATCATACCCGCGCGCTTTGTCGTATCAGATGCCACGGGGGTTTGGGAATACAGTGTTCCTTCCGGGAGCGCCTTTGCTCGGGCGGAGAATGTCATTGTACAAAAGGTACAAGAATTTTCGGCTCTTCCTGAAGTACGACCATACTTGGGTCCCGAGTACGAGTGTGTTATGGGGCAGCAGTTGGTAACTCAGTTAACTAAGGCCCTTAACGGGGAATTCGGAGCAGCGGCGAAGGCGCTCGCTGAAGCGATCGATCAAGCGAACCAGCCTCTTATTCCTTTACGGGAGCAAGATGAGCGACTGGAGGCTTCAAGTTCTATGGCGGAAAGATTGGCGATCATGCAGGAAAGGGAAGCAACTTTGCGGAGTCTTGGCATCGTATTGAACTATACTCCGATGTAATATTTGAGTATCAAATATTTTTGTGTGGGGAAAACGCAATATCTTTTCGTCTCTATTTCGTGGTATTATTACTTCATAGCAGATTATTTAATTTCTTATGAAAAAGAAACTTGCGTTTGTCATACCGCTTTTAATTCTCGTACCGCTTTCCGCGTTTGCGTATGCGTATTATGATCATGTTGTCGGTTGCGGCATAAAGTCCATTCCGGATTTTATCAAAGCACTGATCTCTATTGCGATCCGCGTCGGCATTCCTGTCGCGTCGGTCTACCTTATCTGGGCGGGTTTTAAATTCCTGACCGCGCAGGGCGATCCGGGCAAACTCACCGAAGCGAAAAAAGCATTTGTCTGGGCAAGTATCGGCTTCGGTGTTCTTCTTGCGTCATGGCTTCTCGCTATCGCTTTTGAGGCGATCATCACTTCGTTCTCCGGAGGTACGGCTGTGAATGGAGCCACCGCCGACCCGTGTAGTCTGAATAATTTGATAACAAATAGAACAGACAATACCGTTTCCCCCACCTCCGGGACGGCAGATCGCATGGGAAATGTATCTCCGATAGTGAATGCCCCCACCGTTCCTCTCGCTCCGACAGAGCTCCGCGCTGCGGCCGTTTCCGGCGCGGCAAATCAAGTGTTGCTTTCGTGGAGTCCGAGCAAATCTTCCGGAATTACCGGATACAACGTGTATCAAAACAGCACGCTTGTCGGAACAACGGCGGGAACTTCGTTCCAGATACCCGTTACTTCCGCCGGTCTCGGGTATGCGTATACCGTGGTTGCCGTCAGCGGCAATGGCGTTTCCAATTCTTCCACACCTCTCTTTACCAGCCTTTCCTCTTTGCCGAAAGCGTCTGCGTCGGAAACCGCGAATGTCGCACTGCGCACGAATTCCACCGCCCCGACGCTTACGGGAACCGCCGTATCATCTTCGCAAGTTGATCTCGCGTGGACCGCCGTTTCCGGTGCGACCGGTTATACGGTCGCGAGAGATGGAAAGAGTCTTGCGACAGTTACGGGTACCTCATATTCCGACACCGCGGCAACTTCGGGACGTCACATATATACCGTAACTGCAAAAGTGGGAACCAAAAAGTCAGTTAGCCTTCCTGTAGCGATTGCCGTTGGGGGAAGTTCGAATGGTGGAGCGGGAGACACCACCGCACCTTACGTGCCGGACAATCTCGAAGTACTACCCATTTCAGCTACGCAAATGAATCTGACGTGGAGCGCTTCCGAGGGAGATTCCGATTTTACCGGCTACAAAATATATCGTGATGGAGTGCGCATCGGGTATAGCGTTACCACTTCATATGTCGACGTATTTTCTTTCGTGCCGGGTAAAACGTATAAGTATACGGTTGCCGCGTTTGATACTGAAGATAATACGAGCGAACCGAGCGTTGCCGTTTCGGGAGTGGCTCCCGCGCCAATAAATCCGAATCCTGAACCGAATCCTAATCCGACACCAACACCCGGACCGACTTGTCCTGCCGCCCAAACCGGTGGATCAACTTCCGGCGGTGCCGGAACAGCCACCTTCTGGGGCGATTTTGAATCAGGATCAGTAACGGGGTCCGGCAATCATAATTGGGACCATCTGCAAGTTGACGGCGACGGCAGCCTTAAGGTCGTGAGCGGCGGGGCTCGTCAGGGGAGTAATTACGGGCACATCGTCCTTGCCGATAGCGGCTGTTCTTCCTGTGTTGAACGTGCAGAAGTGGTACAGATGCATAATTCAAGCGGCGGAATTCAAGATGAAAACGAGAATAGCGGTACAGTACGATACAGCTTCAGTGTGAGGTTTGATACTTCCTGGCGTTCGATGGTGGGTGACAATAATGGTGCGTGGGGAATATTCTTGCAGCTTCATGGAGCGGACAGTTTGGGTACCAATCCGGCTTTTGCCTTTGATGCAAGCGACGTGATTAGATTTAGCTTGCGCGGAGGCAACCTGAGCCAAAACAATGGAGACGATTACGATCTCTCAAATAATTCTTTAAACAAAGGCAAGTGGATCGATTTTATCATGACGATAAAATACGCAAAAGATACTACCGGATTTGTAACGATAGAGCGCAGAGATGAGGGACAAACCAACTACACAACGGTTTTGAACATTCCGAATGTCGCCACGCTCCAATATGCCAATGGTCAAGGTGTACTGCCTCATTACATGAAGCATGGGTTGTATCGGAATCACGAAAATTTCACCAGTATTTTGGACGTTGACGGCTTTACTCGCGAAGTAGTCACCGGTTCCGCGCCGGCTCCTTCCGATACACAGGCACCTTCAGCTTCGACAGGACTCACGGCAACGGCGGCATCTTCAAACTTAGTAAATCTTTCCTGGACGGCACCAACCGATAATGTTGGAGTGAACTGTTACCAAATATATCGTGGAGGAGTACAGATTGGCACTTCGGCGGGAACTTCATACACGGACACGAGCGCGAGCGGAAGCACCACTTACTCATATACCGTGGTTGCTTACGATGCCGCAGGGAATCGCGGAGATGAATCAGCCGCGGCGAGTGTGACGACCCCCGCACCCACTCCCGGCGGAAACGACACTCCCTATACCGGCCCCATGCCTTCCTGCGACGAACCCGCACCCGCACCAACCTCTCCCGTTATTGTCACAGTACCCGCACCCAACGGATCGGACGACACGGCTGCAATCAATACCGCTATTGCTTCAGTACCGGTCGGCGGAACGGTACTCGTCCCAGCAGGAACATATCTGATCAACGCTCTCACCTCTGTCAGGATCGCTAAGAGTTTGACCTTCAAAATGGAGACGGGGGCAATACTGAAAGCGCTGCCGAATGCTTCGGCGAATTATGCAATTATTCTCGTTACCGGCAGTAATGTGAATGTCATAGGCGGTACACTGCAGGGTGAAAGAAATCAGCACTTAACTCCGGGAAATATTTCAAAAAACACCCCAATATCAACATGTCCGCCTAAACCCGCCGACCAAAATAAATGTTGCCCGTCCATGTCGACTTGCTGGGGACAATGGGGTCATGGACTTGAACTCCGCGGTTCCAATACTGTGTTTGTTTCAGGTTTACTGGTAAAAGACATGTGGGGAGATGGTATCTATGTGGGCGCTAACGCAAGGAACTCCACATTTTGTTCTGTGGTTGGCACCGGCAATCGTCGGCAGGGAATGTCGATAATAGCGGCGAGCGGAGTATTGGTGAAAAATTCCGTCTTTACGAACACCTTCGGACACGCGCCGCAATGCGGATTCGACGTGGAACCGAACAAGAATGAAATTGCCAGTAACATACGGCTCCTGAACTCGCAATTCACCAACAACGAGAACTGCGGACTCTCTATATATGCCGGCGCACCCGGTGTCGTTGTCTCCGGTTTGACCATAACAGGAAACACCGCTACGGGAAATCGGGGAAATGCCCTGTACGGATATATTCTCGACCGAAGAGCGATCGGGACGGTATTTACCGGTAATACCGGGGGAACTGTTTACATTGGGACAGGATCCGTTGCTCCGTAATATTAAAATATACCTGAAGAAAAAACGCTTGGAATATTCCAAGCGTTTTTTTTGCGAATACCATATTGTTTCTTGTAAAAAATTAGCGTATGATACATTCATGAAACTTAAAGTCCCGTTTTTTAAACAAGACACTCCGTATACATGCGGACCGGTGGCGCTTCAAATGGCCCTTGCGTTCTTTGGAATTTTTGAAGGGGAAAAGCAATTGGCGAAAGAGGTGCATACCGATCACGAAACGGGAACGAAACATAAGTGGATGATGGAAGTCGCCGAGAAAAAAGGTTTTTATTGTTTTGAAAAGAACGAATCTACCCTTGATAATGTGTGCGCTTTTTTAGAACAAAAACTTCCGGTCATTGTGTATTTTATTGAACCGGCAGGGGAAGATGTACATTATGCTATTATTACGGGAGTTGAGAAAGGATTGGTAACATTGAACGATCCTTGGAACGGAGAGGGATATAGTATGACGGAGCTTGAATTTTTAGACCGGTGGCAATGCAAGAGCGGATGTTATTATATTCGGTGGCTTATGGTAATTTCAAAAGAACCGATCGTCTTCGAAGAAATATGATCATGGAAAAAACCGGATTTCTTCTGCATACCTGCTGCGCCCCCTGTGGAGTGGCGGTCATCGACGAACTTCGAAAAAAGTTCGATCTGACCGTGCTATTTTATAATCCCAACATTTACCCCGAAGAAGAATACCTGAAACGAAAAAAAGAAGTTGTCCGCGTATGCGAAGAATGGAATGTGCCGATGATCGACCATGATCATGTCCCCGAAGAATGGAACGAGAAAGTTCGCGGACTGGAAGGAGAACCGGAAGGCGGAATGCGCTGCGCCGCTTGCATAAAAATGCGCCTCTATCGTTCCGCTCTAATCGCCAAAGAGAACGGATTCGAAATATTCGGAACAACTCTCACTATGGGCCGGCAAAAAACGGCGAAAGTAATAACCCCGATAGGCGATCATGTCGCAGAACTTTTCGGACTGAAATATTTCGCCGAAGACTGGAAAAAAGGAGGCCGGCAAGAAACCGCGCGCCGACTGATAAAAGAAAAAAACATCTACCAACAAAACTACTGCGGCTGCAAATATTCATTAAAATCCAAAAGGGAAGAATAGTTTGGAAGTTAAACTTCCAAAAAAAATGAGAAATATGTGTTGTAATAATAAACCCGCCTTCGCTCTCTACGAGCTACGGCGAGGCAAAGAAAAACAGCCCAAAATTGAGGGGCTGTTTGCTGTTATTTTATTTCCAATGCGGGTCGTCTTTCACGCTTTCCAAAGCGGCAGAAATTTAAAGAACTTCGCATATTCTTTATAAATATTGAACCCAAGTCCGAGTTCGCCAAGTTCTTGATGGTGAACCTCGGTCAGTGCAAAGTGTTCGCCATAATATTTCGCTTTCTCGAATTGTTCCCGCGTGACTTTACAGACCGCCGTTTTTTGCAGTTCAGAATTAAACCATCTTTGCATATCCGGTCGATCCAAAAATTTTCTGTATGTCAACATCGGCACATGCGACACGATAAGCGGTACAATATCCGCTGGGGTTTCGTCGCAGATAAGCACATACATTTTAAGGTTATCCGCGTTATCTTCGTCATTCAGCATATTCTCTTCCTTATCCCGTTGTCTTATTTTCTGGTCTCAATATTACTACAGAAATATATTTTGTCAAACTTCCGCACATTAAAGATATCGGTTATGATAAACAAATGGAAGAAAATATATTTTTCAAAAACAAAAAAGTTCTCGTCGTTATTCTCGGTATTTATGGTGGCGGGGCGGCGATGGCAAAATGGCTATTCCAAAACGGGGCGAAAGTGACAGTGACCGACATGCGGACCGAAAAAGAACTGGCTCACTCGATGAAGCTTTTTTCTCCGAGAGAAAAAAAGGGAATCCATTTTGTCCTTGGAGGGCAGCGTGAAGAAGATTTCACATCCAATGATATCATTGTTATCGGCCCCGGCGTGCCGCAGGATAGTCCGTACTTGGTGGCGGCGAGAAAAGCCGGAAAACAGATCGAGAACGATGCAAGCCTGTTCTTCCGCTTTGTAAAAAATCCAGTCATCGCCGTGACCGGCACGCGCGGAAAATCAACGACCACCTCGTGGCTCGCTCATCTCCTTGGCCAAAAATACGGTTCGTTCATTCCGACCGGAAACAATCCCGAGCACCCATTCATGAAAGAGCTTTTGGAAATACTGGACGAAAAAAGACCCGTCGTCGCCGAAATGTCTTCGTGGCAACTGGAAACACTTGGCGCTTCTAAAAAAGCTCCGCACATTGCGGTCATCACCAATCTTTTTCCCGATCATCTGAACCGTTACAAAGACGGAATGGAAGGATACGCAAAAGCAAAAGCGAATATTTTTAAATATCAGACCGAAAACGATTTTCTTATCCTGAACGACACAAATCCGTGGACGAAGTTTTTCTTGTCTCAAAAACCGAAGTCGCAAGTTTTTTATTTTTCTAAAAAACCGTTTGTAAAAGGGAAGAACGGGATGTCCGTAAAAGGCGGCGAGATGATATTTCGGCAAGGAGGGAAAGATAAGAAAATTCTCGATGTGAATAAATTTTCAGAAAAAATGGGTGAACATAATCTTGAAAATTTACTCGCGACAGTGCTCACCATAAAACTTTTTGATTCGAAGTTCCGCATTTCAAAAAAGATGATCGACACGCTTCCGCAGATCCGTTTCCGTCAGGAAATAATTTTGAAAAAAGGCGGGCTCACGGTCGTGAATGACAGCGCCGGCACTTCACCCGATGCGACTATCGCTATTTTGCGTCGCTTTAATTCTAAACGGGTTTTGATAACCGGCGGAACGGATAAAGACCTGGAATTTTCCGGGCTGGCGAAAGAAATAAAGAAGGCGCTCAAACCCGACGGACTCGTGCTTTTGAACGGTTCCGCAACAAAAAAACTTATTTTTGAACTGGAGAAAATTAAATTTTTCGGCAACCCTTCGACTCAGCTCAGGGCGGGAGAAAAAAAGATACTTCTTTTTGAAACTCTCGAAGAGTGCGTCGAATATTCCCTCGCTGCGCTTCCCAAAAAACAAGGCACTATTCTTTTTTCCCCCGGCGCCGCCAGCTTCGAGAAGTTCCGCAACGAATTCCACCGCGGAGAAATATTTAATCGGGTCATTGAAGGAAGAGGTTCTTAACTCCACTTTTTGTGAGATGAACCGAAAGTATCTCCTTACACCTCGTCGCCGGAACGGGGTTGTGTCTTACAGACACAACCCCGTTCCGGCGACGAGCCGTGAGACGGTCCGAGAAAAAATATTGACAAATTATATTAAATCAGCTATACTTTACATAGATTAACTAGTTGAAAAAAGGTAGGTGAATTATGGATTTTCAAACAATGACTGCAGTCGGGTGGATTGCCGCCATTATGGTCGGTATCATTGCGGTTGTGCTGGCAGCTTGCTGGTACAACACCAACAAAACAAACAAAAAGGTGTTAACCATTTTGTTTATTGATATGTTAGCGATTAAGGGCAATATTGTTCTTGACGAAGAGACAAAGACCGATATGCTGGTCGATGTTTTATTTCGAAAGAAAGAAGTAACACTCAGTGACTTCGAAAAGCTATTTTCTTCGCTTTCTCTTGCCGAGTTGGGGGCGGTAAAAATCCCAATGTTGAGGGAGGATATTTACGGCATGAAGGAAGCCGTAGGCGAAGTACTCCTTGCTGAGGTTGAAAAGAAAAAGAAGATCAGGATTGATCTTGGACTTGAATAAAGCACGGGCTCCGAAAGGAGCCCACTTTTTATTTCCAGTGCAAGAAACAAGCGGGGGTCCGCGTATCAAAAGGAAGAGAGGACGAACACATTCGCGCGGCTGTTTATTAGTTTTAATGCAAAAACCATGAAAACAAAAATTCGTGAAAACATCGATGAATGGTGGGATTCTTCTTTTTATAACCCCGTAACGGGAGAAACTATGAGCGAGAGACGCGATCGTTTATTGCGGAGCGAGTACCGGGTAGATCACGTAAAAAAAGAAAACGATGAAACAGTATCGCCGATGCGCCGGTGGTCGGACAAAGAATCACATCTCTCACGCAGAGAGTCGGACGGTGAGGTGAAAGAATCACGAAAAAAATCCGAGTTTTTGTAGGTTTAGGAGCCTTCCACTGAGAGAAAATCAAAGATTGCGGAAATATGGAAGCGAAACGAGCAAGTTATTGGTGGAAAGCTCCTTAAGAAAAAAGAAAAACGGTTTATAAAAAAACGCCTTATATAAGGCGTTTTTTGGTATATAAACTTGTTCCGAAGTATGAAGAAGAGAAATAACTTCATGTGACATGTCAACGCTTCTCTTCATAATCGGCTGGAAAAAATTCTTTAGCTTTGATGAAGTCTGCTACTCTGTGTGAAGAGTTTGCTTGTGGTTTTTTCACGAATGATGAGATCTATATTTTGGGCATTATGTAAGTATGCGTTCGGGCGAGGCGAATCCGTGCAATAGCGCCGTCTCGATCCCCGCAAAATAATGACCGTAGATATCGGGTCTATCAAAAGTGAACGGAAACCGTCGGCAAGCTCTTTAGCACTAACACTACAAATGAATGAACTATTACAAACGAACCTTCTTGGGAATGATGACGCTTGGTGCGTTTCTTTTCTCATTATTTTCTCCCCTCAGTATGACGGCGGGAAATGTTTCGCTTAATAGCATTACTTATGCCGATGCTTCCGGAGTCTTTCGCTCGTCCGGCGGCTCTCGGTCAAGCAACGTCTTTCGCTCGTCCGGCGCAACTTCGCCCGCATACAAACCGTATGTGTTAAACGCTCCATCCGTCACTTTCGTGAACGGAAAACCGAAAGTTACCCTTTCGTGGGGTGCTTCCGTAAGCGGCGTTACCTACAGTGTCACCAGAAACCGGTCTCAGGTAACCGGCTGGCCGACCATTGCGCAAGGACTTACCGCACAAGGATATATCGATACGGCGGTGAGCGCGGGAACGTATTCTTATCAGATCATGGCAACAAATTCTCTCGGAACGGGATTTTCGAGTATACAAACGGTTACCGTTCCCTCGAACTCTTCGTCTTCTACTCCAACTCCAATCCCGACTCCGGTTCCGGTTCCAACACCGACTCCTGCCCCTGCACCAACACCCGTTCCGACTCCGGTACCAACCCCGGCACCAACTCCGATCCCAACCCCCGTTAATACGGGAACGGCGATTAATGGAGTAACCAATCGTCTCGTTTGGGGTGCATATGTCGGTAGCGGACAGACCGCTTCCGGTTTTGAATCCCTTGTCGGACACAAGATGGATGTGCAGGCTGTGTTTACCGGATGGGGAAGCAATGGCGGTTTTCCGAGCGGATTTGGAACCAAAGAACGCGGAGAAACGCTCTTCGTGTATTGGGAACAATTCGGAACTACGCCCGATGCTATCATCTCAGGAAGTCAGGATGCCTACATCAAGCAATTTGCCGCTTCCGCGAAAGCGTATGGAGGACCCGTTATCCTCGCCCCGTTCCATGAAATGAACGGCGATTGGACTCCGTGGTGCGGTGTCGTTGGAAATAACACTCCGGAGAAGGTCGTGCAAGCTTGGCAGCATATTCACAATCTGTTCGCCGGTGTAAACAATGTCAAATGGGCATGGGTTGCGAACGCTGATTCCGTTCCCAACACTTCTGCTAATGCCATTTCTCGATATTGGCCGGGGGCTTCCTATGTTGATTATGTGGGATTAGACGGATTCAACGGACCATCTTTCTCTTCATCCCGTTCGTTTGATTCTCTTTTTGCTGATGCTATTGCCGAGGTACAAGGATTCGGGAAACCGATTGTCATTACTTCCACGGCAGCCGCACAGAATGCGGGAAAGCCGGCATGGATCACCAATACGCTTACTGTCGCGATTAAAAAATATCCGTCTGTCATCGGCTGGATATGGTTTAACGAAAACAAGGAAGCGAATTGGCTGGTGAATTCCGATGCGGCGTCACTCGCTGCGTTCAAGGCAGCTATTCCAAGCTAAGCTTTGTTGATGAAGGATCAATGATCTCATCGAAAAAATCTCCCGAATTATTTCGGGAGATTTTTTGTATCTCTAAAAAAAGCGCATACCCGTGAGTATGCGCTTGTGTTATGCTCATGCAGCGTTTTACTTTCTCGCTTTAAGAGCCTGTTCCAACTCGTGCAGAACTTCAATGAAAGTCAGCGGAATATCATCGACTTCCATTTTGTTGAGCTGGTCATACACCTGTTTCAAAACTTCACGAAGCTCGTTTTTTGAAAGCTCCATACCGCAATGTTCCACGATGTCGCCGTAAAGATCTTTCGTGTTATTACCGGCAAGCCCCGTTACTTTTATACCGGCGCCAGCACCTAACTCTCTTTTCAGTATGGCTCGGATATTTCCCCCCTTTGCAGAATATCTCGAAACACATGAGCAGGAAGACGTTTCAGTCTTGCGGAGCGCGTATGCCTTTTTCAACGCTTCAAGCATGTTTGTCTGATTGGGCGCTCTGTCGTCGGGCGAGAGGCGGGATAGCTGTTGATCAAACTGCCGGATTATTTCAGCCAGTTCGTTCGCCGTAAACTTATTGACGGAATAGTCGAGGATTGTCTGAGATATCCATTCTTCATGTTCAGAACCGAAGAATTTTACCCGAAGTCCGCTACAGGAGCTGCGATCATAACGAACGGTAAGCTGCGGGTGATAGGGAGTTTGTTTTTCCCTTTTGGCGATAACTCGCTTTACTTCTTTGATCATGTCGCGAATTTCCCGCGGTGCAAAAAGCCAGTAATAACCGCCGTATTTTGCGAGCGCTCGCAATTCGTTCAACGACCAAGCCTTACAGCAGTGTTCGACGATATCCTCGAAAATATGAAGCGGCGAATGATCATAAAATCCCGGAACACCATGGGCATGAATAGCCGGTGAACAAAAGGATTGTTTTGTCGATTCATACGTGTATTTTAGTTCTCCCTCTCTCTTCATGACAACCTCCATTGATTGCTTGTTTTTTTATAAATTACCCCAGATTCGCTTTTGAATTAGAATGGCGTAGTATAAAATTATGATAGAAAAAAAATAAAAAATTCTCGCAGTTTTCAGATAGTGAGCGAGATGAAATATTTTTGTTGCGAAAGAAAGGAT
>Ga0172379_10002345_pt1 | contig 33843 bp, 27 predicted proteins | sample GrowelOW334metaG_FD_119756 | JGI IMG/M metagenome (GOLD analysis project Ga0172379, IMG submission 119756) | Groundwater microbial communities from an aquifer near a municipal landfill in Southern Ontario, Canada - Groundwater well OW334 metaG | ecosystem: Environmental > Aquatic > Deep... | reverse complement strand
GAGTACAACGCGGTCAGCCGCAAAATCGTGCTTACCGGAGATCTGTCCGGGATGGTTTATCAGGTGACGCTGAAATGCGGGATCGACGGCATTAAGAATATCCGGGGGGCGAGCCTGGTCAATCCCCGCGCTGATGAATATAAAGATGAAATCGCCTACGCTTTCGGCGACGGTATTCTCGTCAATCCGGAAATCTATACGCCGACGTCAACCGTCGGCCCGGTGCAGATGCCGCAGAACAATTCAAAATGCGATTTAAGCGTGGACAAGGTCTGGTGGGACAAGCCGCCGGTGGCCGGGCAGCCGCTGACGGTTAAATACCGGATCAGCAATGTCGGAACCGCTAAAACCAATGTCGCGGCGGGAGACCTGGTGGCGAAGGTTTATTTGAACAACATCAAAATGGACATGGTGACATTCGGCAATCTGGCACCTAAAGCGTCGGTCACGCTGAGCTCCACCATCAATGGCGGGTTCATCACCGCCGGGAAGCAGACCACCATCATGGTCTGGGCGGACGCCAAAAGCAAACTGCTCGAAACCCGCGAAGGCAATAATATCAACTCAGCGACGTTTTTCCTGGATAACCGTCCGGACCTGAAAGTGACTGCAATCACGCTGTCTTCAACCAAAGCGGGGAAAGTGACGGTGAACTTCACCATCGCCAATGCCGGGGTCGGGCCGACCGGGGCCGGCGCCGGCGCGCAGACTGCGGCGGTTTATGTCAACGGCAGTCCTGCCGGTACCGTAAACTACGATGATCTGGCGAAAGGCGCGACTGTTGCATTGAAATTGAACAACGTCACCACCACCGCCGGAACCTGCAAGGTAAGGGTGGTCGCCGACAGCACTGGCAAGGTCACGGAAGCAAACGAAAACAACAACATTCTGGAAAAGGTTTTCGTCATTGCAAAATAATGAGGAACTGCATATACATGGGATATAAAGTAAAAATTCAAAAGGGTCAGCGGCCGACCAACCGCGCGTTCAAGGTGGTGATGCCCACCGCCATTGCGGAGGCCATCAAAATGGAAAAGGGCGAGGATTTCGAGTGGCTTATCGAAGACAAAAACACCTTGATTCTGGCAAGGTGCAATGAACTGCAACCGTTTGCGGGAATTACTTTATCACAAAATAGCTTACTAAATGTTGCTTCAGGAAATTATATTATTGAAAGGATTTTATCAAATGAGTGAAACTTTATCCATCATGCGGCGGCATCCGTCAAACCCGATTATCACACCGGCAGATTACCCCGGAGTACGGGAGGTGTTCAATCCCAGCCCGGTCGAGTATAACGGCAAAACTATTTTATTGCTCTCAATGATTTTCAAGCAGAACACCTGCGGGGGGGAGACCCGGGTGGCGGAAAGCGACGATGGCATCCATTTCACCATTGCCGACGAACCGTTTATCAAGCTGCGGGGGCTTCCGTTTCCTTTTAATTATTATTACAAGCACATCATTGACAACCGGATAACTAAAATTGACGACACTTACTATATCCTGACTCCGGTCGGCAACGATGTTTTCAGCGCGCCCGCCACCGTGATGGGCAAGACCAAAGATTTTAAGTCATACGAAGTAATGGACATTGTCACGCTGCCGGTCAATCGCGGGGCATCGTTGTTCCCGGAAAAAATCGGAGGTAAATATTGCAAGCTGGACCGGCCCGGCGGCGGGAGCAATGCGACATTTCCGCTTGGCGGCGATATCTGGTTCAGTTCGTCGCCGGATTTGCTGCACTGGGGGTGCTGCCGTCCTGTTGTTCAGGCCACATTCAGTTGGGGCAGTCAGAAAATCGGGCCGACTCCTCCGATTAAAACTCCGCAGGGGTGGCTGGTGATTATTCACGGAGTGGTCCCGGTCGGCGGTGATGTCGGCACCTACCATATCGGTGCGATGCTGCTGGATCTGGAGGAGCCGTGGAAAGTGCTTGGCGTCACTAAAAAACCATTGCTTTCGCCGGAAATGCCATACGAAAAATACGGTCATGTTTCCGAGGTGGTATTTCCCTGCGGGGCTATTGCGGATTTCAAGACCGATACCTTGAAATTATACTACGGCGGCGCGGACACCAACATCTGTCTGGCCACCGGTTCCATTCAGGCAATTGTTGATGCCTGCCTGGGGCTCGTTCCGGAAGATAAATTGGCTCCTGAACTGGAACTCTGCATTCAGTAGTTGTCACAAATAAAGATTCAAACCGGAATTCATGACTGCATATTGAAGTCATGAATTCCGTTAAAATATTCGTATTCAAGAATAATCGTTAAAAATTAAAGTGGAGGTAAGATTTTATGACTGTCTGCAGTCAGGCGCTGTAAAGCATATTTGATTCATCTTGTGAATTATTAGGGCTTGATAATGTTATTACAATAATATTCCACTATATGAATCTTATTCCGGATCGCCGGATATGTTTTACGCTCTTGTCATGAGGAAAAACAAATAATATCAAAGAGGGGGAATCATGAGAAATTTACATTTTGCTTCATTGCTGACTGTGTTGTTTATCTTTTCCGGCCTTTGCTTCCCATGCCTGGCCGACATCCAGAATGGCACGTTTCAATCCTGGACCGGCGGCAATCCCAGCAACTGGAGCTGCGGCGTCTGGGCCGGCACGGAATCCAATACCTGGAGCGCCGACCAGACCAATTATCAGTGGACCGGCAATATCGCGTTAAAAATAACCCACGCCAATACCAATACTTACACTGTCGTTTATCAGACTGTCACTGTTGACCCGCATTGCTACTACACGATTTCCTGTAACGCCAAAGTGGCTAATATTGTTCCCCAGTCCAACTACAGCGGACGGGCGCGTTTGTTTCTGGACAACAGCGGCGGTTATGTCGAGGTCAATAACACTTCCTGGAAAAAAGCGTCCATCAATTTTTACTCCGGCGAACGCACATCCTATATTCTGTACTGCTATTTGAATCAAGCCAGCGGCACTGCCTGGTTTGATGATGTGACTATTACCAAAACCGGTTTGACCAATCCTAATTTCGAATTGAAAAACGCCAACGGCACCCCGCAGAACTGGAGCTCGTTTGTCATGTACACAAGTGAAACCGGCACTCATACCTGTGATTCTGATATCGCATGGCAGGGGGCCTGTTCGTTACGGATAAAACATGCGCTGGCGGACACCTACACCGCCGTGTACCAGAATTATACTGTCCAGCCTTATACATGGTACAAGGTCTCGTGCATGGCAAAGACCAAATGCCAGAAGAAAGATCAATATTCAGGCGGCGCCAGATTGTTTGTTGCTCCTCAAAACGGCACTGCCCTCGCGGCCAACATTCCTGATTCGCAGCCGGTCTGGCAGGAAGCGTCAGTTTCTGTTTATTCCGGTAATTCCACTTATCTGTCCGTTTATACTTATCTGCACAAGGCTTCCGGGTCCGCCTGGTTTGACAATATCAAGGTGGAGCAGGCTTCGTTCAGGAATCCCAATTTTGAGATAGATGACGGAACCGGCAAACCGCTCAACTGGCCGGTGAAAACCTGGACTCCGCCGGCTTGCGGCGTTGTCTCGCTGGACACCGCGGAAAAGCATGAAGGCAGCAGCTCGGTAAAGCTGGTCAACAGTGCGGCTGACCAGTATTCTTATGTTACCCAGACGTTTCCGATTGAGCGGCAGGCCTATTACAACTTCTCCGCATACGGGAAAACGCAGAACCTCGCCGGCAGCGGCGCGGCGCAGATCAGTTTCTCATTCCTGGGAGCAATAGGTTTCACCAGCACCGCCTGGACACAGGGGGTGTATAACTTTTACAGCGATGATAATGAGAATATGGAGATGTTTGCCATGCTGTACCAGAAAAGCGGTACGGTCTGGTTTGATGAAATATCCGTTTCGCGGGACATACACCCGGCATCGCTTCAGTTGAGCGGCGTCACGCTGCCGGCTTATGTTGACGACTCGACCAAACGCAATCTCAAGGTGGACGGCGGCAACTATTTCCCGATGGGCTTTTTCAACACCAATACGATTGCCCAGCTTGACGAAATTGCGGCGGCCGGATTTAATATGGCAATCATCAGCGATCAGAATGTCACCGCCGCTTACCTGGACCATGCCGCCAGTATCGGCGTCAAGGTTATAATCGTTATCTGGAATGCCCATATTGACAGCGCACTGACGGCTACGGTCAACGCGTATAAAAATCATTCGGCGGTGATCGGCTGGTATTACTATGACGAGCCGGTCTATAACCGCAAGACTCCCGCTGAAATGTTCTCCAGGTACAGTCTCATAAAATCGCTTGATACCAATAATTTCGCCACCAGCAGTTTTTGCGGGACAAAGGATTTCCAGTATCATCAGCACTGCGTGGACGTCGCTCAAAGCGATGATAATTATTTCATAACAGGAAGCACGGTCAATCTCGGAAAGATTTTCGACAATGCGCTGCTGGCGAAATATTCCATCCTGTATGACACGAACAAAACGCATTTCGAGACTTTGCAGGCTTATACCTCGGGCAGTCAGGTGTTGCCGACATACGCCCAGTTCCGCGCTCAGAATTTTCTGGCGGTCACCGGCGACGCCAAGGGCATCATGTACTGGGTATATGACAACTGCAACGGCAACGGCGTCTCCTTCAAGAACGCCGTCAGCTACTGGTCAAGCATCAGCACGATGAATGCCGAAATCAATCTGGTGCGGAACATTATCCAGGAAACGACCGTCCAGACCGACAAGAAAGGCGATATCTGTTATATCCTGAAGGAAAACGCCGGGCATACCAGACAGTGGCTGATTGCCGTTAATGCTTCAGCAGACACTAAAGCGCTCAGCATCACTCTCGGCACATCGCCGTACAAGAGCATCAGTTCCATCATTCCGACTCCCGGCACCTTCTCTTTCGGCAGCAACATCCTGAGTGACACGCTGCCGGGATATGATGTCAGGGTTTATGAAATCACGTTGAACAATACTCCGCTGAATTACGGCGGCGAAGGCGGTGTCTGGTTCTGATGCCGGGTCAAGCCTCCGGCTCTGCCGGAGGCGCCTGATAATTGAATTACTGGAAAAGCTCGGGCTGCGCGGAATCTGATTTTGATTTGCGATGGTGTACCGGGGGAAGCCCGAGTTTTTCTCTTGCTTTGTTGGTTGCCACGCGTCCCTGCGGGGTGCGCATCAGATACCCTTCCTGAATCAGGAACGGCTCATAGACATCCTCAATCGTGCCTTCATCTTCACTTACCGCCACGGAAATTGTTTTAATGCCGACCGGGCCGCCGTTGTAATTCTGGATAATGACTTCCAGTATCCGGTTATCCATCTCGTCCAGGCCTTCATTGTCGATATCGAGCATCGTCAGCGCGGCGGACGCGGTCGGGCCGGTGATGGCGCTGTCCGCCCGGACCTGGGCATAGTCTCTGGCCCAGCACAGCAGATTGTTGGCGATGCGCGGAGTGCCGCGGCAGCGGCGGGCGATTTCGTGCGCGCCTTCCTGGTCTATTTGAATGCCGAGGATGCCGGCCGAGCGGCAGATGATGGTTTCCAGATCTTCCACTTTATAATAATCCAGACGGCAGGCGAGGGCGAAGCGTGAACGCAGCGGCGCGGACAGCATGCCCTGGCGGGTTGTTGCGCCAAGCAGGGTGAAGCGGGGAACGTTCAGCCGCACCGAACGCGCACCCGGCCCCTGGTCAATCATGATGTCAATGAAGAAATCCTCCATTGCGCTGTAAAGATATTCTTCCACGGTAGTGTTCAAGCGGTGGATTTCGTCAATGAACAGGATGTCGCCTTCTTCAAGCGAAGTCAGGAGTCCGGCCAGGTCGCCGGGCTTTTCAATTACCGGTCCGCTGGAGGATTTGATATTGGCGCCTTTTTCGTGCGCGATGATATAGGCGAGGGTGGTTTTGCCGAGTCCCGGCGGTCCGCTGAGCAGCAGATGACCGAGCGGTTCATTTCTCTGCTTGGCGGCTTCGACATAGAGTTCGACCCGCTCTTTTACTTTTACCTGGCCGGGAAAGTCGGCAAACTTCAGCGGCCTGAGCGTATTGTCCCGGGTTGCGTCTTTTTTGTTGAGTGTGGATGTAATGAACCGTTCCGCCATTTGCGTATATGAACCTTTTTTAGTTGTTGCTGTAATATCAGAGACGTCCGGGCATCGCATTTGCCTTTCAGTTTTCCATGAATCCGGACGATTTACAATTTGTAAATGCGTCCTAATGAAATTATCTTAATAAGTTAAAATTTCCAATCAGATTCAATAAAAAGAAAGGATGTTTAGAAGATGATAGACTTGCAATTGTCAAAACTGGCGGCGAATACGATTCGCGTACTGTCCGCTGAAGCTGTTCAGAAGGCTAAATCCGGCCACCCCGGCATGCCGATGGGATGCGCCGATTTCGCGTTCACATTGTGGTTCAAATACATGAAGCACAATCCGAAGAACCCAAAATGGCTGGGACGCGACAGATTCATTCTCTCCGCCGGACATGGTTCCATGCTGGAATATTCACTGCTTCACCTGTTCGACTACGGCCTGACGATGGATGAACTCAAGCTGTTCAGACAGTGGGGCAGCAAGACTCCCGGACATCCGGAATATAATCATACCGCCGGCGCCGATATCACTACCGGTCCGCTCGGCAGCGGTTTCGCCTCCGCGGTCGGCATGTCCATGGCGAACAAGTATTTCGCCGCGAAAACCGGCCTGGACAAAACCGGCCTGGTTGACAATAAGATATTCATCATGTGCGGTGACGGCTGCATGATGGAAGGCGTCACTTCCGAAGCCGCTTCGCTGGCCGGACACCAGAAACTGGATAACCTCATCTGTTTCTATGACGACAACTCAATCACCATCGAAGGTTCGACCAACCTCGCGTTCTCTGAAAACGTCGGCGCCAGATTCACCGCCTACGAATGGCGCGTGATCAATGTCGCCAACGCCAATGATATTGAACAGTGCGACAAGGCGCTGGCCGAAGCGGTTGTTTCCGACGGCCGCCCGACCCTGATCATCGGCGAAACCAAAATCGGTTTCGGTTCGCCCAGTAAGCAGGGCAAATCTTCAGCGCACGGCGAACCGCTCGGCGCGGAAGAAGTCGAAGCCACCAAGAAAAACCTCGGCATGCCGGCCGAACCGTTCTTTGTCATGCCGGAAGTCAAAGCATACATCGACAAGCGCGTTGAAGCTCTCATCACCGAAGCCGCCGGCTGGGACAAGCAGTTCCAGGCGTATATCAATGGCAACCCGGACAAAGCGGAACTCATTTCCAAAATGCTCAACCGCACGGTTCCGGAAAATATCCTGGAAGAGCTGCTGAAAGTAACTCCGGTAAGCAAACCGATTGCCAGCCGCGCCTCCGGCGGTGAAGTCCTACAGCGCGCCGCCGCGCTCGTGCCGTCGCTCATCGGCGGCGCCGCCGACCTCGCGCCGTCCACCAAGACCGACATCAAAGGCGCTCCGGATTTCAATCCGGCAAACCGCGGCGGCTGCAATTTCCACTTCGGCGTGCGCGAACTGGCGATGGGCATGGCCGGCAACGGTATGGCCCTGTACGAAACGATTATTCCGTACACCTCCACTTTCTTCGTGTTCTCTGATTACATGAAGCCGGCAATCCGTCTGGCGTCAATTCAGGGACTGCATGAAATCTATGTGTTCACCCATGACTCGTTCTATGTCGGCGAAGACGGCCCGACTCACGAACCGATTGAACAGATGGCAATGCTGCGTTCGATTCCCGGCGTCACCCTGCTGCGTCCGGCGGAAGCCCATGAAGTCGCTCATGCCTGGGCTGCGGCATTGCAGGCCAAAGGCCCGGTCGCCATTCTGCTCACCCGCCAGGACCTCGCGCCGTTCACCCCGGAACAGGCCGCCAGAGTCAATGTCGCCAAAGGCGCTTATGTCCTCAGCGATGATGAAGATTTCGACATGATCATGATTGCCACCGGTTCCGAAGTCAATCTGGCGCTGAAAGCCGCCGATTTGATCCGCGCCAAAGGCGTCAAGGTCAGAGTGGTCTCCATGCCCTCACAGGAACTCTTCATGCAGCAGGATGTGGACTATCAGGAAGAAGTTCTGCCGAGTTACTGCGTGAACCGCGTTTCGATTGAAGCAGGCAGCACTTTCGGCTGGCACCGCTTCGTCGGCAGAGACGGACTGGCGATCGGCATGGATAAATTCGGCGCTTCCGCTCCGTATGCCGTGCTTGCTGAAAAATTCGGTTTCACCCCTGAACTGGTTGTTGAAACCATCAAGAAATTTTTCGGTTGCGGCTGCAATTGCGGCGGCGGTTGCTGTAACGGCTGACCGGATAATTAGCAAAAATCAAAAACTCCCGGCGCTGAAAAGTTCCGGGAGTTTTTTATGCCATTAATGATGAAGATTTCTCCGCGAACTCCGCGCCACCGCGTGAGACTATCAGCTCCGGCGGCGCGGCATATTGAACTCAATATTGAAGCATGGGAAGCACAAGAAATAGTAGTTTCCCAAGCAACGAAAAAAAGCTTAACCACGATGAATTATTTCAAGAATTCGTCGCAAGAAAGATTTCTTCCATAAATTCTTATATCCTTAATGTCGCCATTGAAATATTGGTATGGTTGCCAATACTGACGGCATTTACCTCCAATGATAATAGTATTCAGCAATTCATGACCGCGCATAGCCATAATGTTCTGCTCAACTTGAAATATGCCGTTAAGATATAAAGACAATTTCTTAAGATCGTAAACGACCGCAACACGATTCCATTTTTCAAACGAAACAGGTGTTTGGGATTGCAGGAAGACTGATATTTTTCTTTCAGTCTTCAGTCCGCCTTCACCTTCAACCACAGATGAACGTTCAACTATAACGTGTCCTTCTGAATCCAAGCTCAATTGTATCTGGTTATTCCCGGCCCCCATTATTCCCATTTCGCGTCCTGTCTTTTGGGGTTTTATTGCTATTTCATATGTGGAAGCATATGGGAAAGCAGTACCGCCTTGAATAGTTATATGTTGCTCCCCGTTAAATCTGTAAAATCCGCCTTGCAAATTATCATTGATAAACTCAGGAGAATTGTTTTCTTTGTTTTTTTTGAGTCCGTCAAGGTGCTCGTGATGATAAGCTGTACGATCAAGGTGTCCTCCGCCATAACCTGAACCTCCAAGGAAACCATTATGCTGATAGCCGGAGTAATCAAGTAATAAAGGGCCGGAATCAAATTTACAAGGGTAATAAAAGTACGGTATTCGATCAGCATTAATAGTTATTTCGACTATTTTGTTTTCTGCAGAGACAACAGGTAATTTTATCTTTTGACCGTAGCGTTCTCCAGATACCCATATTGGACGAGAAAGATAACGGCACCCTTCGCTGTTGACTAATTCCAGGCTGTACCAATCTAGAGAACCGATGGGATTCGGTAAAATTAGCGAGTGAGTCATATCAAGTGACCAGTTGGAGATTTTTTGAAATTCTCTTCCATTGCGCATAATTCTGACTGTACCCCCGCCCTGATTTCTCCCTCCGTTAGAATTTGAGTAGGCATCACATTGAATTACAGCCAAACCATAGTCTGGATATTTCGTAATAGTACCATTAATAATATTATTTAGACTCCAGGTTTTCTCGCCTTTATTAATGACCAGCATATTTTTCAATGACCTCGCCCACCAGAGCAAATGCGATCTCATTCCGGCAACCAACATAGTTGGCGGGAAAATAACTGAAATCTGGGTAAAATCTTTACTTTGAATTTTGAGTCTTGGGAAAAGAGCAAGTTCATCAGAAAATTGTAAAGACGGCAACTCGAACACTTCTCTATTGATAGTGTTTAACCCAATATTCCGTGGGGCAAAAGAGTGAAGTGTTTTTCCTTTTGCATCACATATTTCTAAAGTTACACTAGCCTGAGTATTCGATTTTGTGGATGGGAAAGAAATTACTTCAAATTGAGCTGTCTGTCCCAGCAGCACATTGGTGAAATTGGTAACATAAATATCAGGCGCAGTTTCTTTTGATATCTGGTTGCCCCTCCATTCTTCAAGATAATACTTGGCGGTACGTAATAAAATATCATCAAGCTCGTACGATGGCAATGTTCTGGAATTTTCGTATATATCGAAAAAATTAGTCATTACAATAGCATCCGGCCTTGATTCAATGGTATTATTCCACGATTTGAAATATTTTTCCATCAAATTCGGTACAATTCCGCCATATGAAAAATGGACCGTGTAAGTGTTGTGGACAGATGCTTCAAATATTTTTTGTGGAAATTCTTTATGCATAATATCTGTAACCATAGCATGAAATTCGCGTTGACCGGCATCTGTCCAATTTGCATATGCTGTAATACCATCAAATACGTTAAGATATTCTCTAAGAACTTTAGGCGTATTCCTTAGTTCTCCATCCCAGGCATTGGCTAGTATTATTATTTTCCCATATTTCTTTTCCACATTATAGATTATTCTGTGCCATGTTTCCGGCGAATATATTGATGGAGTATAAATAATAATTACAGGTGCACCGTTTAATCTGTATACTGCCGGGTGTTCTTTTAGAGTAGGCCAAACTTTTTCAAATAGTTTATCCATTTGCTCAATGGCCGTTTCTTCACTGGCGACCTTATGAACAGATAAAAATAAGGATGTCTTAAACCCATTGCCGGCAGACTGAAAACCATCAGCAACTTTTTTTAAGCTTTGCCACCAATCAATCATTCCGTTACTCTTGAGAGTAATCTCCAATTGCAATCCTGTCATCCCGTAAAGGTTACAGATTTCAGCAACTTTTTTCCACATTAAAACTTCATCTTCCGGATAGCTGTGCCACGCATAATCTGGCCCGCCTTTACCATTAAGACATGACCGATTTGGCAACCACCAGGGATTGGCCTGACTCCAGCATGTTTTCAAGTATGGCTTTTTGTCAAATTCAGGGCGGCTATCCATCTGTTTGGCGGACACCGATGCTATAATTGTCGAACAGCAAATTAATGTCATAACTGTTTTTCGCATTTTCTTTCCAATTATTTTGGAGTGATTATTTATAATATTTACATTTGAAATTTTCAACGCATTCGGACTTGATGGTTATTCCAATAATAGCATCTATTAATTAATTTTCTACGGCATCAATACTTTTAAACACGCGATTACCAGTCCCGTTAATTTTTCTTGAACTTCCAGAAATTAAATGGATAAATTGTGTCAGCCCATTTCATGGCTTTTACATGCCCGTCAGCGAATACCCAGTTATTCTGTTTAGAATGATATCCTGCCTTAGCGGGATCGGTAAAAAAATTCCCATTTTGGATAGAGTACTCATAAGTATATCCCGGGTTATAACAGACTCCATTTTTAACGCTATAACGCATGCCATTATCTGTATTACTATTCTCTGTGAGGATGACGGTATTGGACGGTTGCTGTATACTCGGAAGCTTGCGTCCTCCCTGGAATCCGTCTGCATTTCCGTCCGCCCCATAAATGTCCATTATTTCAAGATTTGAGCTATAGCTTATTTTGGCCCAATGATTACCGCTAATTAGCCAGCTTGCAGCTTCAGTTGTATCTGACGGACAAGCAAAAATTTTAAACTTTGCAGGAAACCAGCCGCCTGTTTTGGGTAAAGTTATTCCAACTGCTTGTGCCACTTTGCATTGCCAATTATTTTGTGCATCTGCTTGCAAACGGCAATACGGCAAATAGTCCGCATTGTCCCCAACATAGAACAAGCAACCATTGGACATGGTTTTCATGTTATTGCTACAAGAAATCGCCTTAGCCTTCTCTCTTGCTTTATTCAGGGCTGGCAGTAGCAAACTAGATAAAATTGATATAATAGCTATAACTATTAAGAGCTCTACTAGTGTGAAGCTTGCTTTCCCGATTCGATTGTCTGGATGTCTTTTCATTTTTTCTTCTTTTGTTAGTGGTTTGTGACACAACTGCATTTAATAATTTACATCATGCTTCCATTCATTATTATCTACTCTTTGATTCTCATGTATTAAGTCAAATTTGACAATATGTCAAAAGCAGTTGCAGTTGCGTGTTCCCCATCAATTTTTCCGGTGGCTATCTTTTCAAATAAATCTTTTAGTCCATATGAAATATAGTCAATTTGATATTTAGAGACCTTTGCTTCTATTCCGCATGAAATTTTGATGCGATTGAAATACTTGTCAATAATTTCAGAAGTGCTGTTTAATTGTGCATACAGTCCAGGCATTGCCGATTTTACGAATGGCTTTGTAAAGAGCATCTTCGTTGTAAGTGATTGAATTTCATGAGAAAGCATGAAATTAAGAAATTTACAGGCTACTTTTTTGTTTTGTGATAACGTTGAAATAGCCAGACTGCTTGCTTCAAATAGAATTGTTTCTTGAATAGGAAATATTGCAGTTTCATAGTTGAACTCGATGTGATTTTTTAGCGGCATAAACATTGTACTGCTTAACATGAAATCCATAAAATGCAGACCGGCAAGGAATTTCCCCTTAATCGGATAGTTCCTGAAATATAGGGGGAATACTCTTTCATGATCGCCTTTTACCTTGTTAATCTCACGGCAAAGCGGAATAAAAAACCGTTTCAGGCTGTCACTATTTATTTCACTTAGATGCTCAGGATGTCCCCAGAAGCGCATAAGGGTTGGCATTGGTCCGCAGATTTTTATATTTAATGGAAGTTTTTCGGCTGCATGACATGCCAATTCAATCACAGAACCATGTTCCAGTTTTTTTCTGATGTCGGTAATCTCATATTTTTCTCCCATGTCCTTATTCCATAAACAAATAGGAACTGAAGTATATATTGGAACTATTCTTTCGAGAAGATATTCTCCGCCAGCTTCCAGCGTTTCATGGAAAAATTTTGAACTTGTCATAAACGCCCTTATTTCGTCGGGAAGCGGAGTAAATAAATCATATAAAGATTTATCTAATGGGCACTGAATCAAGTCTGGTATTTTCCCAATTGATTTAAAGTAGTTTTCAAATCCATGCTTCTCTCTTATACTAATTTCTTTTGGTAGCCATTCTATTACCGCCTTAGTTTCGGGATGACGAGAATTGAATTTTTTAACTATTTCTTCCCAGTATTTTTTTTGAAAAGGCATATTTTCATATAGAGTCAATGTCAGAGTATTGCCTTTTGCTGGTTCTTGAAACATCATCAAATCATAATATGCCTGTGGATGTATTTCTTCGAGACTAACAGGTTCTTCGACTAATGTTTTACTATTTAACGCGGTAAAGGTACCTTTACGACGTTGCCGAACAATTAACCCCTTATCAAAATAATATTCCAAAGCTTTGCGTAATGAATTACGGCTGACATTCAAAAGCGCGGCTAATTCCCGCTCAGGCGGAACTCTAGTCTCCGGAGGATTGCTGCTAATAAATTCCTCAAAATACTTTATCAATTGCTGATATACTGGAACAGAACTTTCTTTGCGAATTGTATCTTTATTAAACATAAAAAATATCAACCATTAAATTTATACCAATTAGAACCATTAGCTACCATTATAATGCGGAGATGAGCGTTTGTCAACAGGATGAACAAAAAAACAGCAAAAAAGAATGAAACTAAAATTTAAAAATTGAAGAAGTCCAACAGCCGTCGCGTCACCAGTTGCTCGATGAATAATCACCGGGCCATGCAGGGGCAGACCCTATTATCTAATATATTTAAGTATAAATATGGATAATAATCCGGTATAAAACTAGGCTTAAAGCTATTTTTTTAGGCTGTTTTCTTCATTTCCTTGATGCTATTCATGGTGTGCCGCATTTCCCGTTTTTGCTTTCTCTGCGCCTCCGCGTCTCCGCGTGAGACCTGTTTTTGTTCTGCCGCCGCAGGCTGGTGTTCGTGCAGGGTTGTTCGTGCAGGGTCGGACCCTGTTATCTAATATATTTAAGTATAAATATAGATAATAATCCGGTATATATCCATTCTTAAAGCTATTTTTTAAGGCTGTTTTCTTGATTTAAGCTTTTTTATCTTCATTTTCTTGATGTCATTCATGTGCGCCGCATTTCCCGCTTTCGCTTTCTCTGCGCCTCCGCGTCTCCGCGTGAGACCTGTTTTTGTTCTGCCGCCGCAGGCTGGCAATTTTTTGCAAAAAAATGACACATTTAAACGCTTTATTTTAAACGATTTACACCGCCATTGAGTGACAAATATCCTATATGTATACGCGTGTTGCGACAGGGTGGTCACGCAAAAATTAATAAAAAAGCAAGGAGACTGGTATCATGCCGAAATTAAAGTATGACGAAAGTTTGCCGGGAAGGGCAGGGGAATACGCCGCCGGCGGTTGGCTGTCCAAAATGGCTTTGGTGTAGTGCCGTCCGTGTCGGACGTGGCTGTCTCCCGCGAATGCAGGAAGAAATGAGGTGTCCAGAATGTCTGTAAAATTGAAGACCGTTGTGCTCAACGGCACTCCAAAGTCTTGGAATGGGCTGTCCAGAATGGGAGGGTTACGCTCCGTCGTAACCGGGATCGGATACGGTTGCCGCAGAGGGCAACCCTCCAAGTCTAGTGTCCAAAATGAGGGTATTGGCTGTCCAAAATGTCCAAAATGGGAAAGTCAGAATGAAAACCGGAAATTCAGAATTCAGCTCCAGCGGAGCGACATATTAATAGCAGGAATCGGCTGTCCAGAATGGAGGGTTGCGCTCCGTCGTAACCGGGATCGGAAGACGGTTGCCACGGCGGGCAACTCTCCAAGGCTGATGTCCAGAATGAGGTTATTGGCTGTCCAAAATGTCCAAAATGGGAAAGTCAGAATGAAAACCGGAAATTCAGAATTCAGCTCCAGCGGAGCGACATATTAATAGCAGGAGTCGGCTGTCCAAAATGGGTTTTATTGTAGTGCCGTCCGTGTCGGACGGGGATCGGGACCTCTCTCGCAAAGCGAGAGCACTACACCGGCCATTGTCCAGAATGTTTGTAAAACAGAAAATGGTTGTGTTCAAGAACACTCCAAAGTATCGGAATGGGAAAGCCCGCGAATGCGGGAGTGTGCCCCGCTTGCGGGTCCCGCGAATGCGGGAGAGAAAAGCGAGAAAAGCAAGAAAAGTGGAAAGCGAGAAAAGCGAGAAAAGCGAGAAAAGCGAGAAAAGTGGAAAGCGAGAAAAGTGGAAAGCGAGAAAAGTGGAAAGCGAGAAAAGTGGAAAGCGAGAAAAGCGAGAAAAGTATTAAACCGTTATGCTCAACGACACTCCAATGTCTCCGGAATGGGAAAGCCCGCTAGTGCGGGAGTGAAAAGTTGAAAGCAGGAAAAGTTATGAAAGCGGAATGCATGGGGTCCAAAATGTGTAAAATTGCAGAAGCAATGAAGTCTTGCTTTTTGTTTTTAAGGGCGTATAATAGACCGGAAGAGAAAATGTACCGCAGTGTGCATCGCTATATAAAGCATAAGGGGAAAATGTGATGAATCCAAAGCAGACGTTCACAGCCTTGCCGCCATATACTATCGACTCGGAAAAGGCGGAGAAAATGGGAATGGATGAAGTATATTCATTCGTCAAAAGTTCTGACCAGGGCCTGACCGCCGCGGAGGCGGCATCCAGATTGCAGACATGCGGGGTTAACGCGATTGTTGAAGAAAAGAAAAATCCGCTGAAGGAATTGCTTAAATTTTTCTGGGGGCCGATTCCGTGGATGATTGAATCCGCCGCCGTGCTCTCCCTGATCGCCGAAGATTCCAGAGACTTTGCCATTATCATGTTCATGCTGATTTTCAACGCGCTGCTCGGTTTCTGGGAAGAGCGCAAAGCCGGCAACGCCCTGGACGCCCTGAAGAAAGGGCTGGCATTGAAGGCGCGGGTGCTGCGCGACGGCAAATGGAGCGAAATCGAGGCGGCGCTGCTGGTTCCCGGCGATGTGGTGCGCATCCGGCTGGGCGATGTGATTCCCGCGGACGGCAAACTGATTGAAGGCGAATACCTGAGCGTCGATCAGTCCGCGCTGACCGGGGAATCCCTGCCGGTAAGCAGGAAGACCGGCGATGTCGTCTATTCCAGTTCCGTCGCCAAGCAGGGGGAAATGCTGGCGGCAGTCACCGCCACCGGGAGCAATACGTTTTTCGGGCGTACCGCCCAACTGGTCGCCGGGGCGGGCAATATTTCCCACTTCCAGCAGGCGGTGATGCGGGTCGGCAACTTTCTGATTGTCATTGCGCTGACGCTCTGTCTGATACTCAGCGCGGTGGTGCTTTACCGCGACCATGTCGCCACGGGTTACATTGATGTAGTGGAAGTGCTGCGTCTGGTGAAATTTGTGCTGCTGCTGGCGATTGCGTCGATTCCGATTGCCATGCCGGCGGTACTGTCGGTGACGATGGCGCTCGGCGCGCTGGCCATGTCCAAAAAGCAGGCGATTGTCTCCCGGCTCCAGTGCATCGAGGAAATGGCCGGGGTGGATATTCTCTGTTCCGACAAGACCGGAACTCTGACCAAAAATCAACTGACCCTGGATGTGCCGGTGCTGTTCGAAGCGGCCACCGCGGAGGAATGCATTCTCGGCGGCGCACTGGCCAGCAAAGAAGAGGATAATGACGCGATTGACCTGGCGGTCATCGGCGGACTCACGGACAAATCTGTTCTGAAGAATTACATCCAGACTAAATTTGTGCCGTTCGATCCGGTATCGAAACGCACCGAGGCCTCGGTCAAAATGCCGGACGGTTCCACGATGCGCTTTACCAAAGGGGCGCCCCAGGTCATTGTCAGCATGAGCGACATGAGCGACGGGCAGAAGAGCAAGGCGGACGGCGTGGTCAAGGAACTGGCCTCGCGCGGCTATCGCGCGCTCGGCGTGGCGAAGTCGGCGGATGACGGCAGGACCTGGAAGTTTTCAGGCATAATTCCGATGTTCGACCCGCCGCGCGATGATTCCGCGGACACCATCCGTCAGGCCCGCGAACACGGACTGGCGGTCAAAATGGTCACCGGCGACGACATCGCCATCGCTTCGGAGATTTCCGGCAAACTCGGCATGGGAACCCATATTCAGTCCGCAACGGCGCTGTTTGAAGGCAATTCCCCCGACCATCTGCCGGCGGCGGCATGTGAATGCATTGAGAAAGCCGATGGTTTCGGCAGGGTGTTCCCTGAGCATAAATACGGCATTGTCAAGGCTTTGCAGTCCAGCGGACACATTGTGGCGATGACCGGGGACGGCGTCAATGACGCGCCGGCGCTGAAGCAGTCCGATGTCGGGATTGCGGTCTCCGGCGCCACCGATGCCGCGCGGGCCGCCGCCGCGCTTATTCTGACCGCGCCCGGCCTGAGCGTCATCATCACCGCGATTGAGACCGCCCGCCAGATTTTCGAGCGGATGCTGAGTTACACGATCTACCGGATCGCCATGACGATGGACCTGATGGTGTTTGTGGTGCTGGCAATGCTGGTGTTTCCGGTGGTGGAGGGGGGCGACGGCGTCATGGAGGCGTTCAAACCGCTGACCGCCACGATGATTATTATCCTGGCGCTGCTGGATGATATTCCGATCATGACGATAGCCTACGACAATACCAGGATTGATCCGCAGCCGGTTCACTGGCAGATGGGCAGGGTGCTGTCGATTTCCACCGTGCTGGGCATCATGTCGGTAGTTGAGACTTTCGGGCTGCTTTTCATCGGGATGTATTTTCTGAATGAAGAACTGTTCGGCGTGGTAATTGATCCGTCCCATCTGCAGACCATGGTTTTTCTGCAACTTGTGGTCGGCGGGCATCTGCTGCTGTTTGTGACCAGAACCTCCAACCGGTTCTTTGTGAAGCCGTTCCCCAGCGCGAAACTGTTCTGGGCGATTATCGGCACTCAGTTATTTGCGGCGCTGATGTGCGGCTTCGGCTGGGCGGTTCCGCAACTGCCGTGGACGCTTATCGCCGTGGTGTGGCTGTATAATGTGATATGGATGTTTGTGCTGGACATCGTCAAGGATATTACCTATAAGTTGCTGGATTACAAGGCTGAACATCAGGCGAAATTCCTGAAGCGTCTGTCCGAATCCATGATTCACCGTTAAAAAGCAGGAACCTGTAAGCTTTATCGGGCCTGCAGGTTCTTTATAAGTTGTGTTGTTATACCGCTTTCAGCATGGTCAGCAGCATTTTGAATTTGGTTACGGCCTTTACGGCGTGCGGGATATTGGCTGGCATGATGATCAGATCACCGGCCCGCAGGTAGTGGGATTGCCCGTTGATTTTGATATCAGCTTCGCCGTCAATGACTTGTACAATGGCGTCAAACGGGGCGGAGTGTTCACTTAACCCCTGGCCCTCATCGAACGCAAAAACAGTTAAAGTGCCGCTGGCGTTTTCCACGATAGTCCGGCTGACGATGGCGTTTTCGCCGTATTCCGTGAGTCCGGCCAGCGTCAGTTTGACGCCTTTTTCAGAGTTGTCCTTGTTGCATCCGCATTTCATGATTCATCTCCCTGTTCAGTTTTTTATTGTTCCATCCACACCGATAATAATTTCCTTGAACTCGATATCTTTGCCGGAGGCTTCCAGCGCCAGTTCCGCCAGCCGGACGATGCCGCCGCAGCAGGGTACTTCCATTCTGGCCGCGGTCAGGCTCCTGATATCATTCTCCCGGAGTATGTCCGTCAGTTTCTCCAGATAATTCCCCGTGTCGTCCAGTTTCGGACAGGCAATGATAACTTTCCTGCCCTTCAGCAGCTTTTCCTGGAAATCCGCATAAGCAACTGATACACAATCAGCCGCCAGCAGCAGGTCAGCACCGTTCCAGTATGGCGCCTGGACGGGGACCAGGTGCAATTGAACCGGCCATTGTCTCAATTCAGAGGGGGTAGGGGAGGGGTGGCCGGAACTTTTGGCGCTGCTGCCGGCAGCCTTTTCATTTATTGAGAAAGCAGCCATCCCCGGACAGCCATGATGCTGTTGCTTCGGCGGCGACTGCCGTTCAGTAAGATGCCTTTTAACGGCGGCTTCATCGAATCCCGCCGCGTCACGCTCTTCAATCGCAATGGCTCCCTGCGGACATTCACCCAGACAGGCGCCCAGGCCGTCGCAGTAAGAATCGGTAATCAACTCCGCCTTGCCGTTTATCAGCTTGATTGCACCCTCGGCGCACGCGCTGACGCACAGTCCGCAGCCATTGCATTTATCCGGATCAATTTTAACGATATTTCTTTTCATTGCGCTCATTTCCCTTTCATCAAGTTAGCCAGAGTTTTAGTTTTAAAGAATATTTTAACCTGGTCATTTATGTTTTCTATGAAATTGCCCAGCAGGCACTTTTTCCCGTTACAGGCTTGATGATCGAACAGGCAGTTGCTGCACTGGAACACTCCGTCCACCGCTTCGTAAATATCCAGCATCTTAACATCTTCAGGTTTGACGTTCATCACAAAACCTCCTCCAGGACCTCGCACCGAATTAACGATTCCGGCTTTGACCAGACGCTGCATCACCTTGGATAAATGGGCTTCCGATGCCTTTAAAGCGCTGGCGATTGAAGTAGTGGTTGTCTTGCTCTCCGCTTTCTTACTGGCAATAATCACACAAGCATGAATCGCCAGCGCCACGGCCTCCGATATTTTTAAAATACTGCTCATCATCAAACTCCGCTGTTATAATTTAGTATTATGGTACTATAATACCATAATTAATGCGGAATGTCAAGACCTTATTCAGGAAAATCAAGAAAAAAGGATAAAATATTTGTGAGAGTACCGGGAATAATGGAGTTCCGGTCACAATTCAGCCTTGCTTAAACTGGTGGCTCATTTATTGTTTTTTTTGATTATCAGCTTGATTTATTATTTTACACAGCAAATTTATTGGTACAGTCGTTATCTGTTCCCCTTTAGCGTGGTTAAATATATGCTTCCGTGGAATTAAATAGGAGTCCATCATGGCAGTAAGGAAAAAAGAGAAAACTACCGCATCGGAATTGACGCACGATGCCAAAAATATCAAATCACCGGAGACTGCGGCGAATAACACCATCGGGTTTCCTGTCGTCGGCATCGGCGCTTCGGCCGGCGGACTGGCGGCGTTTGAAGCGTTCTTTTCCGGTATGCCGGCCGATATCGACCCCGACATGGCCTTTGTGCTGGTGCAGCACCTGGCGCCGGACCATAAGAGCATCCTCGCCGACATCATCCGGCGCTATACCCGCATGCAGGTCTTCGAGGTCGAGGACGGGATGAGGGTCAGGCCAAACTGCGCCTATATTATCCCGCCCAACCGCGACATGGCATTTCTGAATGGCACGCTCCAATTGCTGGAACCATCCGCACCGCGCGGCCAGCGTCTGCCGATTGACTTCTTCTTCCGGTCTCTGGCCCAGGATCAGCACGAGCGGGCCATCTGCATCGTACTTTCCGGCACCGGCAGCGACGGTACTTTGGGTGTGCGGGCCATCAAGGGCGAGGGTGGCATGGTCATGGTCCAGAACCCGTGTTCCACCGAGTACGACGGCATGCCGCGCAGCGCCATTAACACCGGTCTGGTGGATTTCGAATTGCCGCCGGCCGAGATGCCGTCCCAGCTCATTGCCTACGTCGCTCATGCCTTCGGCAAGGCTCCAATGAACTCCAAGGTTCATGAACCCAGGGCCGAGAACGCGCTGAAGAAAATCTTCATCCTGATGCGTGCTCAGACCGGCCACGACTTTTCCCAGTATAAACCGAGCACCATTCTCCGGCGCATTGAACGGCGCATGGCTGTCCATCAGATCGAAGCGGTAGACGGATACGTCAAGTATTTGCAGCAGACTCCGGCCGAAGTGGAAGCACTGTTTCGGGACCTGTTGATTGGCGTGACTAATTTTTTCCGTGATCCGGAGGCTTTCAAGGCGCTTGAGGAACAGGTCATTCCGAAGCTATTTGCCGGCAAATCTGCGGGTTCAATAATCCGCGTCTGGTCGCCTGGCTGTTCCACCGGTGAGGAACCCTATTCCATCGCCATCCTGCTGCAGGAGCGCCTGGAGACGATGAAGCAGAGTTTCAAAGTACAGGTATTCGCCACCGATATTGACAGCCGGGCGATTGCCACGGCCCGCGCCGGCCTCTATCCGTCCAGTATTGCCGCTGACATCTCGCCGGAACGGCTGAAGCGTTTTTTTGCGGCGGAACCGGATGGCTCCGCGTACCGCATTCACAAGGGCATCCGCGACATGCTGGTCTTTTCCGAGCAGGACGTAATCAAAGATCCGCCATTCTCCAAACTTGATCTCATCAGTTGCCGCAATCTTATGATCTATATGGGCGCTGATTTGCAGAAGAAGCTGATTCCACTGTTCCACTACGCACTGAATCCGGGCGGCATGCTCTTTCTGGGTACTTCCGAAACCGCCGGCGAGTTTAACGATCTGTTTATCACCCTGGACCGCAAATCGAAACTTTATCAGCGCAAAGATGATTTTCACGGCGCACAGCGAGCAGCCCTGAGCCGGTTTCTCCCGCCCATGAAGGCTATGAATACGGCGCCCCCGCTGACTGCCGGGAAAACCGCATCCCCGGCGAAACTGCCTTTGCGCGAACTTACTGAACATGCGCTCCTGCAGCAGGTTGTCCAGGCAGGCGCACTTGTCAACGATCATGGCGACATACTGTATCTGCACGGCCGCACCGGGATGTATCTGGAACCGGCTCCGGGCGAAGCCGGAATTAACAATATTCTGAAGATGGCCCGCGAAGGGCTGCGGCGCGAACTGACCACCGCACTGCACAAAGCTGCTGGAATAAAAGAGATCGTGTACTGTCCGGGCCTGCGTGTCAAAACCAACGGCCATTTCACCACTGTAAATCTTACCGTCCGTCCGGTTGCGACCGGACCGAACGCGACTCCTGAAACACCTCTGTTTCTGGTCATACTGGAGGAAGCACTTGAACAGACTAGGCAGATTGCTCTGCATGCTGTCACAGAAACCGGCGGTTCCGAAACTTCAAAACCTGCCGGCAATTCCACAGACAAGCGCATCGCTGCTCTCAAGCAGGAATTGCTAGCCAAAGAGGAGTATCTGCAGACTGCTAATGAGGAATTGGAGACTTCCAACGAAGAACTTAAATCCTCCAACGAGGAAATGCAGTCGGTGAACGAGGAATTGCAATCCACCAATGAGGAACTGGAGACGTCCAAGGAGGAGCTGCAATCGGTCAACGAAGAACTCGCCACGGTCAATACCGAACTGCAAACCAAGGTAAATGATCTGTCGCGGACCAACAATGACATGAACAATCTGCTGGCCGGCACCGGCATCGGCACTGTTTTTGTGGACCATCAACTGCGCATCCAGCGCTTCACTCCGGCCGTCACCCGGATTATCAATTTGATTTTGAGCGACGTGGGACGGCCCGTCCGCCACATCGTCTCCAATCTGGTCGGCTACGACAGCCTGGCGGCGGATGCGCAGGCCGTGCTGGACACGCTGATTTCGAAAGAGGTGGAGGTGCAGACAACGGAAGGCAAGTGGTACAAGATGCACATCCAGCCTTACCGTACTCTCGACAATGTGATCGAAGGGGCGGTAATTACCTTTTTTGACATTACTGAGATTGTACAGACGCGGGACGCGTTGCAGAAAGCCAATGAACTGCTTAACATGGCAGCGGTAGTGCGCGATGCGCGCGATGCCATCATCGTGCAGGACTTGAACGGCCGTATTCTGGCCTGGAACCCGGAAGCGGTAAAAAGGTATGGCTGGACTGAAGCCGAAGCACTGAAAATGAACATCCGCGACTTGATTCCCGAGGCGCTGCGCGAGAAAGCGCTGGCCAGGGTGCATCAGCTTAGTCTGTCTGAAATTATGGAGTCTTACCATACACAGAGAATCACAAAAGATGGTATTGTTCTTGAGGTCACGATTACACCCGCTGCTTTATTGAATGAAGCAGGAAAGATGTATGCAATTGCGACAACGGAACGGGTGAAAAAGTAAAGAGGTGTGCCAATGGACAGCACGAACAACCGGTCAGAACAAGCCGCCGAACTGCGCAAACTGGCAGAAGATATTGCACAGAAAAGCGCCGCCCGGTTGCCGGAGACAATCTCGCCTGAAGAAGTGCGCCGGATATTCCACGAGCTGTCCGTACATCAGATTGAACTCGAGATGCAGAATGAGGAGTTGCGCCGGTCCCAGGCGGAACTGGATGCCGGGAGGGTGCGTTATTCCGACCTCTATAACCAGGCTCCTGTAGGCTATTGCACCATCAACGAACAGGGGCTGATCCTGGAGGCCAATTTCACCGCCGCCGCTCTGTTTGGCTTGCCCCTGAACTCAATGTTCAAGCAGCCGGTCAGCCGGTTCATCCTCGGAGATGACCAGGACATCTACTATCTGTTCCACAAACAGCTCGTTAAAAGCGGCGAAGCTAAAACTTGCGAACTGCGGATGGTGAAAATGGACGGGACGGCATTCTGGGGACAGATGGTGGCCGCCATCGCGCAGGACACTGACGGAACTAAGGTGTGCCGCACCGTGCTGAGCGACATCTCCGAACGAAAGCAGGCCGAAGTTGAACTGCGCAATAGTGAAACCCATCTGCGTACGCTGATGCAAACAATCCCTGACCTGATCTGGTTGAAAAATACGGAAGGGGTGTATCTCACATGCAATACCATGTTCGAGCGTTTTTTCGGCGCCCGGGAAGCTGATATCGTCGGGAAAACCGATTACGACTTTGTAGACCGGGAACTTGCTGACTCTTTCCGCGAGCATGATCGTAAGGCCATGGCCGCGGGAGAGCCAGCCAGCAACGAAGAATGGATCACCTTCGCCGACGATGGCCGTCGCGCCTATCTGGAAACTATCAAAACTCCAATGCACGATTCCAGGGGAACGCTCATCGGCGTATTGGGTATCGGGCGCGATATCACTGAACGTAAGCAGGCGGAGGAGGCATTACTGGCGCTTTCCACCCGCCATGAAGCTACTCTGGCGGCCGTTCCCGAAATCATCATGGAAGTGGACTGCAATAAAGTCTATACGTGGGCTAATCAGGGCGGCATTGAGTTCTTCGGGGAGGATGTGATCGGCAGGAATGCCGCCTTCTACTTCGAGGGAGAACAGCAAGTCTACGATGCCATCCAGCCGTTGTTTAATGGCGATGAACATGTAATTTACGTGGAAAGCTGGCAGCGGCGCAAGGATGGCGAGAAACGGCTGCTTGCCTGGTGGTGCCGGATGCTCAAAGATGTGAATGGCCATGTGACCGGCGCACTCTCAACGGCACGCGACATCACTGCGCTGAAACAGACGGAAGAGGCGCTGCAATCAAAGACCGCGTTGCTTGAGGCACAGATGAATGCTTCGCTCGACGGAATTTTAGTAGTCGACGAAAATCAGAAAGTGATACTGGTCAACCGGCGATTCGCGGAGCTGTTAAATGTTCCTCAGAATATTCTTCCCACCCCCCGGCATGTTCTATATAATGGGGATGATGCCGCGCTGCTTGAACATGTTGCAAGCTTAACCCGATATCCTGCACAATTCATTGAAAAGGTTATGTATCTCTATGATCACGTTGACGAGACCAGCCATGACGAGGTCGAATTCAAAAGCGGGATGGTTCTGGACAGATACTCCGCGCCGGTTTTGGATAAAGACGGGAAATACTATGGACGTATCTGGACGTTTAGCGACATCACCGAACGGAAGCGGACGGAAGATATCTTGACAGCTTCGGAAACCAGCTATCGCCGCCTTTTTGAATCGGCGAAAGACGGGATTCTTATTCTTGATGCGGAAACCGGAAAAATTACGAATGTCAATCCATTTTTGATCGAGATGCTTGGCTACTCAAAAGAACAATTCATTGAAAAAGAAATATGGGAAATCGGCTTCTTTAAAGATATAGTTGCAAATCAAGATAAATTTCTAGAATTGCAGCAGAAGGAATATGTCCGTTATGAAGATTTGCCGCTGGAAACGTCTGACGGGCGAAAGATGAATGTTGAGTTTGTCAGCAATGTGTATCCGGTAAATAATCATAAGGTGATTCAATGCAACATAAGGGATATCACCCAGCGCAAGCTGGCGGAGAAGGAACTTATCAAGGCCAAAGAGAAAGCTGAAGAAAGCGACCGTTTGAAATCAGCGTTCCTCACCAATATGAGCCATGAGATAAGAACGCCCATGAACGGTATTCTGGGCTTTACTGAACTGCTTAAAGAACCGCATTTAACCGGCGAGGAGCAGCAGACGTATATAAGTATAATCGAACAAAGCGGTGTCCGCATGCTCAATACGATCAATGACATCATCAGTATCTCGAAAATTGAATCCGGACAAATGGACGTTTCCATTTCAGCAACAAATATAAATGAGCAGATCGAATACATTTATAATTTCTTTAAACCGGAGATAGAGCAAAAAGGCATGCAGATATCCTTTAAAAACACCTTGCCTGCAAAAGAAGCTGTTATTAAAACAGACCGGGAAAAAATCTATGGCATTCTTACCAACCTGGTTAAAAATGCCATTAAGTTCACATTTGCCGGCTCCATTGAATTCGGCTATGAAAAAAAGGGTGGATTCCTGGAATTTTTCGTAAAAGACACTGGTATCGGGATTGCCAAAGACAGACAGAATGCTGTTTTTGAACGTTTTATCCGGATCAACATTGACGACAATAGAGCTTTTCAAGGATCAGGTTTGGGATTATCTATTTCGAAAGCTTATGTGGAAATGCTGGGCGGCGGGATTCGGATGGAAAGTGAAGAGGGCAAAGGTTCAGTATTTTATTTCACCATTCCGTATAATCCTGCGCAGGAAGAAAAAAATGTGATTAAAAATATTGTTTCATCAGATGAAAAAGATGATCAGATTAAGCCTCTGAAAATATTAATTGCCGAAGATGACGAAAGATCAGAAATGCTGATAACGATAATAGTCAATAAATTCAGCAGAGAAGTTTTAAAAGCAAGAACCGGGGTTGAAGCGGTTGCTGCCTGCCGTAATAACCCTGATCTCGATTTAGTGCTGCTGGATATTGCAATGCCAGAAATGAACGGCTATGAAGCCGCCAGGCAGATCCGGCAGTTCAATAAAGATGTAGTCATTATTGCGCAAACCGCCTTTGCGCTTTCAGGGGAAAGAGAAAAAATAATAGCGGCCGGGTGTAATGATTATATATCAAAGCCTTTCAGTAAAACATCTTTGACTGCGTTGCTGAAAAAGCATTTTTAAAGGAAAATCAGCACAGTATTTCCATGATTTATCCAGTTTTTTCATTCTCCCTTGATCTGCGGACAAGGGAGGAATATAGTTTTTTGAGATTTCATCTTGAAATATTTATATTGCAAAGCTATTATATTTAAATATTTAACCAATAATTACTATTAGCCCGGTTATCAGTTCGCATATCGGATGAATGAATTGTCTATGGAATCAACGATAGAGGTGTGCAATGGAGAATGACGGTAACCGGTCCGGACAAGCTGCCAAATTGCGCAAACATGCAGAAAAGATCATCCAGAAGAAATCCGTCCAGTTGCAAGAACCAGCCTCGCCCGAAGAAATACGGCAGATGCTTCATGAACTGAGAGTGCACCAGATCGAACTGGAGATGCAGAATGAGGAGTTGCGCCGGACCCAGTTGGAATTGGCTGCCTCCCGTGCTCACTATTTCGACTTCTACAATCTGGCACCGGTAGGCTATTGCACCATCAGTGAACAGGGGCTGATTCTTGAAGCCAACCTTTATGCTGCCACACTGCTGGGCGTTGTTCCTGATGCGTTATCCAGGCATCCGGTCAGCCGGTTTATCCATAAAGAAGATCAGGACATTTATTATCTGTTTCGAAAGAAACTTGTTAAAAACGGAGAGCCGCAGACATGTGAACTGCGGATGGTGAAGGAAAATGGCACGTCGTTCCGGGCGCATCTGACGGCCACTGGCGCTCAAGATGTTAATGGCAATCTCGTATGCCGCATTGTGTTCAGTGACATTTCCGACCGCAAACGTGCTGAACATGCACTGCTGGAGAGCCGGGCGCAGTATCTGAATCTGGTGGAAGGAACCCCCGATCTCATCACCAGAGTAGATGCAGACGGGCGTTTTTTATTTGTGAATCATACAGCGCTGGAATTTTGCGGATTAGCTCCGGAAGAGTGTATTGGACGCCTTGCCTTTGATATCATCCACCCTGAAGATCGAGCTGCAACCGCGAATGCCTTCAAAAACTGGCTGAAAAGCGGCATTGAAGTTTTTACACATGAAAACCGGCTTGCCGGTATTGATGGACGCGTGTATCACATGGCATGGTCAATCCGTGCCGAGTATGACGAAAGCGGCCATGTCTGCGGATTTGCCAGTACTGCTAGAGACATCTCCAAACGCAAGCAGGCCGAACTGGAAATAAAACTTAAAAATGATGAACTTTTAAAACTCATTGCAGAGAAAGACAAGTTTTTTTCCATTATTGCCCATGATCTGCGCAGCCCTTTAAGCGCCTTTTTGGGACTGACACAAAGTATGGCAAAAGCGCTACCTGGTCTGCAAATGGCTGAAATACAAAAAATTGCAGTTAATATGCGAAACTCGTCCGCCAATCTTTTCCGGCTGCTTGAAAATCTGCTGGATTGGGCAAGAATGCAGCAAGGATTAATTCCTTTTAAGCCGGAAGAGGTAAGATTGCTTCCAATTTTAAAGGAAAGTTTGACAATGGTGCTGGAGCCGGCACAAAATAAGCAAATTGATATGGCTTATGAAATTCCGGACGGGATGGAGGTTTTTGCTGACAGCAATATGCTTAAAACCGTAATCCGGAACCTTGTTTCAAACGCTGTGAAATTTACTCCGAAAGGCGGGAAAATAAGTATTTCGGCTAACGTCGCCGATGACAAGACCATTGAAATATCCGTTAAAGATTCCGGCATTGGGATGAACAGCGCAATCATGGATAATTTATTCCGGCTCGATGTTAGAACAAACAGGATGGGAACAGAAGGCGAACTCAGCACGGGAATTGGCTTGTTGCTGTGCAAAGAATTCGTGGAAAAGCATGGCGGCGGAATTTGGGTGAAAAGTAAGGAAGACAAGGGAGCCGTATTTTATTTCACGATACCCAGCCATGCTCAAACTGCTATGGCACAGTCCGGCTATTCCTGATTATGAAAAATCATTGCAGGGTTGTCCTGCGGCAGGCGAGCCGGGTATATTGAATTTTATAAAACCGGAGATATACTTTACATGGAAGTTGTTGTAATGAGCAATTTTAACAAGGAGACAGGCCAATGCGTAACTTACTGAGAATCGTTCCGTTGCTGCTGCTGGGAATTGCCGCCGGATGTACCATTTATTCGATCAATCCGTTCTGCACAAGGGGCAAAGTAGTGGAATTGAAAGAAGTCAGCGGCTACTGGAAACTGAATGTCTCTATTGGAGAAGATGTCTCCAGAAATGATATAACACCGTGGAAAATTACGGATAATACGCTGATCACTTACGACAAAAATGATAAGCGGTCTGATTTGAATATTACCTTTTTCAAGCTTAAAGACCAGTTGTTTGCGGATGTCGGCGGTAAATCATCGCAGAACAATGAGTACTGGAATATTACGGTGCTGCCGATGCATGTTCTGCTGAAAGTTGAGCTCAAAGGTGATAGCCTGACGCTTATTCCGCTCAATTTGGAGTGGTTCAACAAGGCCGATAATGAAAAGGTCAAGGTTTTGAAAAGTCTGGCTTATGACGGTAACGACAAAACGAGAATTTATACCAGTTCATCCGGGGAATGGGAAAGTTTTCTGGAAAGCAACCTGAATATCCCGGAAATGTTCAATGAAAAACAGAAAGTTGTTCTGCAAAAGATAGCTGCCGTGCCGCCAGTCACCGAGGAGAGGAAGTAAGTCAGTTCAGGCCGGGGCAGAAGGCGCTTTTGATGCCTTTTACCAGCATTTCAATGGCCAGCGCGGTAAGCAGCAGTCCCATCAGCGATTCCGAGGCATCGAGTATTTTGTGCCCCAAAAGGCGGGAAATCGTCTTTGAGAACATCAGGATGATGGTTGACATGCACCATGCGACGGCCAGTGCGATAAAGCAGTCCAGCAATGAAGTATCTGTCCTGCCTCTGACCAGGATGATTGTCGCGGCGGCGGACGGCCCGGCAATCATCGGCACTGCCAGCGGAACTATAAACGGCTCTTCCCGTTTTTTGTCTTCATGGTCGTTTGCCGGACTGAAAATAGGCAGACAGAAGATCATTTGCAGGGCAATCAGAAAAAGGATGATTCCGCCGGCGATGCCCAGTGACGCCTGTGAAATCTGCAATATTCCGAGTATATTTTTCCCGACCAGCATAAATATCGTCAGTACAACCAGCGCGATGACAGATTCCCTGAACACGATTTTCAGGTATCGCTCCGGAGGCATATTTTTTAACGAACTGATGAAAAACGGCAGATTGCCCAGCGGGTCCATCACCAGGAAAAGCAGCAATGCGGTTGAAAAGATAAATTCCATTTAGCGCTCCAGTACGAGTTCACTTTGAATATAATATAGCCATGTTTCGAAGATAATAAAGCAAAAAGTTACTGCGACAGCGAATTAATCCAGGCTTCGGTGTTCAATACCTGGCTGAAGCGCATGGCCTGGGTCACCAGAATCGCCCGGTGCAGCTCTTCGGCGGTGACCTGTCCGGCGGAATTGGAAAAGTCCCGGGTGCCGGTGGCGTCGGCAAGAAATTCCACCTTGAATCCGAGATGAAACGCCTGCCGGGCTGTAGTGTCGCAGCACATCTGGGTCATATAACCGCAGATGGTGATGGTATCAATGGCGTGTTCCAGCAGATACTTTTCCAGAATTGTGCCGGTAAAGCTGCCGGGATAGTTCTTCTCCAGCAGCAGATTGAATTTGCGGCGGGTAATTTCCGGATGCAGCTCCCAGGTGTTGCTGTTTTTGACGAAAAGTTTGGCGTCCGGCTGCAAAACGGTGTGCTGGATGCAGATTGTTTGAATCGAGTTTGCCGCCGCATCAATGGCCTGCAGAATGTTTTGAAAGCTGTTTGCCGGATGAGTAACCGGCAGTTTACCGGTGAAATATTCATTTTGAGGGTCAATTACCAATAAAGCTCTTTTCATAAGATACCTCTCATTATGTATGTTGAGGGAATATAAACCGCTTCCGGGGATATGACAAATAATCATTGCAATATTTAACTGTTCAAACGGATTGAATTTTATGCCGGTTGATGTACCATATAAGCACAGACTGGAGTTTAAAATGCAGATAAAAGAATTGACCATGGAACATTACGATGAAGTATATCGTTTGTGGCAGAGCTGCGAGGGCGTCGGGCTCAGCCGGGCGGATTCAAAGGACAGCATCGCCAGGTATCTGGAACGCAACCCCGGTCTGAGTTTTGTCGCGCTGGAAGACGGCAAAGTGGCGGGGGCGATACTTTGCGGGCATGACGGCAGACGCGCCAGCCTCAATCATCTGGCGGTATATCCGGATTCCCGGAAGCGCGGCATTGCAACGGCCCTGGTGGAAAAATGCCTGTCCGCATTGTCGGCGGAAGGTATTCAGAAGTGCCATATTTTTGTTTATGAAAACAACCGCGAAGGAATTGCCTTCTGGAAGAAACTGGGCTGGCGGAAGCGCACCGACATCGGATTGATGTCATTCGATATCTTATACGGCAAAGATTGCTGTTAAATATTCCAGTAAATTGCAGCCGCTTTGAACTTTTTGATTGGGCGGTTGTGAAAGACAGTTTATCTGATATATTAAAACGGGGATGAGTGATAATCATTTACACAGGAATTCAGGAGATTAGTTTATGAAGCAGGCAATATTCTTAATACAATGCCAGGACCGCAAGGGGCTTTTGTCGGAGATTACAACTTTTTTCTATTCCCAGGGATTCAATATTCTGCACTGTCAGCAGTATACCGATATTGTTGAAAATAAATATTTCATGCGGATAAAGCTGGACATGACCGGCGTGGTCACGACCAGAAAGAAACTGGAAACGGATTTTGACGAATTCAGCCGTCCATACAGCCTGAACTGGGAGGCATATTATTCGGATTGCGTTCAGAAAGTGGCGGTGCTGGTCTCCAAAACTTCACATTGTCTTTATGATATGCTGGTGCATCGCAACGAAGGCGATCTGCATTGCGAAATTCCGCTGATTATCAGCAATCATCCTGATCTGGAATATGTGGCGGATAAATTCAGGGTCCCGTTCTACTGTTTTCCGATTGACAAGGAGAACAAAAACGGACAGGAGGAACTGGTGCGCGATTTGCTGGAGAAGCATCACATTGACCTGGTCGTGCTGGCGCGCTACATGCAGATATTGTCAACGGATTTCATAGAGCACTTTCACGGACGGATAATCAATATTCACCATGCGTTTCTGCCGGGGTTCAAAGGCGGAGATCCTTATCGCCGCGCCTGGGAGCGCGGCGTGAAGATGATCGGCGCCACCGCCCATTACGCCACTGCGGACCTGGATGAAGGCCCGATAATCGAGCAGGATGTGGAGCGGATCACGCATGAGGATGACCCGGACGAGTTGAAACGGATCGGCAAGGATATCGAACGCAGGGTATTGACCCGCGCCGTAAAAGCCCATCTGGAGCACCGGATCATCAATGCCGGCTGCCGGACGATTGTATTTTCCAAGTGATGTGCTTTTTTGCGGCGCAGGGAAAAAGAATTGACGCATTTTTGTGTTAATAATTATGCATATTCTTTATTAAGTGCTATTTTAAATTCTGTCGGAAGTTTCATATTGCGGTATAAATATTGCATCGGTCAGGTTATCTATGGCAGAGCAAACGTCAAAAAAAGCGATAATCGTCGGGGCATCATCCGGAATCGGATGGGCGCTGGCGTATGTGCTGGCGCGCGAGGGCTATACTGTGGGGCTTTGCGCAAGACGGCTGGCCCGGCTGGCGCAACTGCAATCTGACCTGTCTAAAAACAGCTTTATTTCGCTGAAAGATATTACCAGCAAAGACGCATTTGATGATTTTGAGAGTTTCCTTCAGTCGCAAGGCCAGGTTGATCTGATCGTGATCAGCGCCGGAACCGGACATATCAATCCTGAACTGGAATGGAATATGGAAAAGGACACCGTTGAGGTGAACGTCAAAGGTTTTACCGCGATAGCAGATGCGTCAATGCGTTTTTTCATGAAACAGGGATACGGGCATCTTGTCGGGATTTCTTCAATGGCGAAGTTCCGCGGCAACGCGGATACTCCGGCCTATAACGCCTCCAAAGCTTATGTTTCCAACTATCTTGAAGGACTGCGGATGATCGCGGCTAAAAAACGGCTTCCGATTGACGTTACCGATATCCGCCCTGGTTTTGTGCTGACGGATATGGCTAAGGGGAAGCAGATATTCTGGGCGGCAACCCCGGAAAAAGCTGCTTTGCAGATGTATGCCGACATCCGCAAACGCAGAAAAGTGGCATATATTACCCGCCGCTGGCGTTTTGTTTCATGGGCGCTCCGGATCCTGCCGGAATGCATTTACTGCCGTTTCTGACTTCATATCACCTCTTGTTTTTATGTATGACTCCGCCCTGATTGATGATATTTTCAGGATGGCGTTTGAATTCAATTCCGCTTCGAATATATTATCCCGTTAATGTGTTTACAACTCGCAAGAAAATACTGGGGGAAATGATGTCCGGAAGTTTAAAATTTGTTTTAATCGGTTTGATGGCTTTTTTATGCAATATTGTTCCGGCAGGCGACAGCGCGGACGATAATGTCGATCAATTTGACGGTATCTTTTATCTGGGATTTGATAAAGAAGGCAAATTTGTCTCGATTCCAACTCGTACCGGCAGCTATATTGGCCTGGTGGCGGGGGCGGTGCCGGCGGCGCTGGTTTCCGGCGGTTTTCACCTTTTCGGCGCTCAGCCTGATGTGACGATGGAAGCCGGGCGGAAAACGCTTAAATGTTTCTGTTATCCATGCGGATTCGCGTTCGGCGCGCCATTTCTCACTCTGAAATATGCATTCTGGAATGCTCCTTTGTACATTGCCGCAGGTTTTATGGGAGATGACAGGCCGGCGATGCCGGTCAAGGAAAGTATCAAAAACAGCAACTGAGCGTTCTGCAATTGAAAAGTCAGCGTCCGCATTTTCCAGTTATTGATGCCTGTCCGATGATTTTATCTCCAAGCAATTGCAAAAGCTGTTTTTCAGTGAGAAAACTTTTAACTGCTTTGACTTCACTCACATTTAAAGCGTAGATCGTAAATACATAATCGTGGATGCCGGTTCCTGTGGGCGGATTCGGTCCGCCGTAGCCCATGACGCCGTAGCTGTTTTTCAACTCAACCGCTTTTGTCGTGATTTTTTGCAACGATACTTTTTCCGGCAGCGTGGTTATGCCGGCGGGGATATTGATTATCACCCAATGCACCCAGTTCTTCGCTACAGGATGGGGGTCAATGCAGGTGATGACAAATGATTTGGTTCCCGCAGGAGCATTTTCCCAGCTCAATTGCGGGGAGATATTAATATTATCGTCGATCATGGTATATTGGGCCGGAATTTTACCATTGGCGTCAAAACTCGTGGACGTGATAGTAAATTTCTGTTCCGCCTGGCAGAATGGCATCATACAGGATAAGGCGAACACTGCAAAAATAAATTTAGAATACATCATTTTCCGTCTCCTCTGTTTGCATATAAAAACTAACACACTATCCGGGTAATTCAAATTAAATGTAATCCCGGCCCGGATTTACGGCGGCCGCAAGCACGGAAATTAGGTTGACTGGCTGTAAAATCAAAACCACCAGTTGAACTGGTGGTATGCACCAGCCCTAGAAGGGCATATTACCGGCAGCCCCATCAGGGGCTCTGAACGGTTCGCCAGCCGCATCTATTTCACTGGCCGCCGCTAAAG
>Ga0172379_10002344_pt1 | contig 33848 bp, 34 predicted proteins | sample GrowelOW334metaG_FD_119756 | JGI IMG/M metagenome (GOLD analysis project Ga0172379, IMG submission 119756) | Groundwater microbial communities from an aquifer near a municipal landfill in Southern Ontario, Canada - Groundwater well OW334 metaG | ecosystem: Environmental > Aquatic > Deep... | reverse complement strand
TCTAACGCAGTCAATGGGTCTAACGCAGTCAATGGGTCTAACGCAGTCAATGGGTCTAACGCAGTCAATGGGTCTAACGCAGTCAATGGGTCTAACGCAGTCAATGGGTCTAACGCAGTCAATAGGTCTGACGCAGTCAATAGGTCTGACGCAGTCAATTGGTCTAACGCAGTCAATAGGTCTAACGCAGTCAATTGGTCTAACGCAGTCAATGGGTCTGACGCAGTCAATTGGTCTAACGCAGTCAATGGGTCTGACGCAGTCATAAACTCTTATGGGGTATATAATTGTTTGTTTGTTGCTGATGAAAAAGGAGTGTGTTTCAAATTATTCAAGACAAAAGTAACTGAGGAAAGAATTGACGAGGTAATGACAAAATACAAAAACAAGCTCAATGGTTGGAAACCGACATTTAATAATGGATTTGAATTATATTTGCAAAATGGGAATGATTGGAAAAAAGTAGACGCTTCTAAAATGTGGTCAACACTTAATGAATGGGGTAAGCCAGCTAAAGCGTGGGAAGGTATGCCACAAGACGCTATTGATTATCTTATGAGTTTGCCTGAATGGGACGAAGCAATATTTACACGAATTACAGGACTTGTGCCAACGAAAAAAGATGATGAAATAGAGAAAGCAATAAAACTCTTACAAGAAAAAGGCAGAATTAAAGACGGCAAAATAATTGTTTAACTCAATAAAATAATATGGTAGGAGCACCAATAAATATTATATTAGATGAATTATGGAAAGATGCACAGGGAAGTTTTGATTTAGGTGATGTAAAAATTGAATACGATGTCCGCCCGAATATGACAAAAGAAGAATGGAAAAAGCAATGGACAGAACAAGTATTTGGAAAACAAGATGATTTTGTTCAGTGTCCTAATGGTAAAATTTTAATGCCTAATTTAGGAATAATCTAATCACCCCTAGTGGGGAATAATATATAACTAATTAACCTTATAATATGAAAGAAGAAAAAAACGAACGAGAAAAAATAATAGAGATTGCAGAAAAAGTAAAATTATTGTTTGGTTTTTGTGCCGACTTAATAAAAGATAAAGAGCAAATTAAAAAAACAATGGAGTTGGCATATTCACGAGTTGAAAATTCACTCGCTGTCGCACCAATTTTGGGATCTTTCGGGGAAGATTATAGGGATACAGAATTTGAAGCAAGATTACACGCCAAAAGAGCAGAAGCACTTTTTAATTTAATTGATTGTTTGGAAAAAACAGAAAATGAACGGTTAGAATATAAAGATAAACAAAATGCAAGAAGTGCAGGACTTGCACAATTACATAGAATGTTAGGAATTTAAAAATAACCCCTAAATACTATGACCCTAAAACAACAAGCACGAGAATTATTCAATGATTTTATTGGGAAATGGTGCAAAGAAAATTACGCCCATTTAATTGATAATGACGAGAATGACGGGGAACGATTTAGAGAAAAACTTGACTCCCTCCTCACCCAAGCAGTACAAGAGGAAGATGAGAGGATAGCGAAAGAATTACATAATTTCAGATTTTCAGTTCCAGTAGGAAAAGGTACATTTTCAACTCTTTACTGTCCTGATTGTAAAGAAGAAAATTTTGTATGTAAAAAATGTTTTATCTCCCTCCTTAACAAAGAATAACTAACCCCCACAAGGGAACTAACTATATGAAAAATAAAAAACCTACAACAGCAACAGAAATCAAAATTGAACATGACAGCGAAATAGCTATTGAACAAGCTCGTCAACAATTCATAGATAATCTAAGTAAACTAAAATAATTTATTCCGCTCGTAAGAGCTTAAGTATATAGAGTATGGAAGGACAAGAAACACGTGAACTCACCTATGGTGAGAAAGCAGTCGGTCTGACGTTTAATCCAGGGGGTAATGCTTTGGTGGATAAAGTCAAAGCATTATATGCTCAAATCATCGACCTTTGTAACGAAGGGAGATTGGACGCAGGGCAAGGTGAGAAAGGTAGACTATTTTCTGTCGCAATTACAGAAGCTCAAACAGCTCAGATGTGGGCGGTGAAAGCTATCACCTGGAAATAATATTTTCACTCAGTCTTATGGGCTGAGTAGGATACACGATATTTTCCTGCATCCTACCTAACCTATAAACTTATGACCTGTCAATGTGGACGAGAACTTTTTAAATCATATCCTTGTTTGGATTGTAAAATAGAACAGAAAACCTATTGGGTGATCTGGTCTAAAGAACTCTCAAGGGAGAAATTGAGAAGGATAAATAAATGGAGTACGAGTACGTTGGAGTGTTATATTGCGTATCATAAAGAATACATTGAAAGTCTAAGAAATAAGACACAGGCAAAAGTGGATAACTTTCTAAAAATTAGCTTTGTTGAGCCTAAAAATTACAAAATTGACGACCATCAGAACTGTAGTATAATAGTGGCAACAATTCATACAATAACGACACCTTGAGGGTATAAACTACCTCTCAATGGATAGCTTTGTCGTTATTGTCTATCTTTTGAGAGATGATTTCTGCCCTTAATCGGGCAGTTTTTAATTTCTCATATGAAATTTAAAAAAGGTGGTTCAAAGTGTTAGCATGCTGTTTTTAGCATGTTTTTGTTTATCTTTCCCCGCTTTGTTCTGTATGTAGTATGCATGATTGGCGACACAAGACATTCCCCCTATGGAGCGGAATAGGTGGAGAAAGACAAACAATATGAAATTCTACCCTATTATTGACAAGGTGTACCGCAAGAACTTTCATCTTATCGTGAATGAAGACCCCAAGAAGTTCTATGAGTGGATTTGCAAACATCATAAAAAAGCAAAAGAAGACAGTAAGTTGAAAGAAATGATTTTGGACTGCAAAGGTATCTGTATTTGGTGTTTCAATCCTTATTTCTACGTTTTTATCCCGAAGTTTAATTGGCGTATTGAAGACCAGGCTTGCCTTACTCATGAATTGAACCACTTTGTAGATTTTGTCTTTCAAGAAACTGGGATTCCAACGGATATAGATAATACTGAAGTTAGAGCCTACTATTTTGAGTACATATTCAGTGAATGCTGGACAGCACTAAAACCAAAAAGGAAATAATTCTGTATTGCTAAGGCTACTTGCCCATGCCCCAGAAGGGCATATCTAAAAGAAAGAAACTAAGCGACTTATCCCTTATCGGATGTCGGAAGGAGCAAGTCTCCTTAACAGTATGAAATACATCACGTTTCAAGTAAAAACCCCTGAAGGAATGGGTGAGAAGACCCTAGATGAAATGCGTCAAGAATGGGAGAACGTACCTTATTGGGTCAAATCCATGCTTAGAAATGGTTTTCAGTCCTATTGTGAACTTCGTAAATACTTTTTATGAACGAGAACATGGAAGAGGATCTGAATTGGAAATACTGGGTAGCTACTTTTATATGCTTTGGGGTAGCAGTTTATATTTGGATTTAAAAATTCTTTATGCGAACAACTCGAACAATATCAGGTAAAAAAGCTCGTGAAGCACTAAAAAATGGTGTAAATGCCATATATGAACCAGTTAGAGCTACGTTTGGACCTGAAGGAAGAAGTGCATTATTATATCGTACAATGAACAGAGGGAACCGAATGACGGATGATGGAGTAACAGTTGCTGAGTGTCAAGAACCAAAAGACCAATTTGTGAGAATGGTTGCTCAGACTTTTCGAGAGGGCTGCAAGCGAACGGTTGAAAAAGTTGGAGATGGAACTACGTGTACAGCAATTCTTGGAGGAAAACTTTTTAATGAAGTATCAGGTATTTTAGATAAAAATTTTAGTGCGATAGGAGTAGGAGGTAAGGTTGGAGTTGTCGCTTTGAAGAGGAAAATTTTAGAATCTGCTGAAAAAGTTAAAGAAAAGATTAAAGAAATGGCGAAAAAAGTTGAATCTTTAGTAGAATTAGAGAAAATAGCTACCATTTCAGTAAAGGATGAAAAGCTAGGTAAACTTGTTGCAGGGATGGCATGGGAAGTTGGAGTTGATGGATTTATTGATGTTGTTGAAGGGTATAAGGGAGAAATTGAGACCGAGGTGATTAAGGGTATGCGTTTTCCTGCTAAGACAGCTGCGAAAGGGTTTGTAAACAAGCCAGATAAGTTTGAAATGATTATCAAAGATAGCGATGTTATTGTTACAAATTACGCACTAGATAATTCAATACAATTGGCAAATATTCTGAACCCCTTGTTAAACAAGCATCCTAAGATAGCTATTTTGGCTCCAAGTTTTTCAAATGATGTTTTAAATCAACTTTACAAAGCAAGTTTTAATGTAGTATCTGGAAAAGATGGAGGGGTAGTTGTAACGAAAGGAAACTATGATTTGTTCCCTGTGCTTATTCCTTCACTTAGAACTGAACAACTAGAAGATGTTTCTATATATTTTGGAGCTAAATTTATCGATAAAAACAAAGGAGATAGTCTTTCATCCATTACAGAATTAGATTTAGGATTTGTTGAAAAAATGGTTGTGAAGGACACTGAAAATAAGGAAGATGCCATCGCAACTGGCGGTGGTGGAACTCATATAAAACAACTAAAACAAGTAAGTGAACAAAAGGATGCTGTGATAGCAGAGCAAAAATCACAGGTAGAAGAACGTATTGAGGTTTTAAAAAGTCAGTTAGAAGAAACACGTCAAGAACAATTCAAGAATTTACTTAGACGACGTATCGCCTCAATGGCTTCTGCTGTAGGAGTTATACGAGTCGGAGACAGTACCCAGGCTAATTCACTTTATACCAAATTGAAGATTGAAGACGCTGTATACGCATGTAAAGCAGCTTTAAGAGGTGGCTATGTGAAAGGTGGAGGACTCTGTTTGAAAGAAATATCCGAAGGACTATCAGAAGACAATATATTAAAATCAACTCTTTTAGCTCCTTATGAGCAAATTCAATCAAGTATTGATGGAGGAATAGATATTGGTGAAGATGTTATTGATCCTGCTGAAGCTATTTATTACGCCGTTGAACATTCATCTCAGATTGTAGCTAACCTTATTTGTGTAGATAGTATAACGGCTGAAGAAGAAGATCCTATTATGGGAGAGGGGGAATTTGAAATCGCTCGCATGATAAAAGAATTTGTTGTTAACGATAAAATATATAAAGGACAAATCAAAGCAGGAGAGGTAGAAGCCTACAGAGATTCATTAGGTGGCATGAACGAATACGAATACGAGTTAACTAATCGAGACTAAGTATTCTTCTAGTAAGAAGATGAAAGAAGGTATGCATAAAATGCCTAATGGTAAAATGATAAAGGATAGTAAAATGAAAATGGCTTAATTAAGCTAAAAATATGACAGAACAGAATACAACTGAAGGGCTTGAAAATTTGAATGACAATTCAAGTTGGGGTGGGAAAAGAGTTGGGGCTGGAAGACCTGCAGGAAGTAAAGATCCAGAGACTATTGAAAGAGAAAAGGTTATTGAGGCTATGAAGCAGCGTATCGCTAAGAGTGCTGAGCAACTACTTAACAGCCAGATGAATTTAGCACAAGGTGTTCAGATGCTCTATTGCATAACAACAAACGAAAAAGGTATAAGAAGTAAACCAGAACTTGTTACATGCCAAGCAACCATTGAAGAATATTTAGCTGGAGAATTAGAAGATAAGGATAAAGAGTATTACTTTATTACTACAGAAAGACCAGATAATAAAGCATTAGATAGTTTATTTGATAGGGCGTTTGGAAAAGCACAAAATAATGTTGATGTAACAAGTGGTGGAAAACCAATTCCTATATATGGTGGAGCAACAGTTTCAATTCAGCGACACGTTAGCGACGCAGAGGATATTCAACCTACGAAAGAGAATTAAGGCAGTCTGCGGTGGAACGAGCGCAAGTAAAACGATAAGTATTCTGGTTTGGCTTATAGATTACGCCCAGAGTTGTGAGAATAAGAAGATTGACATAATGTCGGAAAGTTATCCGCACTTGAAAGATGGGGCAATGAGAGACTTTAAACTTATATTGCTAGATAGAGGATATTGGAATGACAGTAGATGGAATGAAAGCAACCATGTATATACGTTTGAGACAGGTTCAATTATAAAGTTCATTTCAATTGATAAGTTGGGTAAAGCTCATGGTCCGAGAAGAGATGTACTTTTCATCAATGAAGCAAATAACATTGCGTATGAGATTTACGATCAGCTAGAAGTTAGAACGAAAGAGTATGTTTGGTTAGACTGGAATCCATCAACAGAGTTTTGGTACTACACAGAGATAAAAGATAGAGTTGACCATGATTTTATTACACTTACTTATCTTGATTGCTTAAATGTATTAGACCCTCGAATTATAGAAAGTATCGAGAGCAGACGTGGGAATAATCAGTGGTGGACAGTGTATGGAGAAGGCAAATTAGGAAATGTTGAAGGTAGAATTTATACGAATTGGCAAGAAATTGATGAGATACCGCATGAAGCACGACTATGGAGACGAGGATTAGACTTTGGGTATAGCGTTGACCCTACCGTATTAGAAGATATTTACGAATACAACGGAGGATACATTATTGATGAACAGTTGTATGAGAAAGGTTTGAGTAATAAAAGCATTGCGGATTTTATCAAGAATTTACCTGAGCAAGTGCTTGTGATTGCTGATAGTGCCGAGCCTAAAAGTATTCAAGAGATTAAAGATAACGGAGTAAAGATTATTGGTGCTCAGAAAGGTCAAGGGAGTGTTGAGCAGGGTATACAATTTGTACAGGATCAAAAGATTAGCATTACAAAGCGAAGCTTGAAGACAATTAAAGCATACAGAAATTACCTGTGGACACAAGATAAAAAGACAGGAAAGTTTATTAAAGTTCCTGACGATACGATTCATGAATGGAGTAATCCAATGGACGCTATACGATACGGATTTAATGGAACGATTAAAACTAATTCAGGAGTTCATATTCACAAGCCAAAATCAATTTATCACGGACAAAGTACCCATTCAAATTACGGATGGTCAGGAAGATTTAAATAACTATGATAGGTTACAAAACCAAACAAACGCCTATATCATCATACCAGCCTTCACAGGATGTTATTGATATTACTAAACAAGCACGAGATGACTACCAAATAGGTGTAGAGATTCTTCAAAAGCCTTGGGTTGAACTTAACGACCGAAGTGTTATTGAAGATACGAACAGAGGACAAAGAATGTTCAATGCCTACGTGGACACGTCTATTGAAGATCCTAATGAATCATGGAAATGGAGAGGAACAGATAGTTATGCCCGCAAGAAAGGAATAGCAATGCATGCTCAGCTCACAGCGAATTATCTTCTTCCGTTGTTTGTAGCACAAAACGAGAATGATGAAATTGATAGAGATTTCAGTGAAGTGATGCGATATATCATTGAATGGATGGCACAACCAACTAACTCCAATTATCAATCTTCGTTCTTACAGATGGCATTTAGCATGATGTACAATCCCGTTACATATCTTGGAGCTGAATATTGTGAGGTATACCAAAAAATAAAAGAATCAACAAAAGATGGTAAATATAGTGTAAAAGAAGTAATTGATAGTGTTCTTTCTGGGTTCAATGCTTCGATATGGGGACCTACTGAAGTGCTTATCACGAATGCGTATGAACGCAATATTCAAAAGCAACGTGTCATTATCCCACGTAGATATACAGAATACAAAGAATTAGAGGCTAAATATGGTGAACATGAGAACTGGGGCTATGTAAAGGAAGGAATGAAATCAATTTATAGTGATGAAGATGGGTTATTTTATGATATAAAAGACGAAGACCATCCTCACTTATGCGCTGAAGAGATTTGGAAATGTCGTCGGGAAGATTTGGAGATTCCTTTTGTCAGCGGAATTTATCTTGGTGATAGCGATGTCAATAAAAATCCAATTAAGCATAGAGATAACAAAGGAAATCCTAAATACAATCTAGTGCCTTTTGGGTACAACCGTATAGGTGATCATTTCTACTTCTACAAGTCAATGATGAATATATTAGGTTGGGACAATATGTCCATCGATGCAATGAGTGAAATAGTGTATAACCGTGCTATTCTTGAAAATGAAATGCCGGTAGCGATTAGTGGAATTGATAAAGTAGATTCTTCCGTTATATTCCCGAATGCGGTTGTTGCATTTGAAAACGCTGATGCCAAGGTAAGCCCCCTTCTTCCTCAAAGTAATATTATAGCTGGTTTTAATGCTTTGAGTGAACGTAAGAAGTCGGCTGATGAAAGCTCTGTTAACGAAACATTGTCAGGACAGCTCCCTGATGCCTCACAGAAGGCATACAATGTGGCGCAGGCACAGGCAAATGCCAAAAAGACTATTGGAGCTATCGGGAAGTCTTTAGCAGAATCAATGATTTATTTTGGAGATTTGATGAAAGATATCGCCCTTAACCATATAACGATACCTCAGGTCGAAGAATTAGCTGGAGGACGCATGAAAATGAAGTATAAGACATTTATGCTTGAAAATAAGAAGAGTGGCAATAAAATGGCAGACCAAGTTATTAAGTTTGATGAAAGTCTTATAGGGCTAGAAATGACAGAAGAAGAAAAAATGAATAGAGGATTAAAACTGTTGGAAGAAGTAGGGTATCCTAAACAGACTAAATCAATTCGTCTTGTGAATCCAGAGTTATTTGCAAAGTTTACTTATCTTACTAAGATTGATGTTGAAGAGATGTTTACTAGAAGTAATGAGTTCATGCAACCACTTCTTATGGCTTTAAAGGCTCAATTAGCTCAAGATCCATTTGTAGATCAGGAGTCTCTAACCCGCAAGCTATTATATTCATATTTCAATAGTGAAGGAGAAGAATTGATGAAAGAAAATGTGCAGGAAATACCAGGGCTTCCACAGCTTCCACAGCAAAATAATCAAGCAGCTAACCAGATTTTAAATAAGGCGACTTCTAGCGCCGTTAATCAACAAGTTATATGAGAATTGGACAATTTGAACTTGCAAATGACGAAAAAATAGAACGTGCTAAGCATGGGTCTATGACTCGTGGTGGTGTTTTAACAGGCGGAGTTGGTGATTTGCCTGAAGAACATACTAAAGAGGAAAAAGATACATACGAAGCAAAACTACTTGCTGAGTATGACCGATTAGGCGGTCTTGTACTCAAAGATGGTATAAAAGTCTGCATGGGAACATTTTATGATTTTGCAAAAAGGACTCCGCAGAAAGAATACAATATGAAGTTTGAGGAAAATATTGACGGATATCTCACTCAAGTAACTGAAGAAGAGGCTGTAGCTCTAAAAACAGCACGGGAAAAGGTAGAAGAATTAAAAGCTAAAAAAGTTAAGAAAAAGAAATAAGTATGTTTAATAGAATCATTAAATTACTAGGTGGATATACAAAAGACGAGGTTCTTACCGAAGCAGTTAAAGAGCTTTTTAACACCATAGGAGTTGATGATATTCTAAAAATAGAGCATGGAGTTTGGACTATAGGTGGGAAAGAAATAAATGATGTAACAAAAAGATTATTACAAGCTGAAGCTAAGGTTTTAGTAGAGAGTCGCTTATGGAAAGAGCTTAAAAAAGATATTCAATATCGAGCCAATCAAATAATGTTCGAGAAATCTAAAACAGAACAAGATTTGATAGCAGGGAAATTATGGCTTTATACACTGGATAGTATCGAAACAAGATTAAATCAAATTACCCTATAAGGGATGCTCACAAGAGCTAATTGACCACCACGTCACTAAACTAGATGACTTCTATGTCTGACGAAGAAAAAGCCGCACTGGAGGCTAAACAAGCAGAAGATGAGGCAAAAGCCAAATCTGACGCAACAGATGAACAATCAGATTCTGAAGCCAATGACGGCACAGAAGATGACTCTGCACAACTTAAAGCCGAACTTGAAAGAGAACGCACCGCACGAAAGAAAGCAGAAGAGGCAGCAGCCGAAAATGCTTTCAAATTGCGGGAGAAGAAACGCAAGCAAGAAGAAGAAAATGAAGAAGTTGAAGAGGACGAAAAACCTCTAACTGCTTCTTCACTTCAAGCTATCTTATCAAAAGAACGTGAGGCTACTCGCAAAGAGTTGCAGTCTGAACGGATTGCACAAATTGCTGGAGACCTTACTTCAAATGATGTAGAAAAAGAATTGCTTGTCGAACGATTTAAAAATCGCAGTTTTCCTTCTCATCTCTCTTTAGAGGAACAAATGGAAGAGTGTTACGCTGGCATGTTTTCAAAAAAACTTGTTGGCGAACGCAATGAAGCTCTTAGGGCATTAAAAGGTAAGGAAGGTGTGTCAAGAAACACAACTTCTCACCACGATGCTCCAACAACGCAACCAAAAGTGGCTGCTGATCTAGCTTCAGAAATGGCACGTGTTGGTTTTAAATGGAATACAACTAGTAGACGTTATGAAAAGAAACTTTCTAACGGACAACTATTAGTTAAAGACCAAAAAACAGGTGCAACTTCCCTTGTAAAGGCTTAAACAAGTCTTAGAAAAATAAGACTGTACCTATTAACATAGGTATGGTTTTTTGCTTTTACTCATGACTTTTGCCCGTAATCATATTTAGCGGGGATTGTTTAATATTATGAAAATATGAGAGCAGATTTATCAGTTCATGGTATTACATTTACCAGAAAAAGAAGAATTGCCGCTTCAGCAACACGTTTTGAGGCAGGAGAGCCAATTCATTCAACTGCAACCATGGATGGTTCAGGTGTGGCTTCGGCTAATGTATGGACTTTGGCAGCAGCCGATACTGTTGTTTTGGGGACACATACTCTTGGTGGTGTAGCATTAAAAGGTGCATTGCCTTATAAGACAGGAACTTTGGTAGCTCAGACAGCAGTTTGTGCTTGTCCAGTACCTCATGCAGGTCTTATTAGAGGAAAAGGTGAAACACTAGCATCAGTTGATACTGATTCAGAAATCCTCGGAATCATCAACGATACCACATTGATTGACTATAACTCAACAGGTGGAACTGATGGCGGGGAACTTTATACGATTAAAGTTGCCGCTTCAGCGGATACTTCAGGATTCGTTGTCATTGATGGTAATGCAGCAAAAGGAACTTTGGATATTGAATGTTATGCAACAGTATATCGCATCGACCAAGATGTAACTTAATAACCTTTATTATATGAGAAATGATCTGAGTGTACATGGAGTACAGTTTACTCGCAACAGGCGAGTGGCTGCTTCAGCAACACGATTCGAAGCGGGTGAACCTCTCTATTCTAAAGGAACATACACAACAGGTGTAGCTTCAGATAATACATTTGTATTAGCAGCTGAAGATTTTCCTATTTTAGGGACTCATTTGTTTGGTGGTGTTGCATTGAAGGGTGCGAATCCATTTGAATCAGGAACACTCGTTGCACAAAAGGTGCAATGTGCGTGTCCTGTAGCCCATTCTGGGTTAATCAGAGGAAAGGTAGAGACTGCAGCCAATATCGATACTGCGGCAGAATTACTAGGTTTTATAAACGACACAGTAACCTTCGATTACAATGCAACTGGTGCGACTGATGGCGGAGAATTATATACAATCAAAACCGCTTCAGATACTCCAGCAGACACGGGTGGGTTAGCCATTATAGATGGAGACATTTATAAAGGCACACTTGATGTAGAAGTTTACGCAACTGTTTATAGAATGGCACAAGATGTATCAGCTTAATCTAAAATTATATGAATTTAACAGGTGGACATTCTGGTGAACTTTCACCAGATGCAGTACGCACTGGCATTGATGCTGTACTTTACGAAGAATTTACTCGTGAAAGGCAGCCTGGAGATGTTCGTGCAGAGGATAGTTTCTATTTCAAACAAGGACCAACAGTAGGCGTTTCATTTATTCATGATGAAGATGTTGGTGTTGGCGACTTCGATGAAGTAGGAGAACAAGAAGAATTTTTGAATACCGATTCTTTCATTGGAAATCAGGTAACTCGAAATTCTCAGAAATATTACAAACAAGTACCAGTTTCAGATGAGGCTTTCAGAGCTGATATGGTTGGAAAACGTGAAAGAATTGGAACAGATATTGGTCGTCATGCTCGTCAGACACAAGACAAAAAAGCAATGACTAATACTTATGGAGATGCTTTTGCAGGTTCAGTTTTCACGACACCAGATGGACAACCTTTGGCTTCAAGTAGCCATGTTAGTCTTAAAGGAGCAACAGTAGATAATCTTGAGACAGGTTCTTTGACTCCTGATAATCTGTGGACTTTGGTCAACTCTTTGGCTAACCAAAAAGGTCAAGATGGTGATGCAGGATCTCATTTGTTTGAAGGGTTCTTATCAAACTTTTTGCTCTACAAGACCGCAAAAGAAATCATGAGTTCTTCGTTGCTTGCAAATAGTGCAGAGAACAATCTCAATGTATTTGATACAGATTATGGTCAGGTACGTATCGGAGCTTCAATTTTCTTGGGTTCTTCATACAACAATGTGACTAATGCTAATACATCTTATCACATTATGTCTCGTGATCATCAAGTTCTTAGAAAAGTTTTCTACGGACTTAATACTGACATGAAGACACCACATGAAACAAACAATGATAGCTATGCTTATGTAGCAAAGTTTCACGAAGTTTGTTTCCCTGGAACATGGACTGGATATGCAGGTTCGAATGGTTCTACTTAATTAAACTAACCTTATATAAGGATATGGACAAACAAAAAATAAAATCCTTAGCACTCTGGTTAGTTATTGGTCTATTAGGTCTCGTTTCCGTTGGCGGTGCTGTTTATGCCTTGAGTGGGAATTTTCCTGTAGGTATCGAAACTTGTTCAAATTGTGTGTTCAATGTTTCAGGTAGTCAAGAGACAGGAGAAACGCTTGGTGCAACAGCTAATCGTATCCCTCATGGTTATTGGGATACAGCAGATGGATATTACGTTGATGGATCGGAAGTTATCGATGGCTCAGGAATTTTTGTCGGAGCAGTCAACGGTACAACAGGGGCATTTAGTTCGACACTTAATGCAACTGGAAATGTATACGGATTGGCTAATCTATCTGTGGGTACATCAACAATGAGTTACGACCTATGGGTTACTAATGGTGCTAATACATCAACTTTAGCAGTTGGAAGTTCAGCAAGTACAAAAGTATCAAAATTCTGTTTGTGGAATGGTTCAGAATTTACTGTTCTTTCATACAGTGGTTCTACGACTACTTTGTCAGCGGCTACTTCAACAACTTGTATTTAAAGTTTTACTCTGTGGATTTATTTCCACAGAGATAAGTCTTTAATCTTAAATAGTTAGTATGGAGAAAAATTTTAGCACAAAGAAAATTCTATTGTGGGTTGCAGGAATTTTAGTAACCTTAGCGGGAGGCTATGGTGTTAATGAATTAGGAGCGGGACGACTAAATTACCAAGAACGTACTTGGTTAAATGAATTAGCAGCGACAACGACTGCTTCTAATATCGTTGTATCTAATGTGACAGATTTTTCGCATATAGGAGTTACGGTTGCTTCTACTGCTGCAAGCGGAACATTAAAATTTGCCTGTTCAATGCAAGACACAGCGCCAACATTTACTTCTACTCAATCAGCTACAAATCGTTGGGATTATGTAGATTTTACAGATTTCCAGAATAACACATCAGTTGATGGAGATACGGGAATCGTTTTAGCAGGCACAACTGATGTCAGACAGTTTTATATCACAGGAGATAACTTCAGATGGTGTACTGCTATGCTTACCCCTTGGACCGCAGGCACAACCACAGTAACCATGTTACCAGCTAATAACCAATAAATATGTTAGTCTCTGATTTTCGAGACCACATTTCAGCGATGCTTCATGGTGGCTCACTTAATAAAGTGAGAAATTTTGAAGGTGCAATGGAACGTGCAGCTAATACGTTATTGTCTAAGATTGACCCAATCGACACGATGCGTACAGTGGCTTTGTCTAATTCAATTCATGATGATGTTTATAATTACTCTTTGCCAAGTGATTATAAGAAGATTATTGATTTAATCCCTCAAAACAGACGTGAACTGTTGGATTCGGCTAACCGTAATTTAGCGGAAAGGTTTGATTTGCGGAAAGCTTTAGTTAATAAGACTGTTTCAATTGAAGGTTCTGAAGGTACAAAAATTATTCGTATCAATTGGCGTTCGAGAACACCTAAGACACTTAATGAACTCAATACTCTAACAGCGAATGGTACTTGGGCAATTGTAGGAACCGCTTCTGGTTTAGTAGCTGACAGTATTGATTATGTGTCTGGGTCTGGTTCGTTACGAGTGGATTTGGCGGTGACGGGCGATGGTATTCAAAACACCTCAATGACCTCTATTGACCTGATTGACGAAGATGAAGTGGGAGATTTTCATTTACGGTTTAAAATTCAAAATTCTGCTGATTTGGCGAAACTTACTTCAGTTACACTGGTTTGGGGAAATGATTTAACAACTGCTTTTTGGACTGGAGTTGCACAAACTACTCAAGCTGATGGAACAGCTTTTAAAGTTGGTTGGAACGAGATTAAAGTACCATGGCAGACAGCTACTGAAACAGGAACGGTTGCTCCTGCAACGATTGATTCTTTGAAAGTTACTTTTGCGATTACTGCAGCTATCAATAATATCCAAATTGATAATATTACCTGCTCAATTGGTCGCAACTTCGATATGAAGTATTATTCGAAATTCTTAATAAAAAATACGGCAGGGACATGGATTACTAAAACGACTTCTGATGATGACACTATTGTTTTGGATAATGATGCGATTCAATTATACGAATTAGAGACGTTAATTATCTGTGCTCATCAAATAGAAGGTGCGGATTCAGGGTTTGATATTACTTGGGCTGAAAATAAACTAGGAGATCCTGTAGAAGGGATTGGTTTATACGGGAAATATGTTAAAGAATATCCATCAATGGCTAAAAAGGCATTGAGTTATTACGGATCATCAATTACTAAACGTCATTGGTAATATGAAGTTTAATCTTGCAGAAGAAACATTGGGGTATAGTACGAGTAAGGATGAATCTAACTCTGATTTTCGTTTACTTGTTGGTGGCTCTAAAAATGTTCTTATCGACTATCAGAAAAAAGTTAAGAGTCGTTCTGGTTATACTCGTTTAGGTGCAGCTAACACTGCTTTAGCAGGTAATCGTAATGCTTGGACTTGGGCTACTTCTACTGGACATAAAAGACCAATGCGTTTTAATGATGATGAGTTAGAGGTTTATTTAGAAGATATTGATGGCTATACAATAGACGCTTGGACAAGAGTAGCTAATGGTTGGTCCACAACTGAATTGTTACGTTCAATTATTCAAAAAGGTGGTAATGGGGGATGGTATGATTCCACTGAGAAGATTGATCTATGTTTAATGGTAATTGCTGATGCAAATATTTATGAATGGACTGGGGGAGTAGCAGTAGTTGATTCAGTAACTGCTAACACTATAACTAAAAAAGGAACATCGACCTTCGCTGCTAATCGTTTCTATACATCACGAGATAAGGTCCTAATAAATGTAAGAACAGGGACTGAATTTACATATACTGCTGGAGAAGGTACAACTACTTTAACAGGTGTTACAGGCGATCCAACTGCCGATGCTATGGTAGATGGAGATATACTTATTCAAAAGATTAAAACTCGTACTAATTTACCAGCAGCATCTCGGACAAATCATTTTATTTATAATTTTGAAAATCAAATAATTATTGGTTCTGAAGATGATAACTTAATCCTAGCTTGTCAAAATACTGATTTAACTGACTGGATACCGTCTACTCCTCGTGTAGCAGGTGAAGGGTTTACTCTCACACTGGATAATCCTTGCAGAGGAATTACCTCTCTTGGTTCGACCCTTTTATTAGGTGCTGGAAAATCAGTTATTTTTAAAGTGGTATTTGAACAAATTGCAGTAGGGACAACTTTAGCAGAGAGCGCCAAGATCAAGCGTTTAGATGTCGGAGTTAACCAAGGATTTTTGAATCAAGAGTCAATCGTGCCTGTGGGGAATACAATATTTTATCTTACAAACGAAGTAGCTCTACGAATGATAGAAAACCCTGATAATCTTGTCGGTATTAACCCAAAAACACTTTCTAACCCTATTAAACCAGATTTTGATGCCGAGGACTGGGACAAAGCGTTCGGTATGTGGTACAAGAACACGCTTTATTACTCGACACCTGATGCTTCACATTTGTACATGCTTAACTTTGTAGAAGATGCTGATGGAAAACTATTTCGTTTTTGGAATCCTCCACAAGTATTACCAGTTGGTGCAATGACTCTCATTGAAATAGACGGAGTTGAACAATTATATGGACATTCTAATGGAGTTCCTGAAACATATCTTTTGTTTGATGGTTCGTCTGATGGAGTTTATGACGGAATGGATGTGGCAGATAAATTGCCTATAGAATGTCGAGCTATTTTTGCATATAACAATTACAAGCAAAAAGGTGTTTTAAAGCGGTTTGATGAATATTATGTAGAAGGAGAAATAACTCCAGCGACAAAGGAATTGGAATTGAGACTTCGTTATGACTTTGATGGAGTAACGCAATCATTGACTAAAATAATTGATGGTTCAAACGAAGATGTACTGGAAGGAAAAATTGGATTTAATTCATTGGCTCAACAATCTTTGGCAGTTAATCCTCTTGGGGGGTTACTGAATCCACCAACTGACGCACGAAAGTTTAGATGTGTATTTGAAATTGCTCCTGAGGATTTCTTTGAACTACAAACTGAATTTTATACGAACGATATTGATAAATACTGGGCAATTTTGACTCATGGTTCTAACGCAAAATTAAGTAGAATAAAACCTATAAATATTAAACTATGAAGAAATACATTGTCAGCCTTCTATTAACTTTGCTCCTGGTTTCTCCTATACATGCTTACACTGTTATAAAAGGAGATACACCCTATGGGTTGTGGGGGGCTAATTGGCAAACTGAATTAGCCAAATATGGCATTTCTGATCCACGGAAATTACCCGTAGGACTTGTTGTTAATGAAGAAAATGAAGAACTGGGTGGCACATTGCCAGTTGCAGGACAAACCTATACTTTGGCTGGTTCGGGTATAACAGCTTCAGCTTCTTCAATCACGTTAACTTCTCTTACAATCCCGCAGACAGGATACGAATTACAAGATAGTGATTTTTCATCTACTTTTTATGTAACGGTCGAGCCAGGGAATACTAAACGACAGGAAATAGCTTCGTGTACCACAGTAACTCAGAATGCAAATAATACAGCAACCCTGTCAGGATGTTCTCGTGGTCTGCTTCCGTTTAGTCCTTATACTACTTCTTCTTCTTATCAATTTGCTCATGCTGGTGGAACTTCTCTAATTTTTTCTGATGCTCCACAACTATTTAATGAATATCCAGCAAAAGGAAATACTGAAACAATTACTGGTCAGTGGAATTTTAATACATATCTTCCTTATGTCCCTACTTCAACGCCAACTGATGATAGACAGGTTGTTTCTCTATACCAATTCCAACAAGCTACTACCACAGGAGGCATAAACGCTTCTGAGACAGCTAAAGGGGTTGGGGAACTAGCTATAGGTGCTGAAACAGCAGCAGGAACTTCTTTAGGAGCGACAGGAGCGAGACTAATTATCCCAAATTCCCTTGTTTCTTCTACGTCTCCAGGAACGTATGGCTTACCATCACTCGGTTCTACAGGGAAGATTGATTCGTCTTTCGGAGGATCAGCAAATTCTGTTGCAACGCTCGATAGTAGTTCTCTTGTGGTACAAAATCCTGTGAATGCCACTTCAACTCCTACTGCGAATAAAATACCTATCTCAAATGCCAGTGGGACACTTCCTAATACCTGGTTAAATGCTAGTACCACTGCTACGGCTGCAAATATGCCTATTGCAGGGGTTTCAAGTACTATCTCGGTTGGTTTTATACCGACTATAGCCTCATCTACAGCAGCAGTTTCGTATACAACCTCAACCGCAGGAGTGTGGAACAGTACATTTGATTGTGGGTTTGCTCCTACAATGTTACAGCTTAACTTTGATATAGATGGTTCAAGCAACGGTTCAGCGTATACGTCTATAGGACAAGCGTATTATAGCGGGACATCAATTAGACATGTGCAGTATTTTGTGGCTAATCAACTTACCAGTGCGACTGGTTTTGGCTCTTTAGGCGGATTTGGTGCTTCGGGTCCAACCGTAGGTGGCGCAACAGGGAATTATTCAGTATCTACGTTGAGTATTGCTTCAGTAACAGGAAGTACGGTAGTTGTTGCTAACACGAATACGAGAAATAGTGATGGCACTGGCTATGTGTTTTCCTTTGGTCTTGTGTGTTATAGATAGTTCTTCATCCTCCTCATTCCTGGGGAGGAAAATAGAATTAACTAATATATATGCTGAAAGTTTATAACAAGACAACTAACGATACTACCGAAGTTCCTGAAGGATATCTTGAAAATGACCCAATGGGGAAAATAGCTTCAGCACAGGGGTGGTCTTATGATAATCCTAAAGAATCAATTAAAACTGAAGTCGGAATGATTGATTCTAGTTCTGCTATTAACCAAGTAAATAAACAGAACGATTATCTTAATCAGACGTATCCTACTTTACCGCCCACACAAACACCTCAACAGCCTGCACAACAACCTACAGCTCAAGGAAAGGCATATTACACTAATCAAGCAGGACAGGAATTTGAGTACAGCCAAGATGAACTCAATGATCCTACGATTCAACAACAGATTAAAGATTTAGGGTTGGCTTTGGCTAAAAAAGACGCAGGAGTAAATATTTCAAGTACTGATAAGATGTCTGGTTTAAAATCAGAATACGATGCTTCGGTAAAGGAAATTGAAGACCTAAAAAATGATATACAAAGTTGGAACGTAGACCAAGACCCTGAATTTCAATCTCAAACTAATCAAATTAAAGCTGATTTTGACAAACTTCGCAGAGAAATGGAGAAGACTAATTCTCAAAGGCAAAGAGCGTATGAGACGTTAGGGTACAGGACAGGGGCAACTCAGTACGCTGGTGGCATACAAATGGGAATAGAGGGAGAAGAGCTTCGTCAAGGTTCTGAAAGATTGAACGAAATTACTCGTCAAGAAAGTGCGACTATTTCTGCTGCTCGAACTGCATTTAAAACAGGCAAATGGGAAGAATTTAATAATCAAGTTAATCTATTGAAAGATACACGAGAGCAGAAAGCGACTGAATTGACGAATTATAATAAAGCGATAGCTGATTATACGAAAAAATTGAGTGAACAATCTTCCAAAGAACTTGATAATTTGTATAAACAGATGCAAATTCAAAAAATGCAACAGGAAGTCGTACAAACTAATGCTGATACCTACGCTTCAAGTCTTCTTACTATTGACCCTACGACTGGTGAAGTAACCATTCCTGATGATCAGACTCTTATGAACTTTTCTGAACAGAGTGGCATTCCTTTGGCTAATCTTCAAAGTTCTGCACGCACGAAAGCCTATGAACTTTCTAAACTTAGTGGTGAAGATAGACAACGAGAACTTAATTTAATTAAAACTCAACAGGATTTAATCCCTCAGTTGTTCCAGGAGTATCAATATGCCCAAGAAAATTTAGGTTTTGCTGGTACTTGGCAAGATTTTGTGAAATCTAAACAACAAGCAGATGCTTCTGTTCCTTCAAGTTACAGAGAATGGCAACTTGCGGGTGGAGAAAGTGGAACTGGAAAGACGTACGCTGAATATTTAGGAAGTTCTAATGGTTTAGACAGTAAAATCTTAACTCGTGTAGGTACAATTGCAAACTCTTTTGATAACGAACCTATCGTAAAAAATTATAATACAGTACAAGAAGGTTTTCAAACTATTAGTAATATTGGTGTTAATACTAATAGTCCTGCTGATGATATTGCTTTTATCTATGCTTTTGCAAAAATAATGGACCCAAATTCTGTAGTTAGAGAGGGAGAATATAACACTATTCAAAAGTATGCTCAAACATGGGCAGATAATTTTGGTTTTAAAGCTAAAAGAATTTTTAGTAATACAAATTTTTTGACTCCAGACGCAAAACAGAAGATGCTTAACGCACTCCAGCCAAAAGTAGATACAATTTCTCAGCAGTATGACAATGTTTACAACGAATATGGTAGAAGAATCGACAAACAAACAGGGCAAACTGACGGAGCAGATTATTTAACACAATATAAAATTGAATCTAAAAAAACTGTACAAGATGCTGTGGATGATTATTACACTAAAAATCCTGATAAACAAAAGTATATCGACCAAATGACTCAAAGCGGAAAAACTGATGAAGAAATGGCTCAAATTCTAGGAATAAGTTTTAGCCAAGTTGGTGGCGACACGAATACAGCCACAGTAAAGAAAGTTTCATCTATAAAAGATGGAACTACAGGAGGTCAATGTGGACATTTCGTAAATAAACTTACAGGATTGGGAGTGCAGGACAGTTATAAGTCAAAGTTGGCTTTAGTTGACAAAAGTATCAAACAACCACAGCCAGGCATGGTATTTGTTATGCCGACGAACGGAGATACATCTGAATATGGGCATGTGGGGATTATTCTATCAGTAAATAATGGAGTCGCAACTGTAAAAGACTCAAATTGGAATGGAGACGAGAAGGTAACTACTCATAAAATACCTGTTTCTAAAATGACAGGATTTACATACGCTTAATATGCTTACACAACAACAAATTTTAGAAGAACGTAAAAAATTAGGTATTCCTGAACAGGGTTTTGAAAATTCAGTAGCAGAACCTCAAAAACAAACATCGTCTCAAGAGCAAACTTCACAAGACAGAATTTTGCGTAGACAAAAACTTGTCGCACAACAAAGAATCATTGACGAAGCTAACAAACCAAAAGATGAAAGTTTACTTGGGAAAGTTGGGAGTTTTGCAAAAAATTTAGGATTTAACATCGCAGGTTCAATAAATCCAGCATTTAAAGTTGCTACTCAAACTTCGCAAGGAAAACAAGCAGCAGAAAAGGTTATTGGTGAGACAACTAAAATGGGTGCTGAAGGTCTCAAACCTTTTGCACAACCATTTGTTACTTTAGCAGGTGAGGTAACTGGAAAAGAACAGATACTTGGTATGAGTACTAATCCTACGCCTGGTGAGTTAGCTACAGAATCATTTGACGCCGCCATGACTGCTACTGGTTTAAAAGGAGCTAAAGTTGCACAACGAGCTTTAGGAGCTACAGGGGAGGCGCTAATAGAGCGTGCGCCAACTTTCAGACCAAATATACAAGAAGCAGAAAAAATTATTTCTTATCGATCAAAAAATCCTCTATTACAAAGAGTGGAAGCTGCACTAACTGGAAAAGATTTATCTAAACCAGTAACAATGGGGGATACCGCTTCAAGACATGGATTGGCAGGATTTAATGATCAACAGATAGGAACTCAAGCAAAAAGAATTGCGGCTAATGTATGGAAAAATAATATTGATCCTGCTCTTACTTCTATTAAAGAAAAACTTCCTAAAAAGGAAGTCTTTAACGATGCTAAAAATATTATTGAGGGTATTGCAGAACCTGGGAAAAGAAATGGTCTTTTAGAGGCATTAGACGCTGTAAATGAAGATTATAAACATATAAGTGGTTGGACATATCGTACTGCACAAGATATAAAATCAATTCTTGCTTCTGGTGTACCTGAGAAAGTTTGGAGAGGGAAAACTATCGCAGGTGAATATAATAATGTAAGAAAGATATTGGCTGACGTAATCCGTACAAAGATTTATGAAAAAGTACCGACAGAAATTAAAACATCGTATCTTGATTATGGTAATTTAATCAATATTGCAGATAGAGGAGCAAAAGCACTAACTGAAGCATCAAGTAGAGGAGGATTTGGAAGTTTTCTTAGTTCGTTAATTGATAAAGCAATAACACCAACTCAAACTTATGGTGGGAAAATATTAAAAACTATTGGTGGAAAATAATCAACCATCAATAAGATTCATTGCAATTCCGATAAAAACAATAACTACGAATACAATGAGAATAGTCCAAAACATAAAATTACAAATTAAATTTCTTACTAAACCTAATCTTTAGCTAATAAAATAAAACCACCAATAATTAACACAAAAAGAATTAAAGGTGGCCATAAAATACACAAACCAATAATTCCTATTCCTAGTATTAAACAACCGAATACTTGCATACAATAGTCCAAAACATATAATTTATTATTATATCCTTAGTAAACAGCAGACCTTATCATATTTCAAGAATCTAATCAAGGTGAACAGGTGGATAACTTTCAAAAAATAGCTTAAAATAGCCAAATATGGACGTTAAGGAAGTCATTGAACAATCTAAGAAAAACAGACTTCTGAAAGAAAACCCTACTGCCAAACAAGTAGCTGAAATTGTCGTATCTCAACTTTTTGAAGAAACAATACAGACACTTACGAGCAAAGTTGAACAGGTTATTTTGGGTCTTCAAAATAAAGATTTTACTGGTGAAAAAGGGGACAGAGGTGAAAAGGGCAACAGAGGAGATAGTGTTGTTGGTCCACAAGGAGAAAAGGGAGAATCTGGGTACACGCCTATAAAAGGAAAGGATTATTTTGACGGTAAAGATGGCAAGGATGCTGACGAAACTAAGATCGTGAATGAAGTCATTGAGAAAATCCCTAAACCAAAAGATGGCAAAGATGGAAGCCCTGATACTCCCATACAAATTGCTGATAAATTAAATACCCTAGAAGAAAAGGTTGAAATTAAAGTAATTAAAGGGCTTAAAAAGTGGATGCAAGCAATCAATCAGTCTGCAAAAAGTGCGGTACAGAAAGGTGGAGGTATGGGTAATGTACAGCATGAAAGCACTGCAATAAATTCTTCAACTACTTATGTTGATACGAATTTTAACATTGCAGGTTCAGGATACGCTTTGTGGGCTTATTATCAAGGACAAATGATTGCACGAGGAGTCGGGTACAGTGTTAGCGGGAAAAGGATAACTCTGCTTTTTCCACCTGGAGATAGTACATTTTTAGATGTTATTTATATTCGCACATAGTATGAGACGTTTTCTAGCGACAATTATTGTATCACTAATAGCAATTTTTACTATCGTGCATTTTGCATATGCCGAATTACGAGTATTTACTATTCCACAAGGCGGTACAGGAACTTCTACATTGCCCTCTCTTGGAGAAATTTTAATGGGCGATGGTACAGGGAAGTACGATTTAGTCGATTCTTCTACAATTACACCAACTACTTCAACAATCCAATCCATGTTTTCTGCAACGTCTCCTCTTACTTATTCAAGTGGAGTTTTTGGTATACCCCAAGCTTCTTCAACACAAAGTGGATTTCTTTCTAATACTGACTGGGGACTATTTAATAATAAACTCAATCTTGATCAGACTTTCCCCCAATCAACCACAGGCACATTCAATTTTGAGAAAATCAAACTCACGAACACCACACTCTTAGGAACACCAGAAGCAGGCGTGATTGAACGAGGTGTTGACGATTTGTATTTCACTCTTTTTACCAGTGCGGCGAGAAAAGGGATATTACTGAATGATGGGACGAACCTAACACCAGGACAACTTTGTTATGCCACAACTAATGGACGAGTAACAGGCTCAAATAATGCAACATATAACGGTACAGACATCACCCTTGTCCCAGATTCAGCCCAGTTTAAATACACTCGTGCGTATGATTCAGGATGGACGAAGAAACTGGACATGAACCTTTTGCCGTCTCATCCATCACAAGGCTACACCGCATTTCCTACAGGTGGAACAGAAGGTACGTTTGCAAACGTGTCAGGTGGGATATTGACTCTTACTGTAGCCAACCCCACCGCGATGATGTACTACCAGTCTAATACTTGGAGTGCGAGTAGTACAACAGGATACACGATTGAAGCCAAAATGCAGGTACTTAGTTCTTCTGCTTCTGACAGACGGCTTAATATCTACTTCGGTGATGGTACCGCAGACGGGTATCTCGCTTTTTCAAACTCTCAAATTCAACTTTCATCAGGACAAACATACGTCGCAAGTACAGCCGATGCCTACCACACCTATCGTATTACGGTTCTCGGCTCGGTCGTGGATGTCTACGTTGACGGCAAACTAAAAATCACAGGCTCTACTGCTGCGGGCGGAACAAACGTCGTTCAGTTCGGAGACCAGTTAAATTCAGGAGCCTCGGTGTCTCGCTGGGATTATTTTTACTACGATACCACACAAGTCTGGACCCTGCCTGCGACAACATATCAGAGTTCTCCACTGTATTACCATCCTACGACAGGGGTTTTACGAAGATTTGATTCAGTCAATTCAGTATGGAAAAATGTTGTTGATACAACAAGTACGATTGATAGCTTCTTGACGACCTCAACGGCTGCGGCGACATATCTTGATTTAGTAACCGCTTCATCGACGTATCTTCGCATTACCGCCCCTTCTACGACGTTATGGGACACCGCATACTCTTGGGGGAACCACGCTACCGCTGGATATTTTTCAACTTCAACCCAGGTATTTCATAACTTTGTTTCAGGACTTCAAGGAGGAGACGGAACGAATTACTATCACTCAAATCAGCAAATAAACACTACTTCTTCACCTACATTCAAAGACGTTACAATTTCAGATTTGAATAATTCCGTGGCTGGTATATTTAACGAGATTGGTGAACCTACAGGTTTTCCAAATACCACTGACTCGGTGATTTCTTATGTTACGTCAACCTATACTTTTACGATCGCCCCGTCGGGGAGTTCGTATGCGTATTATGTAGATGGAAAAAAGTTTACTACTACCACACCAGTTTCAATTACTGTTCCTACCACAACAGGACAGCTTAATTTCATATACTTTGATTCAACAGGAGCAATTACACAAACAACAGATACTTATACTTTTATTCAAAATGCACAAATAGCCTCGGTGTATATTAGTGCTTCTGGGGGGGTTATTGGATACGAACGACATCCAGTAACGATGGATTGGGCGGGGCATTATTATAATCATAAAAATTTTGGTGTCCGTTATCCACTAACAGGTGGAGGCCTAACAGGTACTTTCAACTCAGACAATACATTTTCAGTTTCTGCTGGAGAAATACATGATGAAGACAATATTGACGATATACCAGCGACAACCACAGGACGAATATTTTACCGTACAGGAGGAAGTTCAGTCTTTGATTTTACTGACAAATCAACTGCCTGGTATTACTTATCTGGTGGAAATATTTATTATGATAATGCGGGGACAATTACCCCTGCAACATCTAATAAATATGTTGCGTATTGGGTATTTGCCACAAACGACAGAAGCAGCCCCATCTATATTTTAATGGGACAAAGAGAAGACACAACTCTTGCTGATGCACAGGAGAACAACCTATATGGCAACCTATCTTTAGGGCAATTACCTCTTCCTGAAATGAAACTTTTGTATCGGGTGATAGTTCGAAATAACTCTCCGACATTCACAGTTGCAGCAACAGACGATTATAGACTTTCAGCTCTAAATGGCGTGAATGCTGTATCAACTCAACACAATCTTTTGTCAGGTTTAGATTATGCAACCGCAGGGCATACAGGTTTTGCAGGAACAGGAGTAGAAAATACATTCACGGTAACAAATACATTTTCTGGGGCTCTTATCGGGAATCTTACAGGAACGAGCAGTGCGACTTTTTCTGATGCCACATGGACACTCCATAATTCTTATCCCGCAGCGTGTTCTGCTGGACAATTCGCTACTGCTATTGGGGATACACTGACTTGTTCTACTGAATCTGACCCAGTATTTTTAGCTGCATCTACCTCCTTGGCATATCAACCAATCGGTTCGTATCTGACTAGCGAATCTGACCCTATCTGGGCTTCTGCTTCAAGTTCGTTCGTTCGTTGGGATGCTTCATCTACAACTTTATGGAGTATGGCGTATGGTTGGGGTAATCACGCTCTTGCAGGATATATAAGTACAACAACAGGAAACTGGGCGGGGACTTGGCAGAATTATAATGCAACAGATTTTCTCTCTTCATCGACAGCATACGTTGCTAGTGAAGTAGACCCTATTTTCAATGCCGCGTCATCCTCACTCCTTACCGCAACAACAGCTTCTTCAACGTATCTCAAAATAGTAGATGCTGCTTCAACCTATTTAACACAAGCAAACGCTGCTCTAACTTATTTCACTCAATCCGCTTGGAACGCTGTATCTTCAACGATTGTATATGTTACCACAGCATTTGGTGGGGATGTTTCAGGAACATACGATGATCTTCAAGTAGCAGATGACTCACACGCTCACACCTCAAGTACAATTTCAGGATTGGTAGTAGCAGATTTTGCTTCGCCTAACATTTCACAGTGGACGAATGACGTAGGGTTTACGACAACAACAGGCGAACCTCTCTGGTCTGCCGCCTCAACTTCGGTAGCGTATCTCGCTAATACACAGAGTTTCACAGGAGTGAATACGTTTACTTCAACGACAAAGATTTACGAGGACATAAACACTGACCCCGTGTTTGGTGATGCAACGAGTATGTATTTAGGGTCAAATGTAATCCCTCATAGCGCAACCTCAACAGGTGGGTTTAGAAACGGACGATTTAATGTATTTTATGGGTTGAGTTCAGGTTATTCTATTACGAAAGGGCATGACAACTCAGGATTTGGAGATAATGTACTTTCTTCATTAACAGAAGGACAAGCAAATTTTGCGATGGGTTCTTATTCTCAAACATTTCTTACGACAGGAAGTAGTAACTCTTCTTTAGGATACCAGACGTTGACATATAATGTTACAGGAAATAATAATACTGCTCTTGGTTATAAGGCAGGTTTAGGAAGCCCTGGTATTAGTTCTTCTTCAAGTCTTTATCTAGGATACGAAGCTGGAATGAATACTACTTCTTCTAATCGACTCTACATTGCTAATTCTTCAACCACAGACCCGCTCATATACGGAGAGTTTGATAACAACATTCTCCGATTTAATGGAACGATTACAACGGGAACATGGCAAGGCACTCCTATTGCGTCAGCGTATCTTCAAGAAGCAGACTCTGTATGGACTGCGGCTTCGTCGTCTTACTTACGCTTAGACAATGCTGTTACCTCAACGTGGAATCAAGCATATAGTTGGGGCGATCATGCTTTGGCTGGATACGTTACTTCAACCGTGGGGGACTCAACAACTACAGAGGTTCTCTTTAATAACAACGGAGTTGCAGACGGTATTAGTGGTCTTACTTGGGATGGTACAGATAACTTTTTCAATTTCACCGATACATTTAATTTTGTTGATGGAGCAACTTCAACCGAGTTCTATCAGGTAGGTGATTACATGCATATAGGGGGCACATTGCTTGACCTTAGTTTTGACTCTATTCAAATTGGTCGAGAGAAAACTACTCAATCATATGGGTCTACAGTATTAAATGATGGTGGAGTAGAAAACTGGAATGCAACAGGAGTGTATACACCAGATAGTTGGGATTTTCAATACCCAGGTGAGGGAGAACCTGATTTGTCTAAGACTTCAAGTAGTACAGATAAATATGCAGGGTCAAAAGCTGTTTCTTTAGAGGCATATGTGGATATAGGAGGGGGTACATACGCCTCAAACGTGTTAAATAATACCGTATCGTTTTCAAATGGTGAAACAGTACAGCTTCGGACATACGCAAAACGAGAGTCAGGAACACCTGATATTATGGTTTTTTATGCGTATACAGATGCTCTTAGTAATGATTATTATTATCACTTTACAGGTGCACAAGCAGGAACGTGGGTACTTTCAACAATGGGTCCACCTGATGAAGCGTCTGAGACTCTTTCAATTACGAGTTCATATACACAAGTATCTTCAACACAAGCAACTGCACCAGGTTCAGGAGTGGTGGATGGAGCCATCCAATTTGTTGCAATAGGAGCAAATGGAGAAAAAGTTTTACTAGACTCAACTGAAATTTTATATGCAGGAGTTGATGAAGCTCTTAATGGAGGATATGAAAATTGGACTCAAACTACTTCTACAGATTTAATCTCATGGACAGAAGGATTATGGGGGACAGATGACGCAAAAGCAGGTGTTGAACAAGAAGCGACTATTGTACAAAGCGGAACCTATTCAGCAAAACTGTATCGTCAGACGAGCGATCAACCATATATTGAACAGTTGAAAACCTTAACCGCAGGACATACCTATAGATTTAGATACTACGGACGAAAAAGCGACACATCTTCTGCAAACGCACGCTCACGAGTTTCCCTATTTGATGATACAAAAGCCTCTTCCACACAGATATATAATTTCACCACCAACGCCTGGGTTTCTTATACGCCTACCTCGACAGAACCGACGAGTGATTATTACGCTCAAAACACTCCCTCCACCACATTCGCTCAGTACACGATTGAGGAATTTCCTATCCCCGCAAGTGGTAAAGTAGCTATTGTAACTTGGATTGGCGGGAACAACACGGATATTCTGTACTTCGATAACGCTAACTTAGATAGAAATATCCCTGCGAATACCGTATCATTATTTGATTTTTTCAATACAAGTGATGTTTCAAATATAGAGGCAACTGATAAGATATTCAATTTCTACACAACAGGCGGAACGGATTTTAACTGGTTTTGGATGAACGGGTCTGGAGCATTCCAAACTGATTTAGATTACTTTGATTTTAGTAGTAAACGAGTCAAGGTCGCCACGCCGACAGAAGATGCTGACGCAACGACGAAGCTCTATGTAGATACTAAAGCAACAACTACTATAAATTATATAAACTCTATTGCTGACCACTTACTTGCGACAACTTCAAGCATAGATTTCACCGCTGCTATTCCATATAAAATCTTTACTGGTACTGCGTCAACGACGATTATCACAAAAGTAGTAGTCATCCCGACGACGATTACGAACTTTACTATTGCGGGAAGTTTCACAGTAGGAGCAAATGCGTCAAATTATAACGACATTATAGATACTATACAAATTCCTGACGCTACGAATAAATTTATCAACGCAACTCCGCCAACTAATGGGATTGTTCGTGTCGTAGATAACGGTGAAGATGTGTACGCAAGTCTCGGTGTAGGGGCAACGGCAGATGTTTATCGGGTAAATATTTATGTATTTGGTTATACCTTTTAATATGAAAAAACTATATATCTTGGGAGGAATTGTGGTTATCGCTCTTGCGGTATTTATCGGGTACTTGTGGTCGTATCGGTCTGCTAAGTTACAAGAGACCTATGAACAAGGAGTTGGTATGGGTATTAACCAAGTGAGGCAATTTGTCATCACTGAATTGAATACAAAAGGGTATCTCGAAATTACGGATGTGAACGGACAAAGCGTCAAACTTTTACCAGAAAATAAAATAATCACTCCAGGCTCCGACCCAGGAGGAAATAAAGAAATTAATCCTTTACCAACACCATAATATGTTCATACAAGAAAACGGAGAAATATTTAAACTTGAAGAAGCTCCAAAAATAAAAATGGATATAGAAAAAATGCGAGTGGATTATAAGAACGCAAAAAATACGATAACAGAGGGTATTTTAATGGAAGCACGAGGAAAATCAGACCAGGAAGAAAATCAAGCAATTGTAGTGCGTTTAGAACAAGAAATCACCGCAATCAATGCAGAACTCGGATTAGAATTAACACTGGAATAATATGGAGGAATTTTTGATAAAGGTAATTTCAGCAGGAGGCAGTCTCGGAGCAGTCGTCGTTCTTATCTATTACATGATTCGTAAAGATAAACTCCAACAAGAAAGAGATGTGATGTTCAACACAACGCTTAATAATCATTTTGACCATAACACCAAAGCATACGAAAAAATGAGTGAGACGCACAAAGAGTTGATGCAAACATTAGAGAGATTATCAGGAAGAATTGAAGGTTGTCCGCATAATAAGTTAAATAATTAGTTCTTTACATTGAGACTCCCCACTCAATCGTGATGCTTGTCCGATTGACACCCACTCATGGATGGGTGGGGCGTCTCAACAACAGTGCTAACTGGATGGAGGTGTGCTATCAAAACGCAATGCGGTTGCGGACTCAGGATGGGTGACTACGGCGGAGTCGAGGGTATCACCATCGAGGAGTGCGACTGGTGCGGAAGCCACCAGGGAAACTACTCCAAAAGCCCCCACTGGCCCAAGAAGCGTGACGAGGAGGACGCGCGACGGGTCAAGGAAGGCATGGCGTACCAGCACGAGCTGAAGGACGTGAAGCCCCTCAAGAAGGACAGGAGGAGGGCTGCATGATTATCATCCTTCAATGTCGTCTCTGCGGCAAGTACATCAAAGTCTGGTTCGACTGGAACAACTGGAAGCGAGAGCGCAAGCTCTTTCACGTCATCGACAAGCTCTACTGCGACCACTGCGCTCACTACTGGGCGCACACGGAGGTCTAGCATGAAGCTCGACGAGAAGTACATCCAGCCGACGCTCGTGTGCCCCAAGTGTCGCATCAAGCGTCTCCACGTCATCGACCGCCACAGCGTCAACGTCATCTGCGGCAACGTCTACGCCGACTACGTCTGCTTCACCTGCGGGTTCGAGCACTACGTGCTCATGGGAGCCACCGTCAACGTCCTCGCCCAGTTTCACGCCCAATAGGGGACACTCCGTCCCCCAATCCCCAAAAATATGTCTATACGACAATGGTTCATCAATGTGGGAAGGCTCATTATTCATTTCATTAAGGTTGGTTTTTTCGCAACTATCGCGTTCGCTATTTTTCTTTTAATTTGGTACTTAATTTCACTATATGTTTAAAAAACTAATTGAGAAATATCTTCAATGGAAACATAGAGGGGGTTATCTCAAAGAATTGCAAGATGACCGAGACTTTGTGCAGTCAAGTATTTTTAGTGCCTTGAAAGGAAGCTATACACCAAAGTTCCAGGAAGTAGACAACCTTGCGGGTATTCAGATGAGAAACCAAAAAAACTTGAATACCTGTGTCTGCGAAGGTGGTGCAGAACAAAAAGAAAAAGACGAGGGTACTGTTTTATGGGCGAGGTGGATGGCAGCGTATTTAAGAAGTAAAGGACAAATGACCGATCGAGGCACATCACTTTCTTATTTTCAAAAGGCACTTGTCGATGTTGGTATCCCTGATAAAACTTACGATGAGAGTGAGTATAATCTTTCCTGGGAACAGTTTTCGAATCCAAATATTTTAACGACTGAAAATCTACAAAATGCAAGTAAACACAAAAGTGCTAGTTACTATAAAACCTATGACCTCAATAAGATTTTAGAAGAACTAGACAATGGAAAGATAGGGCATACAGGGGGTAACTGGTATTCAGGCTACAATAAACCAGATCAACATGGAATTATTACTCCATATAACGGTTATTTAGTTGGCGGACATTGCACAGCTATTGGTGGACATATTTTGAATTATCATGGATTTAAAGTAGCAAAAGTAAGAAATCATTATAGCGAACGCTATGGCGTGGATGGATGTTTCTATGTAAAGTTTGAGGATATTGCAAAAGTCTTTGACGCAGGGGTGTACTTCAACACCGATATGCCGAAAGATGTACTTTCATTTCTATCTGCGTTTCAAGGTAAATTAGTGAAAGAATTGAATGGTCCAAAGATTTATCTTATTCAAGATAGTAAAAAATGGCATTTTGTAGATGAACAAATCCTCAATATGAAAGGTTTTATTTTGAGTGAGGCTATAGAAGACAAAGAAAATATATTACCCTCTATCGAATATGGTTCAGAGATTGATATTAGTTGGGTAAGCCCACAAGAAAAGGAATTAGCAAAAGACAGAGTAAGGGCACTTGTTGATAAAAATCTTTTAGAAGGCTACAAAAAATATTTTCCAGAACTATTTAACTCTTAATTTAATACTATGTATCCAAGATTTCTCGGTTCAAGTCAAAATCAAGAGCAACTAGCTTTGAGAGTAAAATCTCTTTTGTACATGCTTATCCCAATTATAGTGCTTGTCGTAAAACTTCAAGGAGCAGAAGTTACCGAAGGGAATTTACAATCTTATGCCGACGCAGTTTATAACGTGATTATCTATGGAGGTTTTCTTGTGACTGGGGCGTTGCATGTGTGGGGATGGATTCGTTCTTTTATTAAAAGATAACTATTACCCCCGTAGTGCCAGCGAACACATGATAGCTAGTACCTGGCTGAATACGATGTAATGGTACTCACGAAAGTGGGTGTATTCCTTACCTCTCTGCATGGAGAGAGGTAAGATAATATAATAAAAATAGCTCAACAGAGCTAAAATATTATCCACAGGACTATAATAGAATAGGGGAGAGGGGACTTATCCCCATCACAAAGATTGAGTTAAGTGGTATACTTGACAAATCAGTACCAAAATGGTACATTTTTCTCTCGCAATACACCGTGAGGTGAGTAAAAAGCGTTATGAATTAACAGGTCCTAAGCCTGTTTTTTCTTTGGATAACGGATCATATCAACATACGTCGTCTTAGGGTATTTCTTTTCTACCCAGGATTTTACAAATCTTCCAGTAACAGAACTTCTTGGCTTGAATTGAGTCATGCACATGCACCTCCTTCCGTCAGTTTAATTTCACGGTGTATTGTAAAAGAACAAAAAAAAAGCTTCTCAGGACAACTAGTCGGGAAGGGGGATTGCTCCCACTGCCCCTAGATTTCTCTAAGGAAATTACCGAAGTAACTTCCCGAAGAGTTTTCCTAAAAAGCTTTTGTTAATATTCTAATTTGTAAACAAAACCCTTGTTAGTTGTCCGCTCTTTCGAGCACCTATATCTTATCACAGTCAATCCACCTGTTCAAGCCACTTATCCACACTTACCACTTCCCGTACGTCGTATCAATTTCACTCTTCTTATACTTCGGCAATCGTTTTTCTTTCATCGCCAAAAATAACCCGAGTAAAAATAATCCACCGACTATTATTGACACAATTCTCATAAAAGAGTAGGGTAGTGTGTTGCCTTATTGGCAACCCCTAAAGGGAGGGGCTTTCCTGGGGTTGAGACCAGTACTCACCCCTCATAATTCACTATATCATATAATGACTGTGTACGCTATGCGGTGTGTACAGTCGGTTGAGGTTATATGTTTCTAACACTTATCTCTCCGTTAGGAGGGAAAACATTGAGGTCTTTGTGGTGCTCTATGGAGAAAAAACCAAACATGTGTGTAGAGCCTGACAAAGAACCGACAATAGTACTCAATGAACTCGCATGGAAAATCGGATATGCCTACAAGGACTTAAAAAAAGGCGATCCAATCTACATCAAGCGAGACCAATTTGATAAGTTAAAAAAGCTCTCATAACGAGGGCTTTTTAGTATGTGGATAACTGGGGATAAATAGACTTGACACTGTTAAATAGTTACTGTATAATTACCTTATCATTACCAATTACATTAAAACGATATATGCCGAAGAAGAAATGGATGAGTGTGAAAGAATACCAGGCTAAATACGGTATCTCAAGTACTCAAATAGTTTACAACAGAATTTACATGAAAAGGATCAAAAACGCACGCAAAAGAAAAGTAATAACATTTAAATGGGAAATATACGATTGAGTTATCCACTTGTCCCGTCCATTACAATATACTATACTGAACGTATTAACTAGCTTATCAAGGCTAGTAAAAAAAGAACTGTCGAGTGTCGTATAAGATATATTGTGCGACACTCTATCTTAAGGTAAACATTGCTTTAAATCCAACCCCCTCTCCCTTTTGATAACGTATGACATTTCTTTTTTTCTATTTCCAAAAAGCTCTTCC